>Ga0116227_10003702_pt1 | contig 33845 bp, 21 predicted proteins | sample S1TSphgellanicum_FD_89693 | JGI IMG/M metagenome (GOLD analysis project Ga0116227, IMG submission 89693) | Host-associated microbial communities from peat moss isolated from Minnesota, USA - S1T2_Fb - Sphagnum magellanicum MG | ecosystem: Host-associated > Plants > Peat moss > Unclassified... | reverse complement strand
GTGTGTGCCATCAACATAGGTCATCCATACAAGTGTGTGGGCAAGACTAACTAGGTTTAAGTGGTGATTTAGCACAATGGCCCATCAAGGAGTGTGTATAACACAAAAGGATGTAGATCTATAGTTGTCTACACCAATTGGACCTTTTTTAGCGTTACCCTTACAACTATGGATTGTTTTTTATTTTAACCATAATCATTTGGTTTATAGATACATATTTCAACATCTATTGTGTGATGATCCAAGTATGTATCATAAGGAAATCTTACTACTAATGTATCTTTTGATGATCTTGTATATTGATCAAGATGATATAAGGTGAATGTTTATGTTGATCATGTAATCACATATTGGCATCATTCAAGTACAACTCAAAGTACCTCATTGCATAAGGTCATGTTTATTATATTGTTTGGTATTCTATGGAATGTATTTATTTTATTTTATGGATAGTGTAGTAATTACAAGTTGGGAAATGATCAAATTAAAATGTTGGAACTATTTGGACTTTTTATGGACAATCCATCATAGTTTATCTATCTATTGAACGTGGTTGTGTTGATGTGGTAGTGACATCAACAAAGGAAATTGACTACCAAGATTATAAGTAGTCAATATATTGTTAAACAATAGGTATAAATAATTGCCCATCATCCCATGTGTAAAAACTCTTTAGCACATATTGTAATAAGTCTATTGTGTTTATTTTGCACCTTTATTCATGTAGTTGTCATGAATTGGTTCTTTGAACATTGGATACTATATAGTTCAACTCCCCCATATGATGTTGAATATGTAAATTAATTAGACATTGTTTTCTAAATCCACCATATTTTTCACTTGTGAATGTGGGAGTGGAACCAACCAAGGAGATTGATTTAAAAGTGGTTATGGATTATTATGTTCATCTACACAACTTTCAACCACATTAAATAATGTGGCAAACCTATTGAGTATGTCAACTTCAAATTGGGAATCCTTATAAGTAATTAATGTTAGAAATATTATTTAAAAAAAATTCCCAATGTTGATGAATGTGTTAAACATACATCAAAATGATGAATATATTCACATCCTTATAGTAGTTAGGTTAATTGAATAGTGATGGCTAAGGTTTAAAAGTGGAGGTTACATTAGGGCTTGGCGACGGCTAGGGTTAGGGTTTGATGGTGGCTAGGGTTAAGGTTTGATGGCGGCTAGGGTTAGGGTTTGGTGGCAGCTAAGGTTAGGTGACAACTAGGTTAAGGTTAAGTGGCAGTTACTTTAACGTTAATAGATAATATATATTGGAATGGTTTTGAATTGTCTTTCATTATTTCCTTTCATGGTTTTGAGTGCACATAAAACCTTCAAGTTTTGTTAGTTGTTGCAAACCATAGTTTTGTGATTATAACATTTGAAACATATAACCTTTGTAATATTTTTATTAATTAATACAATTGTTCCATTTCATGAACCTGAAGTTTTTCATTTCTTGTTTGTTTGCAAGTTATTTCCAATAATTAATATATTGATCAGGTACGATGAAATGTTGACGCGCTTCGAAGTCCCTAGCTAGACCCAAAACGGGCCTAAGTTATTCTCACAGCGGAATTCTGAAGGACTTGGGGTACGCTCTCAGCTTTTAGCACTATAAGGGGTAGAAGGGCGTGCTGAAGTTCCGGGATGGGACTAGGCAGAATGACAAGCTATTCACTTACTCGAACCTGCATCAAACCAACCAACAAGTTGGTTAGTTCACCTTTTGGAGCACCCTTGGTGTTAAGACAAACCACGGGCAATTTTAAACTCACTTGATTCACCATGGCCCGAACTCAGGGGAAGCCACCACCTTCCCCCATATAGTATATTCTGTGCCTCTCCATGGCACCCACATCCGAATGGCTTTTTGTCCCGGGACTCCCAAGGAGGAGTCTCGAAATTGTCCCGGTTTGGACTCTCGGGGCTTTACACAATCATAACTCTTTGCTCAGACCTCCGATTGAAATGAGATCTAAAGCAAACTTGTATCTCTCCTCAAGAGCTTTCCAACGGTGTGTCACACTTGACCTACACGCACCGGGGTCGAGTCGATTCCCAACTTTTAGTAGTCGGGAATCAAATTGGGCCCTTCTTTTTGCCATAACTTGTGCTGCAGATGTCTAAATGGTCCATGCGAGGCCATTTTCGACATCTGCACTTCAATAGCTTTCTAATAATATAAAGAACGCCCCCATGCGAGGTGTTTTGACCCCTGTAATCGAACTTTGAAATTTCAAGAGTCATGAAGGACTCCCAAATCCCCATTTCGAGAGTGTGAGTCTCATCCTCACACTCTCCCAAGTAGGGTTGCAACAAATGCCCATTCCAAATTCCAAGGGTGTCACCAATGGCCCTAGAGTGGATTCAATTCTTGGGTTGAAAAAAATAATTATGGTTAATATGTGCCCCATGTATGGCAATGTGTTTCGAATTCAAGATTCGACATTTAATGCATAATGACCACTAATATTGGGGAATTCAACATACAATCTTAAATAGTGAAAGATGGAATAACTTAGCCACCAAGGTCACCCTTCGCTTTTGTTATCTCATGAGAATTTTCAAAATTACAAGTTGGTACTATACACATATTTCAGCATGGCCATCTCAACAAAAACAATGGGAGCAAACCATGATAACTAACTAAGCTTTAGTTATAAGAAACATCTAGGTGCTTATGTGTTATAGTCTCCAACCTAGTAGTGCCATATTCCACTAGTTTAGCTTGAGGTTAGAACTTAAGAACTTAGAACATTAGGCTTTATAGTGATTTGATGGGTAATGATGTCGTGTCATGTATAGGTGTATTAACATAACACCACTTTAAAAACATATTAACATTTTTCATTTGATGTTCAAGATGTGAACTTTGCTTGCAAAAGAATAAAATGCTTAAAGGCCATGTGGTTACATCATTAATGCAAGCCATTTCAATTATATCTCATTTTTGGCATGTATTGCTTAGTGCACACATGATGAGTTCTACTAATAATTTATTTCTAGTGGAGTTGAAATGTTGATGGTCATTACAAAATTCCCATGTGAAAAAATTGGTGACCAATCATTGGTTGGTCCAAAACCACATTCAAGTTTGACCCAGTGAAATCCACATCCTTCAATACATTATATTGTCCCTAGATGATAGTGGATACTCAATAAAGTTCATTAATTAAACATCCTAAATTTCCACCAAAAAATGTTATAATACGTATGTATGGTCTAAACTAGACTTCACTAAATTATAAATGGCCTTCATTAAATTTTATTAAACTCCACTATACATATTAATCCAAATTTATTTTGGTATTCGTAATGAATATGTTATTGTTGCAAGTGGATAGGATGTGGAATTCAATGGACCAAACTAGTGCATGGTGAAATTTCAGAGGGGTCTTCTTAGGCATTCCAATTCACTCATACTTCCACTGAAAATGCATTACATTCTACCAAGGTGGAGTTGGGCCATTTTTGGTGGAACTTTGGTGGAATGTTCGATGGATTGGGGATAAGTTATGTAGTAGTGATCATCATTATTTACTGAAGTTGAAGATAATAATTCCTCATAGTTCTACCAAACATACCACATAAAAAAGTTTGAATTGATCATTGGGACAAATAGATTAGACATCCAAGGATGGTACACCAATCTTTTCAACAACATCAATGCATGTTATTAGCCAAATCCCATTCTTGTAATTAAATCTGTAAACCAATTTCAACCTGACCCTACACAATCACTTTAATCTTGGTAAGCTAGTATCCTTGCAAAAAAATCAAGCTCATAACAACATAAATTTGTTGTTGTTCATGCACCAATTGCTCTGCAAGCAATAACTTACCTAAATTATAAGGGCTTAGAAATACACAGATAATGCAGTTGCATTTCAATTCAATTGAAGTTGATTTCTCAAGTATCCATCCTTTTCTCATTCTAGATTTACCACATTTGAATATACAAGAAGAAAAGAAATGATGCATGAAAGGCCAAGGAAAATTATAGTTAGTAAAATATGCCAATGAATTAAATATGTTACATAGACATTTGATTAATGTCGTAACTAGATCATGTGCATGCGTGCCTAGCTGAAAACAAAACATGTGAATCAAGGGGTCCCATAATCACATGTGCAATAATATAAAATCAGTTTCTTATACTGAAGTTGATTATGAGAATTTTTCCATAACTACCAAACATACTAGTTAAGAAAATATAAATTAATCATTGGGATAAAGAGAGACTACATTCAAGGATGCCACATTGAGGTTTTTTTTAACTTCCAATATCTTAATGGCCATCCCATTTTTGCAAGTGGATACACAAACCAATTTCACCACAATTAATCAATGAACAATGATTTTTTGACAATCTAGGTATATTGGAGCACATGAATTAATAAATTGGAAATTTTCTTCCCATGCATTTCATAACTTTGGAATGGAAGAAATATAAGCAACTGAAGTAGAAGTGGAATTGTGATAAAAAATATGTCCATGTTATGTTAACTATGCATACTTGACTACTTTAACACATCAACAACATTAAAAATGCTACCAAAGTTGATTCAAATACCCATTATAAACATGTGTCACAACCTTAACATTGGGTCACGACTAAATGTGGAATGTAAAGGCCTATGAAGCTAAGAGAGTGTGTTTAGGTGTCAAACACATTCTCACAAATGGGGGAGAATGCAAGGGATGATGGAGCCCAATGACTCCTAAGTGCACTCCCACTTTGGGAATTACACTCATGCAAGAGTTGCAAATGTTCAAAGCCTTGGTTGGAAGGGCAAAAAACACCAAATTGGGCCCCTAAAACACCAATAGAAAGTTCTTTAAATGTAGATGCTTAAAGTGCCCTTGCATTGTTCATTTAGACCTAATTTGCATGAGTTATGATCAAAAGAAGAGGCGAGAATCAAATTGGGAATTTGACTCCTAACCATAAACCCCTTGAAATAGGGGCCAAACAAGCTCTGATTGGGGCGTGCTATACACTACTGGAAAGATCTTTTTGAGGGCTAAAAGATATTCTACTCGCATTTTTAAAAAAAAAACTTGATTTGAAAAAGATACGAGCATCCAAAGTTTTGGGACAACAAAAGCTTCAATTTTGGGACTCCCACTTGGAAGTTTTGGGGAAAATTGACATTTGGATGTAGTCCTCACGGAGAGGCACAAAGTATACTATAGGGAGGGGAGTGGTGTTTTTTTTCAAAGGTTGTGGACTATGTAAAGCTTATGTTTGAAGTTGTCCTTACTAAGTCCGCCACACCATTTCCATTCAACTTGCACTAACCGCCCTCTTTTCTTAGCTGTGCAAGTTGACATCATATTGAACTCTCACTTGTGAGTTCATCCTAGTCACATCTCGGAGCTTTAGCACGCCCTCCTACCTTCGAAGTGTTACGAATTAGAAAACGTGCCCCAACTTTCTTCTTTTTCTATTATTTCATTTTGGGACCCACATTTGGGTCTCTTAATGAGTTTGGGGGCACATCAACATGTGTACGAAGGAGTTGCATTGTTGCAAAATAAGAAAAATTCATTGAACATGACAATACATATCTCTTGTTTACAAATAAGATGTTGCCAAACAACTTCATTTCAAAATGTCTATGTACAAGTGTTGAAAGTGAAACATTATCAATAGCTCTTAGTAGTAGAACAAGGTCAACAACATACATTATGTGCAACATACTAAGTTTTAGTCACTAGACCAACCTTACTAATTTGTACAACCCTAAATAAAAGTTGTAGAGGGAGACACAAAACATATGATCAATGTTTTGATCAACAATACCAACAACATTATAATTCATGGACCCATTACTTTCAACTACATTTTTCCCTTTGCAAATGGTCACAATAATGGAATATGGGTGAGGAAATGAGAATTGTACATGATCTTACATGTGCATTAGGTTAAAGCACACCAAACCCCCTAAAAATTATAGGCACAAGTATAATATTTTTGAAATTAAAATTTTTGGTAACATATGGACATCACATCTTGGATTATTTTTACTTGTTTTAAGTATATTTGATTAGCTTAAAACTTAATCTAATCAATTATTTCAAAAATTTCAACAAACATTGAAAAATTTAAAATGTGTGGAATATATTTGTGACCAAATAATATTCATCATAAAGTTTGAAATTTTGAATATGTATTTAACAAGTAAGGTTGTCGATGGAATTCTTGGGCGATTTTTTTTATGGTGCATGATATTGATATACATTAATTAAAAATTTAAAAATTTAGGGTTAAAAATTTTTTGGATGAAATTCCATTGAAAAAATGTGTTTTTTTGCATTTTTTTTAACAATGAATGCATAATAATAATTTCCTTGCAAGAAAAAAACCACTACCATATCAAAGAGGAGATTTTATAGATGGGCATTGCATTATTTTTTCAATTTTCTTTTGTTTGGTAATGTTTCATGAATCACAAACATGAAGCCCTATGGCCATTGAAAAACTATAAATTATACTATGTGTACATTGATTTTATTCAATCCTCTTCATCTAAATATTGGATCAAGATTAATTTTGACTCAGAGTAAACTTTGAGTTCCAAAATGTTGTTGTGCAAATTCTAAAGTTTTTTGCTTGTGTTTAGGTTAGACAAAGGATGCCATCAAGATTTTAACTCATTGCGGACTATAATACTTGTTATACATCACCTTTTTGAACGAAAGTGGCTCACCTTTAGTGTGCTTTCACCCCATTATAACTTGCCCACTGGATTCAAAATGTTATGGAGCCTACTATAACCAAAAAATCATTTGATAATTAAAATTATGACATACTAGCTTGGAATCCTGAACACAAAAATGATTCTAGGTTCAAATGTATGGAATAAAACCTTCTGGCAAGACAATTGAACAAGTTCCACAAAGTTGTATATATGCCTTCTACACATCATTACCTTTGATTACTTTTGAATTGGCTTGTTGTATGGTGTTGATCTTTTACAAGTTAAGTGCATATGTAATAGCTATAGTATGAAGAGATGAAAGGTAGTCCTACAATCTAGACAATCCCCTCCTTGAAATTCAAATATGTTTAATCCAGCACAAAAACCCTTCATTTAATTTCATAAGGTTGTCATGGGGCATAACTCATATATATCCCCTAAGTATCAAAGTTTTTGTAAATATCAATAGTAAATAATCTTTGCAAATATGTGTTGGCAAGAAATGAACAAATGTGTTGATCCCCCAACCCCCCCAAATGATAGCTCAAGGAAACGAAAACTTGCTTGTTCACATAGACCTAATGCACTAGGATCTCAATTGGAATCTCAAATGGAAACCCACATAATCACCTACACATCAATGACATAACTTCTAACAACTATTTAATCCATTTAGACAAACACAAGATGATTTCAAAAAAAGGTTGCACAACATTGTGCTTTTTATGTTATCAACATGATTTCTCATATTTGCATCTCCATTGTTGAGAATTCAAGCTCAACTAGTTAGGTTTCATTAATTATTGGAGTAGGAAAGTAACTAGGATACTTTCACAAGGTTGAATTACTTTCGTTACTTATTTTAGTTTGGTTATTTGTGGTTTGGTCTTTTAGTTAAATACCTTGGTGTTGATGGTTTGGCTCTTTTTTCTTCATTGCACAAGTTTGTGTATTTCATGTGACAAGAACCTTGGAGAGTTCTTGATGTTGTGTTTTGTGTTATGAGCATTATGTTGTAGTTTCCTTTCAATAAAGATTTATGTTTGCACTTGAGTAGATCTCCTATTTGTTAACATCCATTATGTTTAAAATAAAGGAAAAAACTTGCATTTTGCAGATTGCAAAGCCTTTCAACACTACTATAAAAAACATCAAGACTAAAGGAATTAAAAAACGAGCATACACATGTCTATCATAGTCAATTTCATAGCAAATTTATAATTATGCCATGGTGATGTTGCACTTGCTCAATGAATCAAACTTAGTCACAACCTTGAAATCAATCGGAATTAAAATGCTTGAACATTAATTTGTCAAACATGTAGCAACCTAAACTTATAACTGCATTCTACCAATGGACCACTTGACCTACTCAAACAACCTTGATGACCTTCAACTCACAACTTTGTAGTAATTCAAATATCAAAACTTCTCTTCTGTAGGGAGGAAATCAAGATCGTGAACATTTACTTGTTTCACAAAGTTGTTTACTGGCATTCTAAATCAAAAAGAAAGAACTTGTAACAAATTCAGCAGCATGATGACGTTGCGTAGAAGATACTTACTAAGAAACTGCAAGGCAAAGCTTGAATTGAGCTAGTAGGGGAACGCATAAGGTGGTAGTGCATCTATTCATCAAACACTTGTTTGCTTAATTCCCAATGCCACAAAAATATTTCAAAATTAAACCACCTCATTAATTTGAAACATCAAACTTATCAAACATTATATTTTCATAACCCTAAAGATCGTGATCCAATGGTTGACATGTAAAGAGAACCGAGTATGCAAAGTAAACATACTATGTAAGATGTAATTTGGCAGCCATTTGGACTCGCAAGGCCCCTCCACTTGGGGTGGCGTGAAATGAAAACAAGGGAAAGCAAAATGCAGAAAAAAAATCACATCCAACTCAAGGATGTTCCATTATTTCATTTGACACCTTTCATTCATCAAAATATTTAGTACTATAGTTTTTATGGCTTATAAACCTTAAAAAACCATATATGGTGACTAAAGTGTTCTAGCAAATGTGACAAAGTTCTCAAAATTTTCGGGATTTCTTTTTCTTATAACATTGTTGGTTTTCACCTAAAATTTCATACAAATATAGCCTCACTTTTGAAGTACATTTCTATTTTTTCATACTTTGTAACAAGTATTAATTAGTACCAAATATATTCATCATGATTTTTTTATATCCTTTGTTCAATTTTTTCAAAGATTTGATTAGGTCAAGTATTAAACTTTTCAAATCTACCTAAAGTTCACATTATATTGCCATCACATTTGGTGTCCACATCTTCATATAATTTTGAAATGCAAAAAAAATGTTCTTTGTGACTATAATTTTGGGGGACTCTAATGTGCTTTCATCCAAAAGTCAACCTAGTTCTAGACTTTTACTCCCTTGAAGATTCTTCTCAAAGGCGCTTGGATATATGGTCTTGAGAAAAATCATGGGTAGGATGCTTAGACATTGAATCAGACATGTTGCCCACACCTTGACTCCTTTCACCCACAACCCCCGCCTCCCAAGTAGCAATTACCATAGTTAATTGTAGCCTTGCAAGGTTGAGGCAATTAGGCAAAGGAACTTGTAGCATGCAACGTCCTTACCCTTCTTTCCCACATTGAGTGGTGCACTGAAGTTCTTCACACTAATTGCAAATAGCAACCAAAGACTAAGAACCCATTGTGGCAAACAAAGAAAGGTGGAAGAGACAATACAATAGGATGGCAAGGGCCAATTTATATTCAAGTTCGACTCTATTGAGGAACTGGAATTTAAATTGATTACGATTGCACTTTCCCATCATTTTAATGCAAACAAATTTCGGTTGCAACTTGTCCACATAACAACCAAAATTCGATTGGCACAACTTGAACATGCATGGTCACTCAAGGAGATGACAAAAAAATTGGTGGCACTTTTTAGACAAGGCCGATCACTACTTGGATAGGGGTGGACAATTTCAGTTGCACTATTGGATAAGGGTGGACAATTTTGATCACATTCTTGGATAGGGGCAATTGCTCACTAAGGTGATTGAAATTTGGTCACACTCCTTGGATAAGGTTGATCATTACTTTGATAGAGGTGAACAATTTTAGTTGCACTTTTGGACAAGGGTGATCATTCACTCATTCGACCAAAATTTGGTTACACTCTTTGGACATGGCCAATTTCTATATAAATAGCAGTGGACAATTTTGGTCTCACTCTTGGATAGGGGCGATCGTTGGTGGGCGCGACCAAAATTCAATTACATTCTTAAATAGGGTCGATTGCTCATGAAAGTGATCGAAATTTGGTCACACTCATGGATAGGGGTGATCATTATTTGGATATGGGTGGACAAATTCAATTGCACTCATGGACATGGGCGATTATTACTTAGATACGGGTGGACAAATTTGGTTACACTTGTGGATAAAGGTGATTATTTTTTGGATAGGGGTGGACAAATTTGGTCTCATTCTTGGACAAGGGCAATTGCTACTTCAACATGGGTGGACAAATTCGGTCGCATTCCTAGATAGGGGCAATCACTACTTGGACAAAGGTGGACAAATTTGATCCATCCATGAACAAGATTAAATATATTGCAATTGAATTTTAGTCATAATTTAAACGGTTGAGACTAGTTACATGATGTTACAAACCATTAAGATCAATCTAGTTGATTAGATGGACAACTAAGACTTTTTTATTTATAAAAAAATCCAACATAGTTTTCTTGTTGCGGCATTTAATGGGTTCAACATTTTTTTTAAAAAACTTTTTCAACCAAGAGTGCACATGTTGGCTCTGCATGGTAATTTTTTTACATAGTCCACACATGTTATGTCCGTAAGGGTAACTGTTTTACCCATGATACAAAAATTATTGTATTTAATATAATTTGACCATAGGTTGACCTTAAATCAACATGACATATGGTTACATCGGCATTCGAACTAACATTATTGACATGATGTAACAAGGGCAATGCTCATAACCTTAATAGTGCCATCAACACCATGGGACTAGTTGAATCTAAAGCCAACTAATTCTCCATTAAAGAAGAAATCACACACCTATCAACAAATGTTGATCATGGAGGGAGGAGATGAAAAAATGGAGGATGATGTTACTACACAATAGGATGACGAATAAGCACAAACAGAATGTGACCAGGTTATGGAAGATAGAAGGGAAACTAATTTTGAATAGGTAACAAACTAACTACCTTCACCTTTCCAAAAGTCTCATGTTCCAACAAAATTAATTAACAACTTGTTACCAATTGGTATTGAACTTGGTCAACTAGTTTGGTCCACACCTATTTATATTTTTCCTAAGGCATCTATAACCTATGCCCATCATGAAAACCCTAAGTAGATTACATTTTTCTTTGAACAAGCAATTTTAGTTACACAAACATGGTTTCTAAAAGTAGATAATTTAGTTGATTTCAGAACTAGGTACAACCCTACTGATAGTTTACCAAATGATATGAACAACCAATTACAGGCCCATTGCCTAGAGTTAATTAATATGTAGAAAATACTTCAAAATCAGAATAAAAAGTTGGTTGCTACAAAAGCCAAGAGCATCAAATTACAAACCAAAAACAAACATCTAGTTGCCAAAACTACTAAAGTTGACAAGGTAATTAGGAAGGTTAAGGCTTTATAACAAGAGTATAATGAACTAAATCAAGGGTTGTAATGATCTTAAGCTCTTATACATTGATTATGGCTGGTTGATGAGAAATTATCGCAAAATGGAAGTTGTCAATGTTCAAAAATAGAAGACATTTGTGACTTTAGAAAATACTTGTACCTAACAATAATAACAGTTAGTGGAGGTCAACATGGAGAATTACATTCACGAGCTTCTAGTGTAGATTTAAGAATTGAAAGGCAAATTGGAAGTAATGCGCCAGTCACTTGGTAAAACTTTTCAAATCACATATATGGATAATAGTTGAAGGAATTTAAAGAGCTACTATTGGATATAATGCCTTGCACAAGGTGTAAAACCAAACTTTGGTAGACAAGAATCCAAAGTGGCAGGAATGGTGGAAAATAGTACAAGGGATCACGAAGGAGTAGATTCAGGACAATTTGGAGCTTGCACATGTTGATGAAGAGGCATATCTGAATGAATTAGTTGCCTACATGCTGAAGTTTCAAGGATATAAGTACAACTAGTTGATTATTAAATTGATTGAAGAACATGTCAAAGTGTCTTACAAATTTTTTTTATGTAACCAATACCTGCAACTATGAGTTTTCAAAACGAACTTATTATTACAACTTCAAAAATACTAGCACACATAAGGGGAGGAATTGAATTTGTTATTACTTCCTATATTGTCTTTTTTGCCCATAAAACTTGTTGAAGCACCTTTTATTGTTGTAAATGTTGAGGTAGTTGATTTGCAAATACCTATTACTCCCAAATTTGTACCACTCGCCGTACCTCAAATTGGAGTAAGTGTAAAAATAATTATGATTGATACTGCTTTGCATGCATTTGAAATTTTTAGGACTCCAAAGAAAGTGTTGAAAGACACACATGTTATTGAAAAACCAAAACTTGAACCAAGTACTCTAGTTGAACATGCTGATGTGTCAAAATGAAAAACATGTTAATGACTTAGCACCATGTGTAAAACAAATAGCTGTTAGTGATTGATTTCAAGGACAAAATCTCGTTTTCAAAGGGGGGTAATGTTAACTCATTTTTTTACTTTATGTACTTAGTAACTAGTTGTTACCAATTGGTCACCAATGATGCAATATTATTTTGAAGACTATTTTAGTTATTATTGGATAACATGTAACCAATGTATTATGATAACCAATAACATGTATTTAAGTGAATTGGTTTGTTAAGTTAATCAATAGTTCTAATCTATTAGCATAACCGGTTGTTGACATAACATATTTGTGTTTAACGTATGGTCAGTAGTTGTTGTAGTTCAATTTTGAATTAGTTGACTATTGTATTAGCTAGTGATTATTTAATCTAAAACAACATTGTGTTAGGTATAAATAGGAGGATTTGAAGATGATGAAAACTTTGGACTTTAACTTGTAACTCTTAAGCTTTTATTTTCTAATTTGATTCTATGAAATTTATTTTGGATTTGTTTTTGTCCTTGTGAATAAACATATTCACTTTTTTGTTTTTATTTTGATGATTTCATATTTGAATAAAATTATACATGCTCATGTTTTCTTTGCAAACTAGAATTGGACAAGTAAAAAATAAGCTCTGTTTAATTTGAAGGAATAAAAAACATTCATGACATCGTGTGTAAAAACATTAAGGTCAAAAAGTAAGGACCAAGGCTTCAACCCTTCATATGTTTTCATTCTTTGATTTTCGATATATATATATATATATAGAGAGAGAGAGAGGCTTCCTTTCTCAAACTAAACCCTAAAAGTCAAACCACCATGGATGAGCATGGATTCTTGCAATTCTTGTGTTTTTCATGACCATATCCCAAGAAGAAAAAATAAAAATTCTCTCCATCATTCACAAACAAGCACAAAACCTCACTAAGAGGAGGAAAATGAAAAAGTAAAAGATATAGGGTTTGGTTTAGGATTTATTTTGATCCTACAATGTGAATTTCATCAAAACAACAATACTTTATTGCAATAACAAAAAGGGTTCCAAATTGGCCTCCCAACTTGATAGTTTTTTTTTTTTTTTTTTGGCCTTGGGGCCAATCAGGGCCATAAAGTATAAGATTATTGTTTTCATTTTCAGCCTTGATTCCTATTGCAAAGCCCTTTGGGCTGATTTCAGTGGTTGCACCAATAGGATTCCTTGATTTGAGTTCAACCTTGGCCTTGACTTCTAGTGTAAAGTGAGCCTAATAAGTTAGTCCCTTGAACAAGCACGCTCATTCTGCATCCCGAACCTGGAGCTCCCTGGTCTGCAAGGCGGCTCGGGGAGTCGAACCCCAAGCCACCCACGCCGCCACGGTGCCCTACCATGATGGCCCCGATGGGGGGCCCGCCCCACGCAACAGGAACTCGCAGGTCGCCCCGGTCCCGGGGCGCGCTATCGACGGATGGGCTCTTGTTCTTCGCACCTTTCGCGCTCTAACGATTTTCTCGTTTTGCGCATCTGTGGGGGAGCATGAAGGCATGCAGATACGTAGGTAGCAGGGTGTATTCCGTATCTGTAAGCGGCTGTTGATGCATCTGAGATTCACTTAAGCTTTGGATTACACGGATGCATTTTCTAGCTACAGTGAACAAGCAGGAGCAGGAGTGAGAATTGTGGTGTGAATCAAGCACGGCAGCAAACGGACATGTAGGTGTGGAGGTGGTGGACAGCTCGCGCGATTCCATTGTTCACAGTGGTGGAAGCGTTAGCTCCCTGCTCGTATGCGGTGAAGGCTGCTCAAGGATCTGTTCTGCGACCTTCGGAGGTCAGTTAGTCGATCTCTTTCTGGTCGTTTTTGGTATTGCTACTACTGCAGCTAGCTGTCGAGAGTCGTTTCTCTCAGCTCGTGTGGGTTCTGGTCATGGATTCCGTTTCCCTGATTGTGCAATCTGTCTACTGTATCTGGTGTTGGGTTCACAGCGTTTGTTGGTTTGGTTTTTTGAGTTAGGTGAGACCTGTGTTCCGCTCAGTTAGTTGTGGAATGTGGAAAAGCGCTGAAACTGGGGTTTCCAGCAATCGCATGGTCGCCTGGCAAGTGATAGCGGGGGCTGTATTCGGCTAGGTGCATGGTAGAAGAGTCGGCCCAGCTACGACGTTGGCTAGTCACTAAGGGAGCTAAGCAGCCCACGAAAGAGTTCAAGGCCTTGGGTGGGAAAATTTGAGATACCAATAAGCTCGTTTAATAGAGTGTCCAACTGCGGGGAGGAAGCGTTAATAGCATTTCGACTGTAAAGTTATTAGAGCGGACACGGTTGTCTATCAGGATACTTGTGTCTCGTGTCAAGCGATGCGAATGATGTGAACTTCTTTCGGTCCAGCAGGAAGTCAACATGAGTTCAGAAATTTACTTCGAGGGGATGATGACGGAGAAAAGTTGTACAGGAAGGCAATAGAGGGCCAAGGTAGAGCTGGGATGTTGGAGCTGAGAGCGAAGATGTATGAGCTGAGTATGACGAAACGTTGCAGGTGTGTACGAGAATCATCGTCAAGAGCTTGCTCAGAGGAGCTGCTTCAATCTGCCAGCGTACGCGTGCATCAGAGAAGGACCTGACCACGCGCCTCGCTTTAAGGCCACCGTGATCTTCAATGGGGAGCTTTTCGAAAGCCCTAATTACTGCAGCACCTTGCGGCAGGCCGAGGATGCGGCAGCGGAAGTGGCCCTCAATATCCTCTCCCGAAGAAGCTCCTTTCAGTCTCTTGCTGCCCGTTTCTTCGTAAGTGGCCTTTTTATTCTTTCCGCTTGGTTCTCTTTTGCGTTTTTTGCTGCTCTTAATTCTTTCTTGTAGTGGAAACTGCATAAAGGTAAGGTAGGGTTGATGTGCGATGGTGAATGCAGGATGCAACAGGGTCTGCAAAAACCTGCTGCAGGAGACAGCTCAAAGGGCTGGTGTGTCATTACCTACAGTACTTCTTGATCTGGACCTGGGCATCTGCCTGTCTTCACATGCTCGGTGGAGGTAGCAGGCATGACTTCCTCAGGAGAGGCTGCCAGAACCAAGAAGCAAGCAGAGAAAAATGCTGCCATGGCAGCCTGGTCAGCTCTGAAGCAATGTAAGTTTGAATTGGAACCCTTTGTGTCTCTTCTCTATATTGTCTAGCTTTTCACTTGATGTTGATGCTAAACCTCTATTCATTGTGGCTTATGTGCCAGTTGTGAACTGGACCATCACACCACCATTGGAAGCAGATCTGAGTGAGGAGCACGAGCAGAATACAATAGCCTGGGCATTGGCTAATGCCCATGGCAAGGAGGGTAGTGTTGCCACAATGCAGCAGTTGCCTTCACAGCCAGCTATTGGATCAATACCACCCACAAGGATCAGATCAGTGCCAACAAGGGAAACAGGGAAGAATTGTGTGGCGACTGTGAGACAATTCTATTCTAGATCTAGGCTAGCAGACTTATCTTCTGGTCAGCTCATTTTATGCAACCGACCACATGCTAGTGTTGTGAACAGAACTGCTCCAGGATATCAGCTAGTGGGTAGTATGCCAGGAGCAAACTCCTCAGTAAATTTGCAGGATGTTTCTAGTCTATCAAAGGAAATGTTCAAGGAAGCTTTATTTGCAAGAAGGACAGCAGCAGCAGCAGCAGCAGCAGGCTCTATGGCTAATCTTGGGCAAGCTCCTGTGCATGTGTGGAATCTGATAGTGCACAAAGACAGGCATGAAGTAGCACCACCTCTTGGTGAGCACCAGCATGATCAGGATGAATGGCTCCAAGAGGAGAGCTCTAAGGCAACCACAGAGATGGACAACAGGAGTGACATAAGTGAAGCAGATCATGGATCCTCAGTGTTCCCTGGGTCATACAATCCTGTCTCATGGGCATGCATCTTGCACCTGTGTCAAGGATACCTGCAGGTATAGCCATGCCTGTACGGCTACACCCAGCAGTTACAGTGTGTGTGGCAGCCCCTCCACATCACCAAGAACCATAAGATCAGGAAGACAGAGGAGAAGCAGCAATACACTAACTCCTAAATGAGCTCAATCTGTGAGAATACAGTGGATTGCAGTGTGGGGTGAAAAAAATGGATTTGGGGTGTCTAGTGAATATGAGGTGCCATCTCACTGGATGGATGGTCCAATAGGTTTTGGTAGGTGGTTATATATGCTTTGTGGAGGTCTCATATGAAATGCACAGGTTGGGTGATTTCACTGCAAATCTGAACCCTGAGGAATGTGGTATGCTGTCAGGGGTCTCCAGGATGTACCAGTCTGCTATATTCAATTTAGGGCATTGTTGAAGTAATGATGATTTGTGTGCAGGATTCTCCTTTGTGAAATAAGTTTCCTGTTGTGCATCTTTTGGTTGCTTAAGGCTTGCATTCTGAAGTTGGGAGTGTGCAATAAAGTGCGAGAGGTTGCCAAGTTCATTCATGGGCTATCTTTTGGGGGGATAAGTTCTCCTTCTTCCCAAGGTTTAGGGTTAAGTGTCAATGTGGGGTTAGGGGTACCTCAACTTCTTGAAAGGCCTTACATTGATAGGAGGCTATGGATGCATGCCAAATTGGAGATGATGATTGATTTATGGCAGGATAAGCATTGAGAGTATCACAGGCAGCCATGGGTTGCAAAGGATTAGAAAGAGCTTGCAGACAAAATCAATTTCTAAATGAGGTGTTCTGGATTTTGTCAAGACAAGATCACCAAAACATGAGAAAATATCGCAGAAAACATGAAGCTTGTAATGTCACATGTGCTCCTCCTTCATGGTCATGGTATGAACATTTTCAATAACATTTTAGGTGGCATAACAAAAATGAATGGTGCAATTGGTGGCATTAATCAAGGTGTTCGATTGCCTCAACCTCAAGTGGTAAACCTAGATGATATTTTAAAAACTATTCCAAAAACACAACAATATCAAAGTTTTGATCCTCAAACTCCAATTTTTGATGACATAAATGAATATGTAACCCCTAACCAAACTTCAGAGGAAGCATTTAATGTAGTGTCACCTAGGACAAGGGCTTGTAATTTGTTTAGTACTAGAAGCAAATTGTCCCTATCAGAAAACAACCAAGTCTACATGATTTTTTAATTCAAAATGAGAACAAGGGTATGCCTAATCTCAAAACCATATTGTGAAACAAGAAAACAAAAATAAGAACACAACAAATGCAAAACAAAAATTCAATAAGATTTTATTGTAAAGACAAAACAAAAACAAAACAAAGTTGTGACAAGAAAACATACCCAAAATTAATGTTAAACAAACTAAGTAATTGAGATTTTTACCTCTATTTATATCTATTGGGCATTTAAATCAAGGATGTTTTTAAAAGAACTTTCAACTTACATGTGGTGCATGTGCACCCATAGGTGGCCCATGTGTACCCATGTGTAAACTATGAGTTAACTAAAAAAATAAACTAAAAATGTATTAAGATTCAACTAAAAAATAAATTGGAAGTGAATTGGGTCTTGGCATACTAAGGTGTCCATTTTTTTATGTCACAAAGGTAGTGTTGAAGGGGGTACCTTTAAGTTTGATACAATATGTTTCGGGATATGATTGAAAATAATAGAAAGGACTCATTTAACTAATCCATAACATTTGAAGAATCAAAGTTGAAAATAAAATGCCATCATTTAATTACAAGGTGGAGTTTTAAAGTGATGTGACATCTTCTATCACATTCCATAAAAAACATTTATGGATTTTTATTACATAATAAACATGTGTGAATTTATTTATTTTTCCTAATATGATTGTGAAGGTATTGTAATGTTAAAATAACGGCTTACAAGTAAATTTAATATTTTAATTTATCAAAATTATGTTAAGATTGCCAATAGTCTATAAAGTCCATGATTTATTAAAATGGAAAAAATGAGGATTGTTGTTTTGTAAAAAATGACGTTATTGCTCTACATAAAATGGCCAATTATAAAAAATTGAAAAAAACCCATGTTTTTGCTTATAACTTTTCCCTTAGCTAATCAAAATAAGACATGTGTCACAATTTTAAAACTTGTAAGTTTAAGTTTTAAGTATTCCATTTGCTTCCTACTTTCAAATGGACAATTTTGCATTACCAAAACATTAAAAATTAAAATTCAAAATTCAAAATAAAATAAAATTGTGGACTCCACATTTGCCACTTTTGATACCACTTTAATGTGTCAAGACCCAAGTAAGAATTAACTAAAAGTGAAGTAGAAATGAACTAAAAATAAATTAAAAATGAACTAAAAGTTAATTACAAATGAATTGAAAGTGAATTAAAAGCTAACTACTTGAATTGAACAATAATTAGAAATGAATTAAAAATCAACTAGAAATGAACAAGACTTAACTAAATGTGAATTAATAGTTAACTGGAAATGAATTAATAATGAGCAAAAACTTAATGAAAAGTTTACTATGAATGAATTGAAATTAAATAAAAAATTAAATATAAGTTCATTACAAATTATGGATGAACATTCATATGAATGAACTCCATGGTGTTGGCATCTCATTAAAAGAAAATTGAAAAATAACAATTGCCATTTTAATCGCAAATGACAAAATTTTAGTTGTAAATGACACATGTGACTATAGAACCTCTAGTCACTTTGAGCAAGTGACAAAAGACACCAATCACAAAATGAATCATATGTGGCACATGTGGTCACACTCATAATCACATACTAGTTGCGACTTTAAATGTTTTTCATCCAATCTATAATCGTATGACTATGTGATTACAAAAAATATTGGGCATAATAAGTTATTAAATATTATTAAATATAATTTTGAATCACACATATTAAATTATTTATTTATATACATTAAAATAATATTTTAAAATTAATTAATATAATTATTAATTTCATAATTTATTCATCCTATGAATTGTTGACATGTGTCATTACTTAGGTTAGGCAACCTAAGTACATAGGGTATATATGGTCAACATATTATTGTTGACCACAACCATGTCATTTGTGGGGTTTGATCCTTAGACCTCAAGGATGGAAACCAATTCTTTACCAATAAAAAACCACTTCATTTGATGTGAATATAAAATAGGATGTATTTTAACTAACACATATTAGATTTTAAACATTACACAAACATCAATTTTGACATCCATATATTTTTTATATTTGTCCAAATGGAAAAACTATATGTTTATTATTAAATTATTTTAATATTTGACATGATTAAATTTATTTCTTTCAAAAATATAATTTTATTTAACAAAAAAATATAAAATTTTGTTAAATTGACTAACATTTTGATCATGATTCATTGGAAAAAAAATTCAAGCACAATTTATGACTTATAAATGGAAAATACTTAATGGCTGATTTTTAATAATAAATATTTAAATAATATATCTCCCACATTTTAATCATTCATTTGATTAAATAACATATTATATAATTAGTATATGATATATCATAATTTGATTTTATTTGTATATAATACTTATGAATGGATAATATATTTATCACATTTTATCATTTATATTATTATGATATGTATTATATTCATATGTATAATATTCTATGGATTTTATATTTATTGTAATTTTTTAAAATGTTAGATAAGTGATGAATTTGATGGAATTTCAAGTTACATTTTTAAAAAAATTAAATACATAAATTTTATTTAAAATTATAATACAATTCTTGGAATGATCAAATAAATGATATATTTCATGGACATCTTAAACCATTTTTTTGTTTGAATTGCATATTATACAATTATGATTATAATATGCCATAATTTACCAATGTAATTTAATTTAAACATAAAATATATCATTTAGTTGTCATATATAATATTTATAAATAGATCATAAATGACAAATATTATATATATGTTAATAAATAATTTGAAAATTCCAATAAACCATTATACACAATTTTATTAATAAAAAAATTGTAATTCCAAATATGCCACATATGCTTTAATTAAATATTACATTTGAATGGTAGAATTATTGGGTATTAGTCGCATATACAATTAAATGCACTTACGACCAAAATGACACATAGGATTAACCTAACATTAGTCATAAAAATAGCCATTTTGGACACAAGTTGCATCTTTATATGCAACCTATTGGTCAGATTGGACAAGATTTCTTCTAATGTTTGTGACACAAACCAAATAAGAAAGCTATAAATAAGAAAAAGTTCTCTCTAGAAGGTCTCCATCCATAGTAGGAACCATTAAAAAATATACACAAACTGTAAAGGAAATGGAGATGTTGAAAATGGAAATGACACTAGACATTCCAAAACAAATATTAGAGAATGAACAAGTAAGTAAAAAATTGTTTTTGGAAGGATAGTTGCAAATGCTTCTTTTTGCTAAAATACTTAAGTCTATAGATCTTTCTAAACCTAACTTTTCTACGTGTGGTAACAAGTGATAACATCATCATTTAATCATGTGATCATATTGTTGTCATGAATGTGTGTTACGAGTGATTTACACACCCTCCTTCAAGGCCTATAAATACCTCACAATGAGTTCTTGGTGGACCATGGTTAAGTGATTAGTATTTAATGAATTATTATGTTGCATTTGTAATCTAATGATTTTGACAAAAAGAAAAATATACATTCACAACGATATGAACTAGAATTGTCACAAAAGAATAACTTAATTTAGGCTAAGAAAAAGTTCACCAATTTGTAATTTGTTGTGATAAATCAAATTGAATCATTTACTTCTAATGAACGTTGATTCCACTTCATCCATCTAAACCCATCAAGAATAGGCTTGTTGGAAAGCTAAGGATTAGGTGTTTATGTTCATTAAAGTTCAACCTCTATACCATAGTGGTGATTGGAAAATTCACCCTCCAAGTTACTAAATCTAAGCTAGATTCATAATAGACCCTCTTTACTTCCAACAATTATATTTCTCCAACAGAAAGTTCAATGAGGTTCAAATTTTGTATGAAGATGCCTGAAGTATTAAACTAAATTTTTTCAATTTCTAAACAAATCCATTGGTACAGTTAAAAGATCTTGAAGTTAGAACAAAAAATCCAAAGACTACATCTAAGCTAGATTCACAACAAACCCCTTTTACTTTTAACAATTATATCTTTTCAACAAAAAGTTCAATGAGGTTGAAATATTGTCTGAAGATACTTTAAGTACTAAACTAACATTGTTTCAATTTCTAAGCAAATCCATTGCTGTAGCTAAGAGATCTTGAATTTATAACCAAAAAAATCCAAAGATTACTTTCAAGGAAGAGAAAGCTTGTTCTATGTGTAACATTTTGTCATCTTCAATTTAACACCTCCTTTTTGCCAAAACTCCTTTCCAAATCATAAGTCCTTCTCCAAGAGCAAAAACAAAAGCAACCCAAGCCCAAGTTGATGTATAAAAGCAAGAGAATGAAACTCCTTCAAAACCCCCTTTCCAAGAGCTTCCTTTCCTTGGCCAATGAAGTTGAAGGGAAATCTTTCTATGCCAAGTCTCCACCAACAATTATCTCCTTAGTTCTAAAAACCAATGAACTTGATGAAAAGATCCATCTATTCATTTCCCTTCCAATCATGGTGAGATGGAAACCCCCCATCTAATGGGGTTTAGAAACCCATCTTCTCCTCATTTTGAATGCAAGCCTTGGGATGAAGCTTTTCTTTCATTTGAATAGAACCTTCCTTTTTTCCAGCTTAAATCATCCAAGGTAATTAACCCTTATGATACTTTTACCCAAGCACAAGGGATGATGATGGTTTTATTCTTTCTTCACTAGGTCCATGTGGGGATTCTTCACATTTTTAAATTTAAGTATATTATTCACATGTCTAGTACATATTACTATTATCTCCCATGTACTACTTATTTATGTAGTACATAGTCTAGTTAAGAGATAGGTTTCCTACCATAAGATTTCCATTGCGCCCAATCTATCCTTCAACCTAAGTTTTTCATCAATTTTGTCAAAACTAGGCATTTTGCTTGGCTACCAGTGTTACGACCATGAAACCAAACCTTTTAACTTTAATCACAATTATATTTAAAAGAACAAGATTTCATGGAATAATTAGTTTGTTAACATGGCGAGCAATTCTGGAAAGTGTGAACCTCAACCTATGCCACCAAATGATGAAGGGCATGAATCGTCCCCTAACTTGAATTTGATGCAATTGGCTGAGCACAAAAAATCAATCGGAAGAAAAATGCACCCTTGATTAGAGTTTGATCACATCATTGAACCATGGCATTGGAGGTTGGGTGCCAATGCACATTCCTTCGTTTTGGTGCTAGAAATCAAACTTGTTATAGTTGGTGAGCCATAGATTTTGTATGAAGGCATCTACTAAGGGGATGAAGCTGTTTTTTTAATGTGGTCCACAAAATCTGGATTAAGCCACTATCGATGGTTGTGTGGTCCATTATTCCAAATTTAATTGATCGTAAAACAAAATTGTTTGCATGCACTATCCATCATATCTTGGGGTTCTTGCAAATATAATGAATATTTATTAGGCTATGGTCTAAGGACATGATGGTCATGGCATTGTATCCCTTGTAGGAATTTGTAATAACATGCAAAGAAACTCATGTTACCTAACTATTTGTTTGAGTATTCTATCTAGCTATGATTTCATGTTATACTTAGGGATGACTAAATAAACCTCTTCTTGAATTCCCTTCAAAGCTTTTGCCATTTTGATGAAGACTCATAGATTAACTGCACCATTAATTCTTTCATTTTACATACCATGCCCAAAACATGGCCTTATTTTGACTTTTATGTTTCAACTAGATCACAAGCTTGGATTGTTGGAACTCTGCTTCAAAATATTAATGCTAAGGGTTAATACCCATGAACATTATGATATTATAATGTTCAACTTTCAAGTTGAATGACCCATGTAATAACTAAACTCAATTTCATTAATTGAAGGCTTAACTAGGTTTGAGCAATGTGAACGTGTGTGAGTTAACCTATTAACTTGAAGATGCAAAGTGATGGATACCCTATACTACAATTAAGGCTATCCAACTCTAAAAATACATAATTAACAAAGGTTGAATTAATAAGCTTTGACCAACTTGGGAAACTTATATGGGCTAAAACATCATAATTGCAGCCCTTACCTATCCTAAACTATAAGTAATTGAATAACTAATAATGAGGCCTTGAAGAATGATGGTGGTCAACAAGTGCTCACATGTGCACAAAAACTGAAATATTTTTTTTTTATTTCAAAATCTTTTATGAAAGTACAATGTGGATGATCAAGCCCTTGGGTGGTTTAGTAACCATTGTTCAAATAATTTTTTCTTTATCAATTCTCCTTATTTTTCTTGTTCTCCATCTTTCAAAGTTGGCAACTAGTCACCTTTTAATCCAGCCAAGTTATCTTTCCTTGTTACATTATTCACATAGCCCAATTTTAGAATTTTCCACATCTCACAATAATTGTGTAATACACAACAAGTTATAACAATTGCAAGAGCCCTATCAACATTTGAATTGGAAAATTTCAAGATTTTACACCAATTTTTCAAAAATGTAAAAGCATTTTCAATTTTCACCTTCCCATAATTCATATTACTATCATATCTATTTTTATCTACATCATTTGAATTATAAGACTTCTAATTCTTTTGTAAATAAATACATATGGGATAAACATAATCACCAATGAAATAAGGAATCATCCTCGTGCTTTGAACAATCACTTCAAGCTCTTGCAAAATTTGTCAAATCCTCAACTCCTTGTACAATCTAGAACTTTTGAATCATCATAAATTCCTCTAGGTTGTTCAACATATATAATCCATAAAATCTTCTCCACATACAGCTTGTACAACAATGTTATGAATTTTTTTTCAATTATAATAATAAGACACTACGAAAGTGTATTTTATACTTGGCCTTTCAATTAACAATATGTGGGTACCACTAATGGCACCACATATGTTTCACAAATCTGTGAATTCCTGAAATTGATGAATGATCCCTAGTATTCTCCAAAAGGTGTGCTTATGTACTTGTCAAAAAACTTACCTTTGTCACAAAGAACATCACAAACTATATCGACCTATTTATGAATAGTAGGTGCATTAATATCAAACCTATTTGACATATGTTTAAGACTAAACCCATGAACAAACCTATACAACACAACTACAACAATCGTCCTAATCTCTAATTGCGACCTCATTGGGTTAAAACACTATGATTTCAAGAATGGAGATAGTTCCTCAACCAACTTATTGAATGCATCAAAAGACATTCTATAATGCATCAAGTACTTCCTATCCCTCATCTTTGGTGTTGTATGCCATATATTGGCCTAACCTCTTCCCAATGAATTTTTTGTTTGGATTCAATCCTAAACATGCGCGAAGAATAATTTCTCCTTTTCTTTGACAAAGCAAACAAAATTGGATCTACATCAAATCATGATGATGCATTTCAATACAAAAACTTTGTAGTGAGGAATGGGAGAAATAATTTCCTAATGTAATTGAAAATAGCATCCAAATCAATGTAACCTTCCTTCCCAATGAACATTCAATCCATATTGACAATGTATTTTGAGAAACCCTTAAACAACCTATAAAACACATTCACAGTGAAAACCCAAATTAAAACAATTCACATCAAAATAAGAATGGAAGAATATGTTATGAGAGTCTCAACAAAAAATTGTTTGGAGAAGGAAAAAAAAAAAACACCCACATCAACAAAAAAACAAAGAAAAAAATCCCCCTTGAAACTATGTGTTCAATGCGTTTGAAATCTCTCCAGTTGTCTTTTAAAGCTCTCTGGTCTCTATAGACAATAATCTTTGGAAGCTCTTGGATTTCTATGGGCACCAATAGATAGTGCACAATGAAAAAAAATCCCACCGAAGGCATATTTAGGTTTGAGGTGGTTTTGTTGCTGATCAGGAGGCTAATAGGCATCTAGGGTCAATCTCATGTATACTTACCCATTCCCTTCTTGTGTGACTCCTCCTAGTGACTATGCTTAACTGGGGAGATGTTAAATTTGGAAACCTGATTTAGTCTTGTGAGGGAACATTTGTAACGTGAGGTTGGTTTAGGAGGATTAGTTAACTGTGTATATACACTTTGTAAAATTGGTGGAAGTTGAAGTAACAACTGCTGCATTATTACACATCTTACTTGAATGAGAGGCTGGAGTTGAGTATAATCCTTGTCATACTTTTTTCTCAGCTGTGGTGACTTTTCTGAATGACAATGCAGCCCCAAAGTTGAATGGCCTGACCTACCCGAAAAAGATTTAAATCACAACAGGGAAATGCTTTCAGTGCATATAGTATGCCATTTGGAGGTGGCTTCACCTTCACACCCATGAAGAACTCCAGTGGTTGGAACAATCCTTGCACTATTCAGTAACACAATCTACAATGCAAAGTCTGAAACCTGTGCAATGTATACAAAATTTATCATTTTGTTTGCTCAGGAACCATTCAACCACAAGATTCTAGTTGAAAATCTGCCCTTTTCTTTGCAGCAAACTATAGGACTTTGAACTGTGCAGCACACAGAGGGTGAGAAATGCTGTTGACACCTATTGACACCATGATGCTCATGGATGAAATCAGTCAAGAACTTGTTCAGCGACAGTAATGTCATGGGAAATAAAGAATCTTTATACAAATCAGAGATGATGGCAGTAGCAATAAAAAGGGGTTAAGTGAAGCAATTGACACAACTCAGCCGAAATATTTTTCTGTAAGTACACCTCCAATTCAACCTCCTACTGGTCATTCAAATCTGCAACTACTGGAACAGCTCTAAAAGTGAGCTTTCCAACAAGGACAGCAGGGTATTGGATGACAGTCTTCCAGGGCTGTGCTGTTCATTACGTAATCTTCGTGCATTTGTCAGTTGTAATAAAACCAATATGCACACTAAGTATTTTCATTTGCATTTTCACTTTCAGAATTGGAAGGGTACCTCTAAAATATGTTGGTAAATCTGAAGTAGAGCTCCTCTCTGGTAAAGCTCTTCTTGGTCTTTGGGGCATACTGTTGAGATGCCTCTCTAACCATGTCAAGGCTGTAGTTTTTTTAGTAATTCAGGAGGTGTAGATTGTGGACCATTGTTGCCTCTCTAACAATCTTGAGGCCAAGTAGTTTTTTAGTAAGCGTTAAGCAGTGTAGATCAGTGCTGGTGGGTTCCTACTTTTAATTTTGATAACTGGTGGGGCAAGATCTTTCCCAGGGGGTATCAAATTTCAAATATTGGAAGACCCACCCTGTTATCAATTTGCCTATCTAAACAAGAACCCTAGTCATCAATTTCATTGGTTATTTTTTGATGATACCCACCTGTTATACATAAGGGTTGGGAAATAGCTGACCTGAAGACTGCCTGTATGATGTTAATGTAAGTTAGGTTTTAGGATTCAGGTATTTTCTTGTGGATACCTTGGATTCTTATTTAAATCTGATTTTGACAGTGGTAAAGGGAAGTGCAAATATTGCTTGTAATTTATGGTGACATGCTCTTGCCATTACAATATGGTAGTTGACAAAGATAGAAGACAACATTCTCTCGAACCTTCAAAGTTGAAATATTAAGGAATTGCACACTCCTACATTAGACTCCTCATATTGCACAAAAAATCACACAAAGAACATAAACTCTAAGCATTCCATCAGGTTGATCAACATTTGATTTTAGTAACTCAAAACACTTGGCACTTTCCAATTCTGGAAAATATGATCTTCAAGTATTAGAAGCATAGTGTCACAAATGTCAGATTAGCAAAGACCAGAAATTAGAAAATGGATCGCAGCCCATCCTGCCATTCAAATGTAGCAAAGGTGACAACCTAAAACTTTTAGGGTTAAAGGACTAAGAACTTACTGGGGTGGAATATGGAAGGCTCCAGGTTGGTGTGTGAAATTTCTCAAAGTAAGACCCAACCCATAAAGTGTCATGTTAAATCTCTACAAATCAACAATAACAATAAGGTAGTTCTCTTCCTGGTTCTTCATCAAATTCAGAACCAGCAAGTAGGATATTAATAACCGACTGTTGGACCTGGATATTAGCCTGTTATATTAATAACCGGCTAATTTCTCAATAACCACCCAACACTGGTGAAGACTCAATAGACGTGCAATCAGGGCACAGTTCAATTAGATGTCATGATGCGTTTAGCAAACAGTGCTGTAGAGATGATGAAATCCTGGTCTTTATTGTCTATTTGGTGTCTTCAATCGCTCTTTATTTCTTGAGCTTTGCACAATGAAGGGGGTCCATCCCTCCTCTGCTGGGTTTCTCTCTCAAGAAGTCCTGTGACGCTTTGTGAGTTCTCAGGAGCTTTTCACAACAAGAACTCAAGCAGAGAAATTCTGTATTCAGTATTCACCAGCCTGAGCATTAGAAATATAAATCTCAGCTATCTAAATGTCCAATCAGTTCTTCAACATGGAGCTAAAGACATGTCTTTTTCTGAGGTAAACATTAAGCACATTGTATAAAAAGAGGCTGCATTGATTTTTTTCTGCTCCATCTTATTTGAGGCTACCATGCAGATTCTTCCAGATGCTTCCTGATGGAGTTTGAGGGCGCAGGAACTGGAGAACAAGGTGCTAGCTTGAGTTCCCCTGCCCCAGAACCATGTAAGGGCTGAGGAAAAAGAGACATTCCTAGGCATAATGCTTGAGGATGTTTCAAAAAGTCAGAATCTGGGGGAGCAGAATGAGCAAGCATATAGGCCCATTCTCCCATTCTTCCCCAATAGGTCCATCACAACAAAAAGGGCAAAAGATTTATTGCATGTTATGCTACAAGTGTTTGGGGGGAACACACATGGACACACAGGCTCAATGTAATTTTCAAAACAATCATAAACTGTCCACTGTATGATGGGTTCAACTTGGGATTGTCAGGTAAAAGAGTTTCAAAAGGCTGTTTAGTCTGCACAGCCATGTATTACAGTTAAGTAATTCTGAATGCAAAATGAATTTGATAAAAGAAGCAGCAAGAGAGCAACTTTTGGTCTCCAGCTATCACCTTCAAATTGATTCCCAGTTTAAACCATGCAAAGTCTCTTCCCTTTGGCCAGATCCAATGAAGTCTAGCTTTGCTAATCTTAGAAATCATAAAGAGACAGAACCAAAAAATTAATAGTATTTGCTAAATCGCTGACAAGCAAAACCAAGTGTTACCAGGTGTGACAAGGTTTTAGCACTGGATGTACACTTTCTTGGGGCTTGCAGGTTGACCTAGAAAGATAACTGCTTGCACTAGTGACAAGAATACAACTGCCCAAATATGATAGTTCCAGGCTTCAACTGGGTGGAAGCACCTTTCCTTCTTCCTTATAGCTGCATACCCATTGCATATGAGGCTGAACATGAGTTATTAGAACTTGCCCAAAAATATTACTTATGCATGTGTCCCATCATCTTCAATTCTGCACTGGTTCCAGTGTGCACCAATGTGCTGTCTGCTGCCATGTCCACTCTCAACAGTCAACATGAGGCATGACAATGCAGATCCCTGTTAGCCTGTATGCTATAGCACTCCCAGAATATAGCTGCTCAGATGCACCCTTCACATCCATGCTAAAATGCTCTATCCTCAGCTGGGGCATTCGATGTAAGTGTGGCCAACAACATGTACATAAGCTGATGTCTGACCAGATGATGTACCATCATCACAAAGTAAACAACAAAGCTATGTCTGCACACTGAATTTCACAAGATGCAATCTTGCTAGCTCACTCACAAGGCCCTCTACACTTAACCAAAACCTGCATTGTACCCATCACCCATTACCTGGTTGGTAACCCTCTTTCTCTCCCGCCAATTTTCTCCCCATACTCTTGCTTCTGCAACAGCCTGTTCACGCTCCTTGACAGGAGCAACCTGGTTCGGCCCCTCTTTAAGACCCTTTTCAGAGTTGTTGCAGCTGTGTTGGGGTCCCTCATATCTATCGCATTCACCTGATTTTTGTTTCCTTGCCAATCCAGAGTCCTGATGCCATCCACCATTGCTGGTTCTAAAATGAGGCAAACCATCCTTCAGCTCCACACCAGTAGAAGATAGTCGATGAAATGCTGGTGAATGAGAACCTCCTCTGCTTCCACACTCCTTTGCTTGCTCTTTAGAAGTGCCATGACCTGACCCTGCAGTCACCTTTTTTTCCCGCTTCTCTCGAGATGGTGTGGATGGTCCCAATTTGCTGCTGCCAACTGGGTGCACACTAGGATCATACCGTTGGGAGGCTAAGTAGCTGAGTGCAGTTACAATATCTCCAATTAGTGGGCGTGTGGCAGCCTGTTCTTGCAGGCACATGGCAGCCACAGCTACTGCTTGGTAAAAACCTCGCATGGGAAATTGCCCCTGGAGCATTGGATCCGCCATGGATGGAAGTTTGCGCCTATCCTTAAACAAGAGACGTGCCTGAACCAACCATAAACAGATCAATTTCAGACCCTCATGTCCACACTAAAATGAACAAGAAACCCTAGAGCTTGAAGGGGGCTTTAAGCTGTTGCCATATGATGAAAATGCCACAACCACTGACAAGTGCCCTGTGAGGAACCAGTTGCCCTGAAGAAAGGAGGCTGCAGAGTGGATGCCAACATTGGCCCCACATGATGTTCTTTTCTAATGTAACCCCATTAAGAATATGTAGCTCTATCCACCCCATAGAATCCAAACAATTTTCTGTGTAATCAAACAGGATCATCCTCCTACTTGAAGGTCAGAGATACAACTGATCCTAAAAGTCATGAGAAGAACCATGGGTCAGTACCTGCAAATTCACACATGAGATAGATATGCCTCAAGAAACAACTTGAAACTTCCAATTTCCACTTAATGGGCTCCAACAAATGTACATGCATCAGCTAACAGGAATAGTGTCTGTGTGCAACCTAAAGTTCTGAAGATGATGCTTGCACAAATGACCTAACAGCTGCAACCATTTCCACCTTGACAACAAGTAAACAACTGACCTGTGCCTAACTTTCACCTCACATAAAATCCAATGCATAAAAGGTTGCAGTTCACATACCCAAGGAACAAGATCATGCTCCCCAGCAGCCCTAGTATTGTCAAAAGCCTTCCGACCTGTGATCAACTCCAATAGAACAACCCCAAAACTGTACACATCTGACTTTGATGTCAGTTGACCAGTTGTGGCATATTCAGGTGCACAGTATCCATAAGTGCCCATGACATGTGTGGAGATATGAGTCTTATCCCCAACAGACCCAAGATTGACCAGGCCAAAATCAGACAACTTGGGATGGAACCCCTCATCCAAGAGAATGTTTGACGACCTGAATCCCTGGTATATCACAGGTGGGTTTGCCTTGTCATGCAGATACTCCAACCCTCTTGCTGTCCCTGCAGCAATCTTCATCCTTGTGTTCCAATCCAAAGCCTCCTTGTCTGGCAGCAGATCTGCATGCAAAACTTAACACTCAAAACAAGTTCAAATTTGTCACATCTTGGTTCATTTCACCATTTTCACCATCAAATACAATGCCACAGCCCCTGCGGCAATCACCAGTGAAAGTATTGACATTAGCCACTCTGTAACTTATGACATGAACTTTAGGGAGCATATTCTGGTTGAAGTCTTCCCTCCATGCATGTTGACAGTTGCTCACCTGAATTCAAGCTCAATATGCAGTATCCTGGCCAGTGGCCATAATGAATTGCTGCGCTGGTTCCATAGAAGAGAATTTGTGTATCATCACTCGTGAAGTGGAAGACTCTTACCATGTAGGTGATTTTCTAAACACCCCAGTGGCATGAACTCATAAACCAACAAACGCTGGTCCCCATCCACACAGTATCCAATTAGGTTCACCAGATTTGGGTGATGAAGCAGGCTCATCATCAACACTTGTACCAAAAACACTTGGTTGCCCTGTAGCCCGTTGCTGCCAAGCTGCTTGACTGCCACTACCTGGTTGTAACCCACAAACACAGCTCAGTGCCATCTAATTTTGCTGCTCAATCAGTTCTTTCTCATGTAACTAAGACAATCAAGAACCAATGCATTCAATGAGAGTTAATTTTTCTGTATCCTGTGCCTGATCAGTGTTCTCCAAGCAGCCCTTGTAAACAGAGCCAAATCTTCCTTCACCGAGGAGGGACTCAGGACTGAAATTCTTTGTCACAGCTGCAAGCTCACGGAGAGTGAATGTTTGTGCTGCAATGTGCATGGCTCCATCTTGAGGGCTGTCCTTTCTGCTGTTGAAAGACCTTGATTTCAAATTGTCTGCAAAAGCAATGCCATAACTCTTCAGCATCCAGACACATAACCTCCTACCTATCTACCCCTGCCCACTCTAGAAGATACTGTTATATCGTCTGTGCAACCACACTGCCATGGGTTTCGGACTCTGATTACAAGAAGCTGCATAACACAAACCTGGATGAGATTATATCATTGTCCTTCAGACTGCAGTCAAAAGATTGGGGTGGCACAGGTCATTTGACGTCCTATCACTACGGAAGATGACATGACCGGCAAGCAAAAGGAGAGACTACATTATACAGAGAAGCAACCCAACAAACGCTCCAACAGCGCAGTTTTCTCATTCTGAGAAATTTTTTTATTCTCATGATTCTTCCCCACTCCTTCCTCTGATCCTCACCAAAGCCGCCTTCGCAATTGACGAAAGCCTCAAATCTCTGACACAGATATCTGCGCCGGGGAAAAAATATGATGATCAAGTCACATGCGGGCGCGAGATACACAGGGGCAAAATGAAGCTCACCAGATCGCAGCCTGGCGATATCCGCGGCCGACCCTACAGGCGATTGCCCAATCCTGTCGCTGTCGTCCTTCTTTAGCCACTTCTTATCCTGTTTCTTGTGGGTGCCGCAACATGGGAAACAGTCCATACTTGTCATTCGTTACTCCGCTTCCTCCCACTCTCCTCCGCTATCCACAGCTGCTATTATCCCATTTCCTACTCGACTTCCGACCCTGTACCACCTCTCAAGCTCCGAATTTGCACGGCCCTTGCCCCCTGTTGACCTTTCATAAAGCCTCCCCACTGCAGTTTCAGACCTCGTTCTTCTCCCACCTTATCTCCTTAATCTCCTCAGATGCCTAAACAAGCACTCCACCCACGCGTTCGCCTCTCCCCTAGCCCTACACTCAACAAAAGCACACTCTTCAAATCATTCAAACTACCTTGAAACAAAAACAACCGCCAGCGAAAACACGTGACAACCCAACCCACACCAACACTACCCAACCCCGCCAATAGTTAAGAGAAACCTCCCGACGACGACGAAAACAGGTTCCAGAAACAGAAAAAACAGGCAGCTTGAAAAACTGGGTCACATGTTTCTATCAGGAAGAAACAAGGACCAGAAAAACCATGGGCTCAACTCACTCGGAGCTGCAACTAGAAAACGCATCCCATAAACCATGAACGCAGCTGCTGCAAGCCAACCGGGGACGGCGTCGACAGTCGACGCGCGATGAGCGAGCCACAGCAGAAGGAGAAGCCAGCGGCCATTGTGACACAAATTCAAATTTTCACTGTAATTTTTCCTCTTTTGTTTACTGTCTTTTTTTGGTTTGGGTAGGATTAATTTACATTAACCATATGCAAAATCGCTTTTGGGACAAATTATTCACTCTTTCATTCCCCTTCATTCTTTTAGCTATTAACCTCCCAATTTACCGTAATACTTTCTTTGAACTTTTTAACCCTGCCTAACATCTTCATATAGACAAGGGTTATACTATTAATGTAATACATGCACCCATAGTTCATGCCCATGCCATTACTCTAGTCCAAAAATGGCAAAGAGCCCATGAAGGCAAAAACATTTCTTGTAGCCAATGAGGTGATGCGCCAGGGGTCTAGATTTTTCTCGTTTGGGGTGGGGGGAGGGCGGCGTTGGTTTTCTGTTGTTCCTAATACACTCTCATCAAGTTCCCTACCCCAATGAAGTTCCCAACATGTTCCTCAAATGTGTTCTCAATAGTGCCTCAAATTATATCCTTTGCCCTAAGTTTTACTCTTGTAACCTATATAATCAGCTCAAAGGAGGAGATTACAACATATATATTTGCAAAGCTTGGTTTTTTTTGTTAGTGATGTGCCAATCAAAGATGTCCATCACCAAAAATTATTTTGTTGACCTTTCCAAAAACCCACAACTAATCAATATGAGTCACAATAAACTATCATATAATAAATAACAAAAACCGGGGGTGCACGTATTCATGCTTTTATTAATTAGTGAAGGGGTATGGTCACAAAATTATTATTTTTCATCAAATGGAGCCATTTTTGGGAACATGGGGCACTCCCTAAAATTAAAATGGAGCCTAAACATGCTTCCTCCCCAAAATAAAAGCTTACTTTGTCCTGCTTCTCTTCCCCACCTCCCCACTTCCGCATCACTAATCCGCGCTCGGTCCTATGCATGAAGATACTAAAGCAACAGCTGTCCGTCACGATGCTGCATATAGAGAATAGCAAG
>Ga0116227_10003701_pt1 | contig 33847 bp, 24 predicted proteins | sample S1TSphgellanicum_FD_89693 | JGI IMG/M metagenome (GOLD analysis project Ga0116227, IMG submission 89693) | Host-associated microbial communities from peat moss isolated from Minnesota, USA - S1T2_Fb - Sphagnum magellanicum MG | ecosystem: Host-associated > Plants > Peat moss > Unclassified... | reverse complement strand
TCCAAGTACTTACTCGTAGAAGAAGAAGAAGAAGAAGAAGAAGAAGAAGAAGAAGAAGACGCAAAGAGGTGGAGGAAAACGACGTTGGACGATGGGAGCTGGAAACCGAGAAGTTTGCGGCGCTAGTGCTTCAGCAGCTCAATGGGTTGAAGATGTTTCTACTTCCGGCCAGCTGCAGCAGCGACGAAGCGGCCACACAATACCCTTAGCTGCTGCACATCATGAGCCTCTTCATCATCTGGTAACAGGAGCAACAGGAGCAACATCAGCAGCAGCAGCGACAGATACTCAAGAAAGTGAGAAATATGGCCACTTAAACGTCTTGTCGCATCACGAATCGAAGCCATGGGTCGCCGCAACTTCAAAGCTGCCGGAGGTGGATCCATTCTGCATGATTCAGGAGCTGAAGCCTGTCATGTTATCTGAGTCCGCTGGCACTGTTGTGAGTACTTCTCCAGTAGTTTCTCGAACTGCTGCAGCAGCAGCAGCAGCAGCAACAGAGCTCAAATCGGCTGCAATGGCAGCTTGGCCTTCTGCAAGGAAGGTGCAGTCAAGGACAGCCTACAATAGTTTGCCAGCTTTGGGTACTAGTACTAGTACTCAAGGTTTTGCAAATGATGATCTTCATGGGTTGAATCATCATGTGGTGGAAGCTGCTAGCAGCTGGCCTCAAGGAGGACAAACAGCAGGAGCTGGGGGAGGAGCAGACTCATCAGAAGATTGCAGTGGTGGGGATGTCGGCAGTGGCCTCATGAACAACATGAATATGGGGGAGAAAAAGTATCAGAAACAGAGCTCGTGTTCTTATCGGGCTTTGACACCCAGTAGCACTGTGTCCAAGAATCTTGTCTCTGAACGCAAGCGGCGGAAGAAGCTCAATGAAGGACTCTACTCTCTGCGTGCTTTGGTTCCAAAGATTAGCAAGGTAAGCAACCTCTCTGCATGTGTATCTTAAGGACTCCTCAAGCTGCTCAAGATCAATCTTAAGGACTTATTCTCAAGCTCAAGAAATTTCTTAGGGACTCAAGCCTCAAAGAATCTTCTTAAAGATTCAAGAGGCATGACTCTTGACAATGAGCTGCTTTGGGTTCCAAAGATGGGCAAGCCGCTCAAGAGTCTTCTTAAGGACTCAAGGTCCAGAATCTTTGAGGACTAGACTATGGATCTCTGTGAGCTTTTGCCTTGGATCTCAAATCTCAGCCAATAAAGTATTAAGATCAAGAAGCATTTTCTTTTCTTCAAATACAAATTCAAAAGGAAATTTTATTTATGTTGTTGCAGTCAATCAATGTCCAGGTTCTTTTCTAAGTCTTAAGAAAATTCGGAGCAGTTGTTTGAAACCCTAGTACTTGGAGTGATTATTGAGCAGAATGCAATGCAGGCATTTGGTATTAACTTTCTGGTTATTTTGGTGGAACTTTTTTTTTCAATTTTTATGGTACTAACTTTCTGGCAATTTTTGGGTACTAATGTTTTGTGGCAAGATTTTGCTTGCACTGATTTGTCTCAGATGGACAAGGCATCAATCATCGGCGATGCAGTGAATTATGTCCAAGAGCTTCAAAAGGAAGTGGAAGAAATGGAGTTGGCTGAGAGTTTGAATGTGGAAAGTGAGTGCTGTGGGTCAGTAGGAGATGACTCAGGCTCAATCATCACAGATACCACTGGGCCCGAAGATGCAGTTATGACTGTCATCAATGGAAGTTACACAAATGAGGCAAAAGCGGCTGCTGCAGCTCCTGCTGCAGATAGCACCAACCAAAAATCTCCAATTACAACTGAAAAAAACTCACCTTCACAAGTGCACTCAGTCAAGAAGAAAATTCTTCATGTGGGTTTTCTCTTTTACAATATACATGTTCATCAAAATTTATTTCTCAGAGTGCTTTCCATATGCCATCAATGTGTGTTGATTTTGAATGCAAAGTGGTGTTATTTTGGTGTGTTGTTTTCAGTTGGAGGTTGCAAGATTGGAGGAGGAGACATACCATCTGCGTATCTTATGTCAGAAAGGACATGGGGTGCTTGTGCAGCTCATGCAAGCTTTGGAGTCTTTGGGGATTGATGTTGTAAATGCTCATCATACATCTGTACAAGACAACATCCTCAATACTTTTGTTGCACAGGTAATGTATGTGCACTTGGTACTACTGCATGAGACCTCTTGATGCCATGCTCCCACACAACCCATATTACAATTCATAATGTGGATAGATCTCCACTATCAACAAAGATGAGTTTTGATACTTTGCAAGTAACCAGAAACCAATTAGCTTCACTTTTAAATTGTGTTTTCAGAAACATTAAAGGAGAACTAATTCCAGTAGATCTATTGAATTGATACTCGGGACACTCAAGCCATGGATCAAATCGTTGAGAACTTTTAAGCATTTCAAAGCTTTTACAACGCCTAGGAAACTAAGAAGATTTGGGGTTAGGGTTTAGGGTTCAGGAAATAAGAAGATTTTGGTCTTTCTATGTGCTAAAGTTGTGAAGGCATTGGGTTGTAGCCAAACCTTGACTGACAAAAGGCAATGTCCAAGTGATGATTTGGGACTCCACCCATTTGCTGGAAACTGATCTGAAGTCAACAATATCAAATTACTCTTTAAGCTTAAAACAGTTGAAATTTCCATTACAATTCTGGGTCGATATTTTGTAGCACAATGTGGAGTTGAATTTTCCAGCACAATTTGGTGAAAATTGGGCAAATATATGAGAATTGTCTTTGAAAACACAGCTCACCTATGATGTTTTGATGACATATGAAATTTCATGAGCTAGTGAGCTTCGTGAACTAAATCCGTGCATTTATTGATGGAATTGCAGGTTAAAAACTGGGAGATGATGGAGACAGAAGATGTCAGACAGAAACTTCTCGGTGTTGTAGCTCAGTATGGATTAGTGCAAGCTTGAAATCATATGAGCATATTTCACCAGTGATGATGGATCAAGTGCACGGATTGGATCCATCAAACCTCTACACTTGATCTAGGTTTGATGTTACAGGTTGACAAGCAAGCATCAGGACTGCCAAGTCTTCCATGGGTTCCAAAAGCATGACAAAAACTCAGGAATGCGGATTTTTTTTGTATAATTGTTTTGCATGCAATTTTGGGCAGATTTTTAACACTAACACAACACTAGCTACCCCACCTTCAAAGTATTGTTGTATAGTTTTTTCTTTGCAATCTGAGAGACATGAATGAAAACCTGAAACCCTAAACCCTTCCATAGTTTGTCCATGGGATTCTGTGACCAAGCACCTAGCTACCAATACACCATCCATTGGAAACCCATTATAACTCAATGGTGGATCGATGAACCACAATTCATCCACAACTGAGTGATTAATGTTCAAGTTACTTTGGTAACCTATCCTGTTGGAAACCTTGTTACTTCCTCTTTCCCTTACCTAGCAAAACTTGCTATATAATTGTGTGAGTACTAAGTGCATCTCCATCAACACAATGCATGAAACTTACTTGCTATATAATTGGGTGAGTACTAAGCGCATCTCCATCAACACAAATGTACCGCATGTTTTGGATGAAGGACACAATCTACAAAATGGCTGTGGCTGAACATTTTGGCACAATATGCGGAGGTTGGCAAAAGTCACAACACAGTCTTATGGCTGAGCATTTTGGCTCAATATGCGGAGGTTGGCAAAAGTCACAACACAGTCTTATAACATAGCATTTTTGCTCAATATGCGGAGGTTGGCAAAAGTCGCAACACAGTCTTAGAACTAGCATTTTTCCTCAATGTTGCGGAGGTTGGCAAAAGTCACAACAAAAGTCTTAACATTTGCTCTGGATTGGTCTGATATATTGATGGGTCCTAGTGATTTGTTATTATTAAGTAGGTTCTGACCTTTTATATGTTCTAGGTTCATGTTTATGGGTGGGGCTTCAAATCACTTTATAAGCACTCTTGGATAGGAGGAATATTGTTGTTTTTAAGTTCATGTTTATGGGTGTGTGGGTGGGTGTTGATGGATGGCGCTTCAAATCACTTAATAAGTAAGCTTGGTCGTGAGGAATATTGTTGTTCCAAGTTCATGTTTATGGGTGGGGCTTCAAATCACTTAACAAGTAATCTTGAATAAGGGAAAATATTGTTGTAGGGCCAAATGCCAAGTATGGGCAAAAGCTCCTCTAAGGGATTACTCCGCACCTTGGTGAGTAGGCAAGGCACTTGATGGCTACCCACTAGATAGATGCATGTGGATAGTTAGTAGTTTAGTACCTACTACTACCAATGCTCCCTCCCTCTCTATAAAGACAATGCATCACTTATTTAATAACTCAAAAAATAATTACCCCAGCTCATGTAAGTTAAGTCTATGAGAGAATAATTTACATTACCTCCGTGTAAGTGCAAACCCAATACTATATACATCATCATAAGTGTAATGGACTTGGGCGTCTGAAAAACAAATTATTTTACACTTTATACATGATTTTTACGATGCCCATTTACACTCTATTAACACTTAGGCTCACAACATTCATTAGTTGGTTAGTACATAACTAAAACACTTGTGAGAAAGTCCAAGAAAAATGGTTCCCCCACCTCACTCCACCCAAACCCTTGTTTTGTGGCATTTGTGAGGGGACAGATGCTACCTTGCAAAGTGACTTTATGATTAGGTAGATACAGTCTTCTTTGGCTTTTGTTGAAAGAGCATTGGACTTTGAGTTTGTGGGAGGATTTGTGGACAAAGGCGAGTATCACGAGTCACTTGTTTTGGACACCTTTTATATACTAAAGAAAGGGGGCCATGGAATAAAGTTGTCTACACATGATCCTTGTCCTAAACTCCTATTGGGCCATAGTGTGAACACATTTTTTGTGTGTGTGTCAATGGGCATGATTGAATATTGTTTTGTTTTGTCTCTCTAGTTTCTACTAAAGTAATAATTTCTACTAAAGTTTAATTCAAGAAATATATATATATATATATATATATATATAGTCTTAATTAAATGAAAACACCCATTTTCATCCATCCAAATAGTGTTGTTTAATGCCATGCCATGTTGGATTTGGCTTTTTTTTTCTTTTTTCTTTTTTTCCCCTTTTTTTTCAAATGCTATGTATGTGCCCGCTAAAGTTTGATGATATCCAAGTTTGGTGAGTTAGGTGGGAAAGAGCAATGAGACATTTAAAGCCTAAATTGATTGGGCATGGCTTTTAGTGATGTGGTCATATCCATTGTTGTCTAGTTCTGGCTTTTCAAGAGAAACTTGATGAGTCCCAGTTCCAACTTTTTTAAACATTTGAGAGAATCTCTAGTGTTCCCATTTGAGTGGTTAACTTGCCATCTTTGTTTGATCTATTTTTCATACAATTTCTTTTTCAAATATGTGACTTCATATGTTCAATGGAGTGATTTTATATTGTAATAATTAACTAGATTTTTTTTCATAAAATACAACATGGAAAAAAGATTCAAGATCTTTAATTATTCTAATTAGAATTCTAGCTCACTATTTCATAAACGTTCTAACATATACGGTTTTAGTTTTCATCATAAATTAAATGTTTTATTGGTAAGTGTCTATTTTTTTCCCAACAATTAGTTAGTTGGTTAGCTCCTTTTCCATACATAAACCATTTGCAAACCCTGGAAAAACTAATATTTTTGTACAAATTGGAGAATCCATGAACATTTGAGATCTTTAATTCATTTGTTCAAATGGATATACATTAAGTGATTTTTAAACATATGAATGAAAAAATGATCAAAACATTTAATTTACAAACCATTTTTATATTATTTTAATTACTTCTATTGTAATGTACTTATGTAATTTGAGCTACACACCACTAGTGATCATTAACTATTTTAATTTTTTTCTTATGTTTTCATGTGATTTTTAATAATTCATCATAATTTATGTCAAGGTCAAATCTAATTTAAATTAATATACATATCATGTACATGAAAAGACACATGTTAATTTCTTTTTTTACATCCATGATGGTGGATAGGGAAAAAAGTGACGTAGTTATAAAATGAAGTTAGTTATTAAGAAAGGTGGGAAATAGGTGTTAAGAAAGTTAGTAGGAAAAGGAAGTAGTTAAGCTTGAAAATGAGGTAGTTATTTCTAAAATTGTGTTTGGAATGGTCCATGAAAAACCATACAAAGGATTCCAAAAAATCCCCCATATACCAATTTCAATTATTCCAATTATTTCTATCATAATGCATTTATGTAATAACAAGTATGACTACTCAAGATATTTTTTAAAAATGGTGACAACTTTTGACACATTTCCTTCTAAAACTACACAACTATATTTGTTTTGTCAAATTAATCAATTGTGATGTTTGTTTTCCTTGTTTATTAATTAGGTTCGTTCATGGTGCTTTCATTATTTATTTATGCATGTAAATCAATGTCCATTCTCCAAAAAAACCTTCTTAAATGTGTTTCTAAATGTTTTTTATGCATGAAAAATGGATGGTAAATTTCATCAAGTCTAAATGAATTTTGACCATTTTGGAGGGAAATTGAGTGATCCTAGATGAACCATTACAATGATGTTCTTGAAGTGTCCCATTAACACAATACCCAATAACCAACATAGAAATTTCATCCCCAAGAAGATCTTACAAGGAGATAAGTTAAAATTTTGAATGCATCCCTTGAAGCCCATCTAACACAAGTCTTCACAAACTTGAACCCAAGTGGTTCTTTGAGTTTATTTAATAAACCCTAAAAGGACCTTGATGCACCTTAAGTCCAATAAAAACAACTTGAATAATGAAATTTTCACAACATAAGGTTTCAAGCATTGTGTAGGAAAAAACATCACAAACTGAATAATCTTATCTAACGCACAAATATGATATTCATTTGGTAAAGATTTTGAACATCTCTTACATGGCACTTGACCAAAAACAAGTATCACATTAAGACTTGCTAAACAAATGATGAAAATGAGTAAAACTAAATTGAAATTGATTCAAACTTGACATTTGTTGATTCAAAAAATAGGTCAATCATCCTCAAAATACAAGACATGGAATCATTTCAACACAAAACCAAACCAAATGCATATTGTAACATGAAAGAAACATAATATCAAAAGAAGTAAATGTTGGATAAAAGACCCCAAGGAGAATGGAAAATTCAAAGACAAATGAAAAAAAATATTAAACACCTAGGTTGAAGGTTATTGAGGTGATCAATTTCTTGGTGCAACAAGTCTTTATTTAATTTTGTGATGAAAAGGTTGGAACGATGTTTTGTATATGAAATCCATAGTTTTAGGAAAATATGGAAGCCAACATCTCTGGGTGGGGAGGGTGGGGAGGAGGGCCTAAGGGGTGCAATCAAATAAAAAATTGAATAAATTATTTGAAAGTCTCAATCAAATTGAACCAAAATTAGTTTGAGATAAACCCAAATTAAGTATAATATAATTGATATGATGTTTTAAATTGATTCCAACATAATGTTGTATTTATTTTGATTCAATTCCATCTACATTAATTGATTGAAATTGTCACATTTTCTATTTGATTTGTTTAAGTCACATCCATATCAAAATTCCATCATAGTTAATTCTTGATCCCAATGGAAGTTTAGTCTTAACCACATTTTAAATCCCAATTGATTTTAATGAGACTAAATCAATATCAATTCTTATTAAATTATTTAAAGCCAATCATATTCACATCCTTCATTTAATTTCATCCATAGCCCTCCCACACATGCATGTTTGCATTCAAATATATATTTTTTATTATTTGTGTTAAATGTTTTATTCCATAATACAATGTGATACATCTTAAATTTTCTTGCCCAATAAAAGGAAACCACTTAGCAACAAACTTTTTTACATTTTCTAGCTTTTAACTTTTCTTTTGAAAATTTATTGGACTCATTTCGATGATCCTATTCAGAAGGTTACATCATTCAATAATTTAGGAAACAAGTTCAATTCTTCGTGGTAACATAGGGTTGATGGATTTGAAGCTTATTTTTTGTCACATTTGAGGATTAAAATTTTGCTTTTGCGAAAGTCGTTAGAGAAGAAACTTTCTATTTTCTTCTTTTGCAAACATTTGATAATACTAGCCTTGTCATTAATTGGACCAAGGACTTCACATTGGACAATGTGGTATGCACATTATCTAAGTCACCTTTTGGACATGACATGCTTGTAAGATGCATGAGCTCTCTAGTTAATCAAATTGTTCAAAAATGTGTGACCTAACTTTTTCAATTTGAAAATCTAACTTTTAAAACTAACATATTACTAAGAATGACAATGTGCTCTATCTATCTACAACCTTGAAACCAACCTTCAAGTATGTTCATGAAATACAACCTTATCATTCCTTTTCATTTGTTCATCATGTCTCCTTCACACTAATTTTTCTATGATTTGCAATGTGATTAATTTACAATGGAGAGATGTCCACGTGACAATTAGCAATGAGTTGTCTGAACATGCAAATGCACTTGAACATTGGTCACACCTTTCATCTCCTTATGGTGATGAGAGCTTGGCAAAGTCATTATAGTGACCTTGGAGGAAACAGAGTAATGTAATGCTATGGAAAGTGGGTGGGATGTCTGTGCACACAAATGAGGAAAGCTTTCTTTTGAAATGTGGTGAGATGATATGATTCAAAGCTTAAAGCTCATTTGAAGCTTCATTGCTTTCTTAGGGTGGGTTTTTTTGAATCATTATGAATCAATGTAAACAATTTCATCCACATTTTTTGTTCATTCCCATCCTTCTACTACATGACTCCAAAATACAATTCTTAGGTTTTTGAGATGTTTATTTCTTGCTTTTGCTAAACATGTGTGTGTGTGTGTGTGTGTGTGTTTTGAAATATGTAGGGTTGGAAATTTTGAGAGGCTTGAGAAGTAGCCTATTGTAAAGCCTTGTGGTTGCTTTTCTAGTGTTGTGATAAGGCACATTATAAATTGTAATCAATTTTCCACCTTCCAACTAGTTAAAAACAAAATAGCCCATGTAATAAATAATCCAATGAATTTTTTTTTAAATAACATAATACACATAATATAAAACATATATTAAAATTAATATACTATATTTTTAAAAAAATTGGAATTAAATATTTTGAAGAATTGGAAGTAGAATTAGATTCTTGATTCCATCTATGTGTGAAACCGGAACTAAAGGTTCTTCACAAAATTAAATAACCACCCAACACTGGTATTTTCTCAATGCTTATATGCTTTTATATTAAGGGGTTTTTTATTTTTCTAAAATTAAAAAATTTATAATTTAACAGTTACTAACATTATCATGTATCCGCCGGGTGGACCCGTTGAAGTCTCGGGTCGGGGGGAATGTCCGAGGCCTCGGACCCGTCCAACCGCCTCGCGCTTTCTCTCTCTCTCTCTCTCTCTCTCTCTCCCCTTTCTCTTCTTCCTTTTCTTCCTCCTCCTCTTCTTCATTTTCCTCTCTGCACATTGTTCTGCAGAATTTTCATCTCCCTGCTATTAATCTCCTGAATGCACGGTTTGTATTTTCCCTCTTTTACGGAGCTCGATTTGGTCCAGTATCGAGTTCTTTTGAAGCAGGGAGAGAGAGCATCATGAGAGCTGTGGTAACTTGGACTGATCATGCTGTAAGAGTCTCTCCCTTCTCTCTCCCCTCCCTCCTTCATTCTCTCTCTTTTAAATTTTTTTTTTTTAAAACCATTTTATAAGTTCGTGTTGTTTTCAAGAATTTTTTTGCAAAATCTTAGAATAGGAGGTTTAGAATCATGTCTTATCTGCAATGTCATCATGCTCTTTAAACCCTAATAGATTAGGGTTGCAAGAAAAATGGTTTCCAGTTTTCAGCTCTGCTTAAGAAGATAAGGCCCAGGGTTTTTCAATGTTGTGCAGCCTCAGCATGGTGGTGTCCAAAGTGTGTGTTATGATATCGCCTTTCGTCCAGGTAGTGTCTGTCCTCCTCCTTGCACCTATCTATCTCCATCGGGTCTGGTTTCTCTTGGGAATGGGAATGTATGGGGTTTTTCTACGGGTTTTTTCTCCTTACTCTTCTTCTTCAGTGAAAAAAGAGGTGAAACGATTGGTGAATGAGCTAGTGTTGGTGAATAGATGGCAGTCAATTGATAGCAGCTGTTGGAAGTAGAGTGCTCATGTATGATGCAGCTAATGGTGACCTTCTTCACTCCCTCCAGGGTGAGTTTGCATTGTATAACCCTTCTCTCCTCCATCGTCTCTGCTTTCTTGACCAAATTCAACATCTTTCCTAAGACAAGACAACCCTCAGTGAATTATTTCTGTTTTGCAAATTTCTGAAGCTGTATGTACTACGTACCTATATTGTGCACAACATAAGCATGGTTTTGTTGCTAAGTGAGGGAGGGTTCAAGAACTGATTTTCACAGGGCACAAAGATTCGGTTTACTGTGTGGCATACTCTCGGGATGGGAAAAGGTTTGCTTCAGGTGGAGCTGACAAAACAATCATCATCTGGACTCACAAGGTGAAACTCCTTTAGGTTTGGCTATTTGAATCAACCCTTTTGGCTCATGTGTGTGTGTGTTTTTAGTGTCTCTCTTTGAAACCCTGGTTTGATTCTGCAAAAAAAGAAGTATTGAATTTCCTGATTTGCATGGAATATTTTTTTTCTGTTGTGAAGGCAGAAGGCATACTCAAGTATAGCCATTCCGATTCTGTCCAATGCCTGGCTTACAATCCTGTCACGCAGCAGGTAGTCTGTCCTTTGAAGCTGGTTTGATGTTTGCGATCAGAACCAGCAGATTTGGTTAGTAGGTTAGCTTTTTTGGGGAGTTTTTCTTAGGCAAGAAACACATTCATGATGGGCTAATGTCAGAAGGTTATTAGGGTTTGAGAACATGAAAGTCCAAGCTAGTGAGCAGCACTAATGATTTGTTGAACACTTGGTCATTGCCCATTGGACAGCTTGCAAGTGGAACAGCAACTGACTTTGGCATCTGGTCACCTGAGCAAAAATCTGTTTCAAAGCATAAAGCACATTCAAAGGTCTAGTAGCTTAGAGCTTTGCAAGTAACCTCTCTTCCTCTTGGAACTGTTGTAGGCTTTAAGATGGACATTTTGTTGAGTACAACAATCACATCAAACTGAAACCATCTCACATTCTTGGAACTTCTTTCATGGGTGTGAAAGCTTTACACAAAGGGTAGTTTCAGGTCATCAAATAGAAACTTGCAAAACAATGGTGTCTGTGAACCACTGTGAACCAGAAAGAAAATTGGCATACCGAATCTTTGCAGGCTTTTTTTGTCAATAAAGTCCCAGTAAGATATGGGTTTGACCATATAGCACACTGGAAGGTCTAATAGGTAGTGAAGGGTCAGGGTTTTACACACAGCATACAATTTCACATACCACATGTGGGTGGACATCAACAGGTGTTGTGTGCAGCATGGACAGCTGATGGGCAACATCTAGCTCTTGGAATGTACAGTGGGCATATCTCCATTTGCAAAAAATCTGGCACCCAACAAGTAAGCATGTTTGTATGCCTTGTACAACTCCTTTGTTTCCAATCTTGATTCCCTTGTGACAACAACAACACACCAAGGATACCTTTTTGAAACCATGCATTGTTGAATCCCTTCACTGTCACACTGCATAGCTCATGAATGCCCCAACCTTTTTCAATCTGACTCTTTGTAAATGGTTTGAGAGTTTTCAAGGTGGTCTTGTATCACAAACATGTCTGTTGTGTGCAACCAGACACTTGCACTAGTAACATTTTGCCTCCATTTTCCTTAGTTTTTATCATCAGAAAAACTAGGTTTGGTAACACATGAATTTTGTTTGAGCAACAGTTGACAATAGAGAGGTCAGCACCAGTGTGGACATTGCAATGGAATACCACACAACATAAAACATCAGATGCTCTTGCTGTCGGCTGCTGGGATGGCACTCTGTCAATCTATGATTTAGCAGGCAAGCAGGTTTGCCTCATAACCACATTGAGGCAATTCATCACACATGCAGTTCTGTTGCACAAATTATTGCAGTGGAAGTCAAATGTATGTGAGCATCGGGTGGTGGCAAAAAATTGGTTTTCTGACTTCACAAGATGGATGATTTGATCAGGTGGGGAATGACAAGGAGCTTGGATTCGATCCATGTTGTGTCACCTACCATGATGCTATGTACCTTTGTGTGGGTGGATCAGATAAAAAGGTCAGCCCTTTTGTTGTCTTTCCATTCTAGTCAAGAACCATCTTTCTGTTCATAATTCTGGTTACACCTCTCTTTCTCTGAATGCTGAAGGAAGGTGTCAGCTACATCTTTCATGGTTTCTGACAATACAATTGCTCTTCTGCCTCTTTTTCTCACCACCCTAATTTCAAAGTTTTGATGGCATTAGCAACTCAAACTCATGATTGGGGGACAGCTATGTCAGGTCCTTCCTAGACTCCAAATTATTCCCTCATTCCCGTTGTAGAATTCTGATTGCCAGATATGTGAGTGATTTCAGGTGCTGTTGTATTCAAGGGATGGAGTAAAGTTGATGACTATGTGTGAGACAGGGGACTGGATTTGGACTGTCCGTTCCCGCCCCAAGCATGATTATGTTGTTGTCGGTTGCAATGATGGCAGTATCTCCATGCTCCAACTTATTTTCTCCACTGTAAGACACCTTCTTCTTCTTCTTCTTCTTCTTCTTCTTCTTCTGGGGTGGGTAGCTTCTGCTTTCATATGTTCATCCTTTGCTGTCAAGATTGAAGGATAAAATGGCTGCAAAATATTTTCATATGTTTTCTTAATCTTGTCAAGTAGATAAGTTGGACCCCAGGGAAACATTGTTGTTGTGTTCGGTATACTCTACCTATGGGGGATTGTGCATGTGGGGGAAGACCAGGTGCATGGGTTATACCAGGAGCACTATGCCTTTCGAGAGGCAATGACAGATGTGGTCATTCAAAACCTTATTGAAGATGAAAAAGTTGGCTCCTTTTTTTTCTCTCTCTCCCCTTAAGGTTATCATGTGACTGAACGTGAGCAAAATCAAAACATCTCTTTTGTTCTCTTTTCAATCTGCTCTCTGCCCTCAAACTTCTGCACCAGTTTGGTACCCATTTCATGCTTTCACCTTAAGACCAGCAACAGGTACGAATCAGATGCCGGGATTACATAAAGAAAATAGCAGTATACCAGGAGCGTGTGGCAGTCCAGCTCTCAAACAGCATAGTAGTCTATGAGAAAAGCAGGGAGGGTTGTGGATCCAAATCACAGTATCGTGCATGTGCTCGGATTGATCGCTTACTTGAATGTAATCTCCTTGTTCTCACAGCCGACCATGTCACTCTTTGCCAGGTCCTTTTTCAACATCCTGTGATTTCTCTTTCATTATTGGTTTCAAATCCCAAAGCAATACAATATGTATCTCTCTCACCATACATGTTTGTCCTTTTGAGAAAAAATTTCGTGTTGAAATGACTGTTTTTTCAGCATTATGAAAAATGTGGATTGCTGTTTCTAAATTTATACTTTGTTCAGAAACCCATCTCTCAAAATGTGCTTCTGAGCATTATACAGCCCTTGTAATAGAAGGAAGTAGGCAGCAGAATTTGAGTACGCAGAAAGTATCAATCACATGGGGTAGTTTTTCCTCAAAATTCAGAGGAACTAAAGACATGTTCTGGATGTGGAACAGGAAACCAAGCTGCAGCTTTTGACACTGAGTGGATGCAAAGAGCGAGAATGGCTTCTAGAATCGACAATCAAATACATCAAGGCAAGTTGTAACTCATCAGCTCAGTCTATTTGCCTTAAGTATGTCTTTTTAATGCCCACCACAATTCAGCTCTCTTGCTTGTTGTAATCAAACTAAAGTTCTATGTTTTTCTAAATTTTACAGTAACCATTGTTTTCATGCTTAATGTTTGGTCTACAGAGTAGCTTACAAGGGGCGATGTTAGCATTACATGTGAGACACAGGTTGAAACTTATATCCTTTTTGTTTATATAAGTTATTTCCAAGTTTTGAGATGGGATTGAGAGGGTCTTGTTGATTCTAGACAGTTTTCATCTTTTTTGCAGGTGTGTGGTGGACCACGGGGAGGAGAAGGACTACTGATTGGGATGAAAAATGGGTTGATTGTGAAAGTGTGGATCAACAGCAACTACCCGAGCAAGCTTTATAAACACACAAGTGGAATTCGCTGCCTGGACATCTCCTCTAGCCGCAATTGCCTTGCTATTGTTGATGAATGTGCCAATGTCCTAGTTTACAATCTTCAGGTTTCCCCTAATTTTTTGTTTCCTACTTGTTTTGCATGTGATTCAATATTTTTTGCCCATTGATCTTCCTCTGAAGCCACAGTTGTACATCTGAGCAATCTGTGACATGCCAGACTTTGCATGCATTTGGGGGGCAGACAAAAGAAGTGAATTTTGAGGATAAACTGGCAAGTTCTGTCGCATGGAATACACAGATGGAATCTATGCTCTGCTACTCAGGAAGTGGTATGCTAAACATAAAAACTGCAAATTTTCCAGTTCATCGCCAAAAGCTTCAAGGCTATGTGGTTGGCTTCCAAGGGTCCAAAGTATTCTGCCTTCATCATCTGTCCATGCAGGTATCATTTTATTCCATGATTTAATGCACATCATCTTCACCTCAATGAACTTCCTGCAATTCTTTCCTGCACTCTTAAAACATAAGAAACAAGGACTCTGACTGACTGTCCTTATATCATTTCAAATGATTATAATCCAGGAGTGTGGGTGGTTGAGGAATGGATCAAAAACAGACTATTGAAGTGCCCCTATCGACAAGCATGTGGCATTACATAGAGAGCAGTGATTATGTGAGTGCATATCAAGTAGCATGCTTGGGTGTTACAGAGGCAGATTGGCACACTCTTGCACTGTCGTCCTTGCAAGGACAAGCCTGGGATGTGGCAAGAAAAGGCTTCATTCGTGTACAAAATGTATGCTACCTTGATCTCCTAAATTGGCTTCAGCAAGGCCATGGGTCCCACTTCAACAAGTCAACTCTCACTGCACTTGTTCTTGCTTATGAGGTACATACCAACAACTCTATCTTGTACACCGTTGTGCCAATACATCTTGTAGCTTACCTAAGGCATACAAACTCGTTTTGCTTGCAATATCCAAACCCACCCAAAGATCTCAGACGTGACACCCTTTTACACTATTGCATGATAAGCTTTGAACAGTTTATGCAGGCACAAGTAAAGTAGGAATCTTTGTGGGTGTTATAGGGAAAGTTCAAAGAGGCAGCCAACACCTATGTTGAGGAAGGCCAAGTGGAGAAGGCCATGGAGATGTACTCAGATCTTCGAATGTTTGAGGAGGCAAAGGCACTGGCACGAACAACAAGTGGAAGGGATGTAAATGACACCAGCAGTGATAGAGAAGCTAATGTGCAGGAAATCATTCAACGACAAGCTGAGTGGACAGAGAAGACGAATGATCCAAAAACTGCAGCTGACATGTACCTCATTGCCTCCCAACCAGAGAAGGCCCTTGCTCTTCTTGCAGAGCATGGTCCTGTCTCTAAGCTCATTGAGGTGTGAACTCTCAATTTTAGTGTACATTTGTTGGTAGGGCACTGTATTACAGTAATCTTCCTGAGCCATTTTGTTTAATTTGTACAACACCCATCACCTTAGACTTTCATATTGTGCACATTGGTATGTTCCAGAACTTTCTGTTTTGTACTTGTGTCATCTTGTTCAGTAGAGTTTGCAGGGAACTTGCATTTACTGCAACAGATTTGTAGTCAAAACTGTCACATTTCCTTGATGTGTGCAATGTTATGTTCCATGATCCTATGGAAAAAGGTAGCAAGACGACTGAAGAAAACAAAGGTTGAAGAGCTTACTTTGTGTGCGACACTGATGCGGCGTGGTGGCCAGTATGCACATGCACTTGAGACTTACACAAAACTTGGTGATTTCAGGTCTGCCTACATTCACAATTATCATTGTTGTTGGCTCTTCATTTGCAAAGCAGATATTATTGTGTTTGGAGATATTGAACTTGTCATCAAAGTTTTTTACATGGCAGATCCATTCTCTCTCTCCATGTTGAGCTCCATCAGTGGGAGGAGGCATTTTCTTTGAAAATGCTCCATCCAGAGCTAGAAGACAATGTCACTCTCCAGTATGCACAGTGGTTGATCCATCAAGACCACTTCGACCATGCACGTATTGCCTTTACACATGCAGGAAGGCCTGATTTGTCAGAGCATCTGCTCAAGCAGCTCATTCAGAATGCAGTTCAGTAACCTCTTTCAACTCTGTTGCTCTCATTCAGAATGTCTAATGTGAAGACAGAAATAACTGTGGCAGAAAAGTAACTGTGCAGTATATCTGACCATGTGTTTGTATACTTGTAGCTACAGGTGTAATGTCCCAGTCAATAGTCTCAATTCCATAAGTGTGCAGGTAAAGGAGAGGAGATTTAAGGATGCTGCACAGCTTTGCCGAACATGGGCACTGGAAATTCTAGAAGAAGTTGCAGAAGCATCAAGAAACAACCTTCCCCAGGAAGTGGAGAAGAGGAGATATAAAGAGTATTGTGAGCACAAGGAGAATGCAGATCTGTATTATGCCTACTCTTTCATCGATCAGTCCATCAGTGAACCCTTTCGAACAACAATGCCTGAGATACTGTTCAATATTGCTCGTTTCCTTCTGTCACGTTGTACGAAGCAAACACCACAGGGAATATCTCTGGTCAACATTTTAGTTACTCTTGCTGAACACAGTCGGGATCTTGGTAAGCCTCCTGAATTGCATCAACACTGCAAATTCAGCAACAAAACTCACTTGCCTCTCCATAAAGATTTGTACTTGCTTCTACAAGAGAGAGAGATTCCTGACTCAACTTCTGTGTACAACAGGTTGTTATAAAGTAGCCCGACATGCATACGGGCGCTTACAATGTCTACAGGTACCGGATAGCTGGGTTGATAAATTGGAGGTTGCAACATTGGCAGTGAGGGCCAAGGCAGGAGGAGGATGTGAAGAGGCCGCCCATATGAGCATTGATATACCTATGTGCTACAGTTGTTCTTCCCCACTCCCTCTTGTTTCACAATCCAGTGATGACACATGCAGTGTCTGTCTGCAGCCATTTTTCCGTTCCTTTCTGACCTTTGATCACATTCCTTTGGTATCCAAGTCTCACTCACACATAGTATATCTTGTTGACTTTCTCAGATAGAATGTCTAGCAACTCATCTCTCTAGATTCCTCCCCATCTAAGAACCTGTTTTGGATTCAGTGTACTTTTTCACATTAAACCTGGCATCTCTAACATGTACTTAATTGAGGTATACTCACAGAAGGCTCCTGATGTCAAGAGACCAATTTTGCTTTGTGGCAGCTTGAGTTCACACTGGATGAAGGCATCACACATGAGCAAGCAATGGAGCTGATAACTTCCCACCATTCCAGCAAGAATCCAATTACCCACAGCAAAAGGGTCAATGAGCTAAGCAATCATGGAAGCAGTGACCACAGGGCTGGAGTGAACATATTGGGTCTGAGAAACTTCCTGGGACAAAAGCTGTTATGTTCTTCATCCAGTTCAGAGCCAGGGCTTCCTCGGGTAAACCAAGACATGCTCGCCAATTTTATCCCATGGCAGGTCCTAGTTCTCATCTGTCCTGCTCAATATGAAAAGCCTCGCTACTTCCATGTCGTTGATCCTACATTGGCCTTATGTCGGTGCTCTTCATGTCATCATTTCTTTGAACAAGAGGAGTGGGATCTTGTCACCTTGGAGCAACCTTCTTGTCCCTTTTGTGGGACTCCTGTATCTGCTTCCGGGGAGAGTACTGCAATTCACACTCCAAGTAGTAGTCAGACTTGGAATCTTCTTGAACATACCGACATGAGAACACTTCCTTTGTTATGTCTACCCCCACCAGTTGTTGTGGGAAGGACTTACCAACAGAATTCAAGTTTAACACTTGTTGCTGGAGGAGGTCCAAATCATCATCATCATCATCATCATCCACCACCGCAACAAAGCTCAGCAAGAATTCCAGATCTTCCTAAGCTGCAACCTGAGGTGGAAGCAGTTGTGGGAGCAGAATCATTATCATCAAACCATCCAAAAAGAGAACATGATATTTCAGTTGCAGGTTGAGCAATAATTGTTCCATCTCCGGGACAAAGACTCCCAATGACAAAGTTCCAAACATACCCACAATGTTGCTGCACAACATACATCCACTGTTGCTGCATATATTTTCACTGCTCCTACCTGTACAACTACTATAATTACCTCGAACCTTGTGCATGAAATGCTGAGTTTCCTTAAGTTTCACCATTTCATACCCAGATTGAATAAAACTTCCTTACTTTGCAGACCTCACTATGCGCATAATTAGTATTCTACTTGTATGCCCTCCTAATCAACATTCTTATCGTAACCATGTATTCAATAATGATACATCAACTTGCTCAAAGGCACTCGTATAAATTGTAAACCACAACAAAAAGAGAATCAGCATTAACATCTTTGTGGTGTCAAAGCACCAACAATGACTCAGGGGCAACAACTTCTTGTCATGCCTTACTAGGCTAGATCCCAACATTAAACTAGGTAGCTTCCAACAACAAGTGATAGTGTGCCACTAGATCGGCACCCAACATTAGACTCTCCCATATTGCACTACTAGTGGATTATCACCATTAGCTCTAGGGCCTTAAATTAAGGACATTTCCCCCCTTGGCCTCCCTTCCTCCCTTCCTCCCCTCACCAACCTTCAAACTTTTCTCTATACATAAAGCCCTTGGAGAAATTTTCTAATGTATTTGGATTGAGGGCACCTTATATTGATAAATTCTCCTCTTAGAAAAGAGGAGGGATCTTACACCTACTCCTTCAAAATGGGATGAAAATTATGCTTACTTATATAGGTGTAAGATCCTTTTCATTCTTTAAAAGTGGTTATAAGAACCTTCTTCTTAAACCGTGGAATTCAGCAATTTAATTATCATCAAGGAAAAAGGTTGCCAAATAAAAACATGAACATAAAACTTGTCTTTTGTCTACCTATCACCATGCTACAACTATCGTCTTGTAATAGCTACCATCCTACAAGCAACTATCGTCATGCAACAACCATCGTCATTGACAAATTTGAAAGAAGACCCCCAACCACCTACAAACTTTCAATAGTTGCTACCTATTGTTTGTAGCACCTATAAACCCTTTGTAGTTATTACTTATTATCTGTAACAATGTTACCTTCCTTACAAACCTCAAATCTTATGTTTATCTCTTGATTGCTACCTTCCAATGGTAACTACCGTCCTCTAGCAAAATGCACTTTTTATTCCAAGAGCAAATATAGAAAGCATTTTCATTGTAAAAAAAAAAATAATAAAAATAAACTAATGAACTAATAGTTTACATCAACTAAAAAAGAACTACTTTCACTACCTTCTTAAATGTCAATACAAACAAGAAAAAGTAATGCATTTAATAACCTTCAACCATTTTTCATTACATAACATCAAGTACAATATTTTTTCTTTTCTTCTTTTCTCCTCACACACACAAGCATACTCCTAATGCTAATGATCTAATCTTCACATGATTTAATAGTCTAATAAAATCTTTCACTCTTTTCACAAAATAAATAAAAAACTTAAGAAAAATGCTCATCACACAAAAATTAAATCCTTATCCTCTTAAATATTTTTATCTTTTTATATCTTCTCATCTTAGTTTTTTTCACATGTCTTAATCCTAAAAATCCATTCATCCCTTATCCACTTGGACTAATTAACCTATAAAATTTCACTCCCTAATAAATAAAAGATAATAAATAAGATACTTAGCACTAGTAACTAAATAATTATTAAGATGCTTTTTTAAATGAACCAAACTAGAATATTATTTTTAATAACTAATATTAATTTTATTAAAATTCCTCCCATATTAACTTTTGATTATTTTGTCCCAAAAAAATAATTCATTATACTAACAATACTACTTTCAGAAAACAAATTCATTTAAAACTTTTATTCGAATAATTTTACATTCTGACGATAACTATCATCTAGCAACGATACTATCGTCTATTAACACCCAAAATGTTAAAACAAATTTCTACCTTTAACACCTCCCTCTCCTACACCTCATGGTCTTCAATTATAAGGACCTTCCCCCTCCTATACCTCATGATCGACATATGTTCATAATAACATTCATCTTAGGCTTTACAATGGGTAAAGCCCATGGGTGAGAGGATAAGGGGGGCATTCCCAAAAATGAAGATGAACTCAATTACCACCTCATCCTAGGCCTTTTCTTTTGGGAATCCCCTCCCCACATTCAAGCACTAGCCAAAAAAAATTTCAAAATGTATTTGGAAAGCACTTGGAATTTTCCATCGTCAAAGGGTAAGGTGATTTGGAAAGTGAATTGCCCACTCAAATTATTTGATTTTTAAAATATTTCTTGTGATACTAAAAAAAAATACCCTTCAAATATCATAGGAAAAAAATATTCAATTTTTTAAAAAAATTTAAAACTAAAATTACATATAAATTAACTTTACCTTGGGTAAGGTCCTTGGAGCAAAGCATTTCCCCCCAAATAAGTGCCTACTCGGCACCACCTTGGGTGCATTACTTATTTTGAGAACGGCCCCCACTACTCGACTCCTCGAGCATTGCGCCACACCAAAAATGTGGTCATCACTTGGAAACCAAATGACCCCCTCCACATGACTTATTATGGCCGGATTGGCTTTTGAAATATCATCAAAAAAATAATATAGCCAAAAATAAGATAAATAAAGAATAAAATCTCAAAGATTATGGCTCGAATCTCAAAGGCCCCCGAGTAAGACAAGGAAAGGCCACTTGCTTACATAGCGTCCTAACCTTAGCAACTTTCCACACAAATTAATTATCTTATTTTTCAAGAAATGCCAAAATTTGGAAAAACATTGTGTGAAGGGAAAACGAAGAATCTTTTGGAATCATCCGGAACATTCCAGTCTCTTCCCGAACGGAATCTTTCCGATTTAATTTAATTTAATTTAATTATTGGAAAAGACATGTGCTGATGAAGCTGCCCTTGTACAATACAATGCTAGTCAGCACCCGGCAGCGCACCATCCATCCATCCACTGGATGCTTGTTATTACTCAGTTGTGGATGAACCTTAACTGGGTGAGTTAATATTTGGTTTCACCTTGGTAGCCAAGTCTGTAAAGAAATAGGTCTCATAGATTAGGTAGATAGGTAGGAAAATAGGTAACTGCTAGGTAAGTAGATGCTTTATACACAGGTAAGAAGGGCTGTTTTTACTACCTACCTACCTACCTATTAACAACCCACTAACAGCTAGTAGTGGGTTGTTAGTAGGTAGGGTAATATAAAAAAAAAGGCAACTGAGTTAACCACCATGGTTAGTTAGGGAACTGGAACCCAACAGAAAACTGTTTCCTGATCACTTACCATCCATCCATCCTTCATGGTGCGCTGGTGGGTGCCGGTTCACTGTGGCCCATTTGGATGTAGAATTTTGCTTCTAAAAAAACTCATGGATGTGATTGGTAACTGGTAATCCTATTCGGTTACCCTTTTTAGGGTTTTTAAAACTTGTGGCAGTTCCACTAGTGATGTGAATCGACGGTAAAGAAAACTCTTCTGATGTGAATCAACGGTGAAGAACCACTGGTCTCTCCCGACACGTGGCTGGATTGAGCGGCTCCGGTTCTACCAGGCGTGAACAACTTGTAAGTGGTACCGGTCCGGCTAACGAAACTTAGGTTCGGTCCAAGTCTTTCCGGTTCGGTCCGAACCTTCCTGGTGCGTCATCGTCGACAGATGCCTTAGTGCATGCGCGCCACTCGGCTGCCTCGTATGTTCCCGTTGTTCGCTGTTTTGCTGCGAACAGCGTTGCGGTTTTGCAACAGCCCCGGAGAGAAGGTGCTTTGCTGGGCTTGGCATCGTGCGCATTGACGCTGGGGCTACAAGAGTACTACTAGTGTATGGGGACCGGCATGGCAGCGGCGGAATCAACTATAAGTGGATGCACCCGTCGTATCCGGCCCCACTACTGCACACAAACGCCCGTTCGACGACGTACAGCAACAGTCGCGGATTTGTTTCTTTCTGGTTCTAGATTGTTCAGGGGAAAAAGTACAATTCTTCATTCTGACGATGATCGCCTTCGACGCGCCGTTGGAAGAGTCAATCGGATCCTGAAGAAGAATCGACATTTGAGCTTAGTCTGAGACTATAAGAGCCTTCGTATAGTTCATCTGGCTTCTTCAGACAGCCTGTTTCGTACACAGTACAGTGTGTGTGACTTCTATATCAGGTGAGGAAAACTCAGTACCGGAGTGTTGTACTCTGCGTCAGTGGCGACGTTTCTCCTGGTTTGATCAGTAATAATATTACCTATCTATATATTGCTTCGAGAAACTATCACTTAGGATGCAGCGGTTCCGCGTCTTTTTGAGGTGCAAATTTGTTTTGTCGTCTGTTCACGGATAGCTGCTGATTGACAGCCATCAATAAACTGTTCCTGAATGCCATTTACTGTGAGCTGGTGCATTGTGAAGATGTGTTCGCGAATGTTGTTCTTTTTTTCATGTGTATTTCAATTCTACGAAGGAGAATTTCAATGCTTTGTTTTCGAGAGTGTTAAGCCTGCTTCACTTTTTTTTGCCGGTGCTGCATATTTTGCTTGAGGCCGTTCTTTCTCAATTCATGTCAATAGATGTGCTGTTGCTGCTTGCTGTAAGTAGTGGCCGCTTGAGGTCGGTTTGAGATTTCGTTTTGAGCAATATCCGAAGTTGAATTGCGTTTGCGGGTGAAGTAAAGGTATTCCTGCGGGTGCAGAGTGCACACCTGCAGATGATAAGGTGCTGAACGAGGTTTTCGGCAGTTTTTGCTAGTGGTCGCAGCTTCGACTCTGGTGTCTAAATTCAGTTTGACAAAGGTTTTCGTTGTACTGCCCTCCGCTGCATCCGCTTGCGCTATCCAGATCTATAGTCTGGAATGTTATTATTGCCGTGAATATCATGAATTTCAGTAATGCTTGCTGCTCTTCAATAGGGACTTGAACCTTGAATCCAGTGTGATATACGCTGCACAAGGAGACTGATCCGCAATATTTTCATGAAATCCTCGATCCCTCATGTGCAGATTTCTAAGAAGCAGCGAGGTTTTGGCCGGTTTCTGCGGGAATGAGTCGATGACGGACATCTTTGCAAGAACAGTCCAAAGAAGAGCCGGATCAACCTTCTAGTTTCGGATCATTTTGAGTTTTGATTCTAAAGCTCAAGCGACTGCAATGGCCGTTTTACCGAAGACAGAATCCTTTTTGGAGAAGGTGACCGCAGTACGACCGCTGTTCCATCTCATAGTAGCACTGACCATGCAATATGTGGCGCTCAGCATCGTGACGCCTGCTATCATAGGAGTCATCGTGGAAGCCATCTGCCCTGCTGGTCAGAGCGAATGCAGCCGAGTCATTTATCTTTCAGGATTCCAGCAATTGGTATGCACACGACTCTCGCCAGATGCACTCAGAACTACTTTACTCTCTTTGAATCATACTCTTGAGCACCATAATCTGTCTCATTTTGTTAAAGAATCCGAAGCTCATGTTAATGCTGAATTTCTTTCAAGCAAGTCCGGATCCCATATTCCCCAAGTGCAGGCAGGCTGTGTCCTCATCCCTCTGTCTTCCTTCCTTGACCCCATACTGACCATGTAGGACATGGCTGGTGGATGTGCAGTCTGTAGGAATAGGTGCCATGTTTATGACTCCAATCATCGGGAGCTTGTCAGATCACTATGGCCGCAAGCGCCTGCTCATGGTTACCTGTGCAGCCAACATTCTTCCCCTTGGTAATTAGATTCCTTGTTCCTCTTGCTCATAATCTTCCTCACCCTGATAGTAGTACTCCAATTTTGCACTGATCATGTAGTACCCCAAGAACTTCTATATGGACAGTACCTTGATCACAGTTCAGGTTATCTTTTCCAGCTGATCTGAGGCTGAACTACAACACCAGAAGTAGCTGTATAAGCAACAAAAGAACTGCCAGTCCTTGTGTTTATGCCATCAGTTCCAGAAACTCTCTCAATGTGGTGCAACATCAACTGGTCTTGTCTGTCGGCAATTGAATTCCCTCTTTTGTCTTTTGGCTGTCTTGCTTACTTGGGTGATTGTGGAACAAATCTAATGAGGACATATTGTGGTACTACAGCTCTGCTAGCATACAGAAGAGATGCAGCTTTCATATATGCATACTTTGTCCTTCGCATAATGATTGATGCCGGTGATTCTGGCAACACTTGTGTCCTTCTAGCTTCTGTGGTAAGCATGCCTTTCATCACCTCACCACCATCTCATCTGTCTTCTCAAGCTTCCAGTTTTATGGGTTAAATTGTTAGAAACACAATCAATCATCTAAAGAGAATATCTTTGTATCCAATATTATGTGCTTGATTGGCACAGCAGTGTCTGTTTGCCATCCCCCTGAATGCTAGATGGGATAGACTTGCTGGCAGTCATACAGTGAAATTGGTACTGGCATGTGTAACCTTGACAAGAGCAGAAATTTCTGTTTACTTGGACACTATGTAGTCTGTGCACACTGTGCAGTCTGTGCACATTGAAGAATTTTTTTCCAGTTGTGAGGAAGTGAATTCTGTGTGTGTGTTGGAGAAATGAAAACAGGGAGATACTGTAGAAGAGAAGCGGAGAGGCCCAGCTTTTGGCATCATTCTAGGGTCTCTTGCAGTTGGGTGCCTTGTGGGAACCACGATAGCAAAGGCATTATCAGTTGACCAAGTCTTTAAAGTGAGTGCACCTAATCTTCCATGTCAGGTTCCTCACTTGGGCATATCCTGGAAATCAACCCATGGTTGTACATTCCTGCTCAAGAGTGATGCCACTTGATATTATAATAAGCCTATGTTCTCTAGTCTCTCTGACTGATAAGTCTTCACTGTACTCCAGATGAACAATCCCATCATCATCTTCTTCTCCACGTAGATTGGAATAGAGTTGTGCAATGTAATCTCAGTGCAGACTCTCAGATTCCCCACCTCACATCCTGAGCTTGCATTTTGTGTATCCCTGACAAATTGAAGTATACTAACAGTTTAACTCCTGTCATAGGTTTGTTCCTCTAAGAGTAATGCTAACTGTAGTCCTCGTTAATTACATGGCAGAAGTGAGTGAACAATGGACTCAGGGTTTGAACAATACACTAAAAATTAATGAGCGGGGAGAGGATGTAGAGTGTTGCAGAAAGTTCTAATAAATCCGGATGTTTCTGTTGCAATCTGCAAGGTTGCACCAATGCTTGCAGTCTCAGCAGCACTCTACCTCACACTATTTGTTGTGGAGACAAATCCACGGCTTGGCACTAGTTTACCTGCTTTTGATGATCCTCCAAAACTAAATTGGTGGAGAAAGCTCTTGAGCACCAAGACATCTGTTTTGGAGGCTGGTCACTTTGTGAGGAACAGGCAAGCCAGGAAAATGCAGTCTTTGCAACTGTTTGACAATTACTAACTTTGATCAAGTAGATCATCCACTTGGTAATATAGGTGTACCTCAAGGAATCTCTTTGCCCACTGTTTCTCTAAATGTTTTCATGGGTGTGCTGGCAGCAAAGTGCTAAATAAGGTGGCATTCATAGCATTCTGTACTGGTATAGGAGAGGGGACCATGTCAATTGCCCTTATGGTAAAGCATTTTTTGACTTTTAAGAGTCAACTCTCCCCCTACTGGTCAACAATGTATTTCAGTTATGTGCACTTTCTCAAACAACTCCAGAAACATTTCTCTTTTGACGATTTGTCAAATGATTCCATATAACATCTCTAGCATTAGTATGTGAGAAAATGTGGTCCATGATACAAGTTCAACAACTGCTTAGGTACATTAACTGAATTTTGAGACAAACTTCTGTCATTGTCAGTAAGAGGAAATGTGGATTTGGGTGGGTCTGATATGGCTGTAGGAGACGATGTTTAAGGGATACTGTGCAGGGATAATAAATATACTGACATGCAGATTGTATGGGTGCACAGTATTATTTGAAGGCTGCTTTTGACTGTGGGAAGGATCAGTTTGCAGTGTTTCTGCTTATTACTCTGATAGCTCAAAGTCTTTCTCAGGTATTACAGATGCCCTTCAACTGGACCCTTCAGTTCTTTTGTTTGATAGAAACATCTGAACTCATATTATTGTAGTAATAACTTTGCTTTGATTTGGTCTGAGATGATATGTACTGTTATGTAATTGAAGGCAAATAAGGCCTGCATTTTGACCAGCATCAAATGGCATACAGACACCATTCTTGTTTGGTGTTCAATTTCACCATAAGGTTATGTTTAGTTGGACAATGTCCACTTTTTCTATGGAGAATTTTACCCTCGAAAGAAAGAAGTCAACTGAAATATCTTTATTCCTCACAAGAAAGAGACCCACCTGTCTAGTTGTGTAAGTTGCACCCACACAGAAACAGAGAGAACACAGAGGGAAGAACTGACCTGGTAGTGGGATGGTCCAGATGCTGCTACTGCCTGTGCTGCTACATGTGTTTGGGGAGAGGAAAGTTCTTTGTGTTGGCCTTTTGGGTTATGGCTTACAAGTACGAATTTCAGCCTTGCACTTTCTCTCCTCGTTGTTTTAAGTGTTAGGATTACAGAATTGAGCAAGAAATACTTCAGTTTTTACCATGGCATTGAATCATGCTCCATTTTGTGGCTCCATAAGAGCCTGTCAACAAGATAACACAAAGGAAACATCCTCAAGAGTTTCTTTCCTAAGGCATAGGAAAGTTTGACATGTGGAAACCATTAGTGTTTATAACAGTGGATTAATAGCTAATATATGAGCTAGAAGTGCAGGTTAATAACACAATTCTACAAGAAATTTGCAGAGATGTAAGTGTAGTTTCAGAATTGTTTGTTTCAAGCAATTAACATGCCTGCCATGTTTTTGCAGGCTTTTCTCTATGGTATTGCTTGGGCTCCTTGGGTATGAACACAACCTTCCCATTACTAACACATTACCAAAGAAAGCACATCTAGCATTCTTTTGAGTGTAAAGGTAGTGCATGTGGTACATGCTGCTTGTGGTAAGAAATTCTGCAATCAATTTTCTTTTTTGATGTGATCTTTGCAGGTACCATATATGGCAGCATTCTTGGGAGTTTTCGTTGTATTTGTATTCCCCACTGTAAGTTGACCTCCTCTGAAAGTTGAGGCTTACATGCTAAAGAAGGCTTGTTCAGCTTGCAATAACATGCTGAAGGGCTTTACTTACAATTCCCTAGAATCACCTGCAGTGTTCCCTCCATAATGACCCACAATGGCTGAAGGTGGATGTTTGTATTGTGCAGATAGCCAGCATAGTTTCCAAAACAGCACCACCTGGTGAACAGGTGTTCAATTTCACAGCACTTCACCCTCAATCTTATTGTGGTCAACATGTTTAGACCATCAGTTTTTTGTCCTGTATGCTTGTATATAAATCTCTCTAGCTGCAGTTTTTAATACAATTGCCCCACCTGATGCCAGGGAAATCTGCAAGGATTTATATCAGCATCAAAGTCATTTGCCAACATTGTCACCCCATTACTTATGTGCCCATTAACTGGTATGAGGTTTCCTCCATCTCATATAAGCTAGTTAATACAATCTTCAAATGAGTTGCTCTCTGCCTGAAATTGAAACAAAAGTGTTGCTACTACTGAATTGTTGCAGTGCGTGAACTGAGTATGGACAATCAACATGTTACTAGATCAACCAATTGTTACTAGATCCTTTGCAGTGGCTGGGAAGTCCAATATCTCCTAACGCACTGGCAAGTGCATTTTGAGAGCTGTTCAAAAGAAGTTGAGATTGTGTAGGATGGGGGTTGCCATACCCATGGAGTACTGTAGCATTGAAAATTCACAATGTGGACAGTGCATGCTGGAGATTTTCATGATAGATATCAAACATCTTCAAGTGGTCCATTACCAGCCTACACCTTCTGCCTTATCTAGTAATCGGAAGTAGCAGTAGGTAATCTTCCTTGTCTTCAAGTGACTACCAAGGTAACAGGTGACATATGAAAGAGCTGAAACTCATGCCTCAACCTTCCTGTTGGTGCCACCATATAATTATCTTCAACTGGTGATCTAAGGATGATGTTCACTCAATGTGCAGCCCTGTTTCTCTCAGACAGAGCACCATTTCGCTTCCCAGGCTTCAGCATCCTTTGTGCTAGCATTGCACTGGTAAGCTTCATATCTGCATCATGCAGCATAATGCCTGGTTGGTTGTCATGGGTCAACCTCTCTTGCAAGTAAAACACGCTGGTTATGCAACGTGACTGTTATTCAAACTTGATTTTGTTCTGTCAAAGATCATGAATAGAGGTGCATTCACTTTGAGAGACAGTAAAATACTGTAAGATGTTTAATATTCAGAACATTGGTTTTACAAGGATCAATCCTTGAAGAAACTAGTGAGAGAATGTGGGCATTCGTCACATTGAACTATTTTGGCCATCTATTGCATGTTATTTAATACAGTTGTAAGTCTTCACCACCGACAGGCACTGTAACAGAAAATTAGTTAGTTGTAATTTAATGCTAATTATGCATGCTCTTTTGGATTGCAGCTGTTGGCATTCATCATCAGCTGCTTTATTGGTCCATTGCCAATTCATGTTCCAGGTGAAATTAGAAATGAGTATGTCACATTGGCAACAGATGAAGTGCAAGATGACACCATGAACACTGCAACAGAGTAACTCATCTTACAGGTCTGCACACTTCATCATGTAGGGTGCTGAGTTGTTTATCTTTCTGGAAATTCCATTCACTGTTTGTAAAGTACAGTGAAGAGTGACAAAGTGCTGAGTGCCAAAGCCAAGTCTGGACATACTCTTTTTCTTGCCAATGCTTATCAACCATACAGTCAAGTCAATTGTCTATCCCTGGTAGCTACCCTGTGTCTCTATCACTCTCTATTACTCTCAGTTGGGCCTTTGTATAATTCACTCTCTGTATGTCACCTTTCTGGCCCAACCGATACACCTCCTCTTCCTCTTGCCCATGCAGATTAAGCCAGGGTGCACAGATTTGGATGACAACAAGACTATGGCAAGCAATCTGCAAAGCTAATGAGTATAGTTTGTATGCATATGTACAGTCAGTTTTTCCCCTCTTCCTTCTATGCAAAGATGATGTTGAGTTATAAAAGTGTGGACTTCTTTACTAGGTGATGTCTAGAGATGGAGGACAGTGCCAGGCCTTGGCAGAGAGGAGGATGCATACATGAGCTTTCAGTGTTGGGTCTGCAACAAGTTGTGACTGGAGACTTTTTTGTTCTGGGATTTGCCCACCTCCATTGCCAGCACTCAGCAGCATTTCAAGTATGTCTACCAAATCTCATCAAAGCATCAAATCAAACTTTGTGGTCATGATAAAAGGAAACAGCTCTTTTCTCCTATCAAACAGGCTTGAAGATGGTTCAGGTTTAATACTATATCTTAGGGAGTCATTGATGCATGGTAAACCGGTCATTGCCCATACAAGAGGAGAATTTGAGACAACCATATACTGACACAGGTAATCTAATTTTCAAAAAATCTGAGATCATTTACGAACTAGAAAAAATCCTGCTCTTGAAAAAGAATATGGGGTTTCATGAGGTGCATCTGAAGGATGACCACACATTTCCCATCATGCAAATTGATTGAGCAGCTAGTAAACAGGGAGTTAGTTGTGTACCATGAAGAGGAATGGCAAATAGTACAAATAGTATGATAGTTCACCAATCTATAACCATAACAAATATGTTGTCCAGAAATATTACAACATATTTGTTATGCATTGTCAATAGTGTGTAGCCTGGAGAGACCGTTAAGCAGTATTTTTTCATAAATTTGTCTTCATGTTTGTCAAGTTTATTATTTTGTCATGTTTGTAAGACTCTTTGTGTAACATGCATTTGTAAGATAGAGTTAAAAGTCCTGTCTAAATGGATTGAATATCAAGTGAAAGCTGTTTTTTCATTCTGTTTTGTAAAACTATGACAAATGGGTGTGCACATAGAGAGTGTGTAAAAACAGGAAACTGTGGGTGCTAGTCAATCATCTCATGACCTGTAGGAAAGAAGCTTTTTCAAATCACACTAAGAGAGAGAGCTTTCTTATTGTATGAGTTGAAAAGCTTCGCATGGACATGATGGGATATCATGTGAAGTGAACGAATGATGAATAGACATTCATCATCCTACGGCCATGATCACATCAAATCTTTTGATCATCCTAGATGTCAGATTTCTATCACCACCATCAATACTACTACGTGTCATAAACCCCGAGATCCATCTAGCATTTTAACACCCACCGAGCATGATGATCTGCATATGGACATAGATGTGATGATGTATTAGCTTTCAAGCTTTCAAATGATGCTATTTGGCAATCTGTAAGTCATAGGGAAGTCATAATCGAAATAGTGTGTCATCACTAGACTATCATTTATGATACAAAAGAATTAGAACACGTATGCATGTATGGTGGATGAGTGTGGATGATGTAGGATGATGGATGGTTGTAAATGAGGGTGATCTAGTAGAGCCAAGGGAAGAAAAGAAATTTGGCGAAATTAGTTAAAAAATGATGGTGATATATATATATATATACAGGAACTTGACAAACTAAGGAACTTGATAAAAACCAAAGAAGTTTGGAGAAACTAGGGATGTTTGTTTGGGAAGGATGGTGCTTTTACACTATGGATATCATATAAGATAGTCAAAGCTTGGGGGATATTATAAGAAAATTTGATACAAAATGGTTTAGTTAGGCTTGGGGAGGAGTTATAAGAAAGAGCTGGAATTTGTTCACATTGGGTTGGATTTTTTCTAGTGTTGGCAAGTTCCTTAGTTTGTAGGGTTAGATGGGGATGGTTGATGATCTCGTGAAAGCTAGCACCTATTTGTTGGAAATGGCACAAGAATTGAATTGTGGATGGAAACTAGCGTTTTATTAGATTCGAAATCAAAATTGAAAATCATAAAAAATTATTTAAACAATTTGAATGCAAAGTTCAAGTTCTTGTCTTTGGGTAGTAGACAAGTTGAATTTTATTTTTTTTGAAAATTTGGGATAAGTTAAAAAAATTTGTAAGTAAATAATGAGTTTTAAAATATGAAGAACTAGGCCCAAACTCACACCTCTAAAAACCCCACCCCCAAACCAAAATAAATAATAAATAAATATATCTTTTAAAATATGAAGAACTAGGCTTAAACTCACACCTCTAAAAACCCCTCCCCAAAAGAAATAAATAAATAATATTTTAAAATATGAAGAACTAGGCCCAAACTCACACCTCTATAAAACCCTACCCCAAACCCCCAAATAAAATAAATAAATAAATAAAATCTTTCACTCCAAAAATGGGACCCAAGCTTCTCTTCAAAAGGGAAGAACTGGCCAACACAAGTCTTTCCACATGAACTAATAATCACCAAAAAAATTCAATTTTCTGCAGCAAAATTCCTGACAAAGTCCATACATAATGTTATGGGAAGTTTGAGGCTTCTGGAGGCATTATTAACCAAGGGTAGTACTGGCTCAGGTTAGGTTAGGTTAGGTTAGGTGGGGGGGTAGGGTAGGTGGGCCACAGTGAACCAGTGCCCACCAATGCATCATCCACTGGATGCCCATTATTATTCAGTTGTGGATGAACCTAAACTGAGTTAGTTAATATTTGGTTTCACCTTGGTAACCAATTCTGTAAAGAAACTGACCTCATAGATAGTTAGATAGGTAGGAAAATAGGTAACTACTAGGTAAAGTAGATGGTTTATACATAGGTAAAGGCCTGTGTTTACTACCAACTCACTAGCTGCTAGCAGGTTGTTAGTAGGTAGGTAGTAAAAAAAAAAAGTAACTGAGCTAACCACCATGGTTGGCTACTGAAGTACTAGAACCCAACAGAAAACTGTTTTGTGACCACTTACCATCCATCCCTCCCTCATGGTGTGCCATGGTTCACCGTGGCGATTTGGATGAAGAATTTTGCTTCTAAAAGTTGATGGCTGTGATTGGTAACTGGTGTACTAAGTGGATCGTTTGTACATAGGTAAGGGTTGTTTTTACTACCTACCTACCTACCTACTAACAACTTGCTTGTGAGTTGTTTGTTAGTAGGTAGGTAGAAAATAAAGCAAGTGAGCTAACCACGATGGTTAGCTAGGGAACTGAAACACAACAGAAAACTGTATTTCTGATCACTTATCATTCATTCATCCTTCACAGTGCACTGGTGGTGGGTACTGACTGGTTCACAAGTAAAGTAAACTGGTGTACTAAGTGAATCGTTTATACATTAGGTAAGGGTTGTTTTTACTACCTACCTACCTACCTACCTACCTACCTACTAACAACTTGCTTGTGAGTTGTTTGTTAGTAGGTAGGTAGAAAATAAAGCAACTGAGCTAACCACGATGGTTAGTTAGGGAACTGGAACTCGAACAGAAAACTGTTTTTGCTGATCACTTATCATTCATTCATTCATCCTTCAGAGTGAACTGGTGGTGGGTACTGACTGGTTCAGAAGTAAAGGAAAGGAAAGGACACATTGGGCAAATAAGTCAAGATTTGGGGAGAGTTTGTTGAAATTGGGAAGAGAACAGACAAAGAACACCAGATGTCTGTGTGTGTGTGTGTGTGTGTGTGTGATCTCATCTTCTTCTTTCACAACCAAATTTGTCAAACAAATATCATCAAAAAGGGCATATTTCATTGACACAATCTCATCTCCTTCTTTCATTCACAACCAAATTTGTCAAACAAATATCATCAAAAAGGACATATTTCATTGACACAATCAGCAGAGCAGCAGCACTCTGCACTAGTTGGCAACAAAGTCAATATTCTCAGACCTCTTAACTTTTGAAACTATTGGGGCACTTACTTTCACAGCAGAACACCCACCTGCCTGCTACTATCATAAGTATGCATTGTTCTTTTTCATCATAAGAAAACTTGCAAAAAACAAGGAAAAAAACCCAAAAATATATATTATTAAAACATTAAAAAATTAAAGAAAAAAAAAACCAATTGATTTCTAATCATAAATGCAAGATAAAATTTCTAAAATATTTTGCATTTTTTTTGAAGAGGTTCAATTAATGAGGGTTGTTGTTGTTCCATCAAACTATTTATTACCTACAGTAAAGATTTGTACTATGTAAGAATCAATGAAAAAGTCTCCAAGAGCTTCCTAACAATCATTAAAGCTCCCATCATCCATCATAGAAAAAACCAAACAAGAAACTTATTAAACAATCACACACAACAAACCATTTCCCTAAAAACTTGTCAGAAATTTTTTGTGGTGTATTATTATTATTACTATTATTCGGAGGTTGCGTTTTCAAGAGTGCAATCTCATCTTTGCCAAGATGCTCGGAGTTTTGAAAAGCGAAATGGTTTGTGGTGTTTTTTGAAAAGCAAAATGGTCGGTCGGCATGCATTTCATTTTTCCACCAAAACACTTCCTCATCATGCGCTTGTCTCTTGTTTGTTTTCTATTTACCCTCATGATACCCGGCGGGTATCATGGGGGAAAAAATTTTAATTAAAAAATTTCAGACAAGTAGTTTAATGAAGGCTCATCTCTATGACTCAAAAAAAAGGTAATTTGATGGTAGTACATATTTAGTGCTTTTTTTTTTTTTTTCCCTTCAATTTTTTTTTTTTTTCAAACACATTTTTAATTTTTTTTTTGAAGAAAAAACTCCCAAAATTGGTTTAAATTTAACTTCTTTTTTATGGTTTTC
>Ga0116227_10003699_pt1 | contig 33853 bp, 25 predicted proteins | sample S1TSphgellanicum_FD_89693 | JGI IMG/M metagenome (GOLD analysis project Ga0116227, IMG submission 89693) | Host-associated microbial communities from peat moss isolated from Minnesota, USA - S1T2_Fb - Sphagnum magellanicum MG | ecosystem: Host-associated > Plants > Peat moss > Unclassified... | reverse complement strand
AAAATAAAAAAAAAAAAAAGACAAAAAAAAAGAAAAGAAAAAAAAAAAAAAAAAACAAGCAAAAGTAAAAGATTATTTATCATATGAACTTGGTGACTAACAAACTGCATGAAAATAGAAAGCAAGAAACAAAGTATGATCAAGGTGAAGGCAAGGAGCCCTAACAAACCATCCCTTAAATTTTTGAAATAATTTCTTGAACTCATTTATATTTCACTTAAACACAAACTAGGACCATTGCTTTGGTAGTTTTAAAAATTACCATTGCCACAATCTTTATACATTCAATCTCGCTCACAAAACACATTTGAAAAAACTATTGTAGTTTCATCAGTTTCTTAAACTAACATCACCATTTTTCTAAAAACATTTTGTTGTCATGTATGCTTTTTCATAAAATTTGCATGTTTTACAATTTTTTATTTCACTCATCATAAATAAAAACTTGTAATTAAATCATTTGAAAAATAAATCTTATCATGTAAATATGTATTTAAATGTTTTGAAAAAAATTCAAAACAAGATAATTGAATATTGTTAACTTTTATTTCAGTTTTATTGAATATGTCAAATGATTTGAAGCACAATCATTTCGACCTCAATACAAGTAACTTTCTTTATTCTTTTATGAATAATCAATTAATGATATTACAAAGATATTTAATTAATGTATCATTAAAAAATATTTAATAAATAAATAAATCTCATTGTTGAAATAACAAATTTTTATATTCATTACTAATTTGTATATTTTAGAAAAAAACTAATGGCTAGTTCATTCATTGAGTATTTCCAAAATGACATTGTAACATGATTGTTATTTCCAAAATAATGCACATCATTACTTTAATTGAGGTAGATGAAGATTGATGTTCTTGTTTGTTGAATGGAAATTTAAAAAAACAAATGCCATCAAAAGTAACATGTCACATAACATCAATTGACACATAAATATGGTCACATGCTATTATCAACATTCAATCATCTATTCGTTTTGAGAAGTTTCAATAATGGAAAAAACTTGATGACACACCTAAATGGTTGGCATTTGGCCTTGCCAATGAAGACACCCAAAAATATGGAACAAATTCATGGGAATCTCAAAGCACATTCACAATGTGATGTTCTAAGAAAATTTGAATTTTTTTTCAAAACATTCACAAATTACAAAATTATCATTTCAAATTTAGGAGACTTGCACATCACAAGTTTGGAAACCTTGCATGACAAATTACTTTGATCATGATGAGATTTTATGAAAAGAAATTCCCCATTTGAAAAATAAAATTTGATTATGCATATTCAAATTTTGAAAAGAAAAAAAAAATTGTTTGATTTTGAAGATCTAAAACAAAAACAAATTTTGACTTCAACAAACATTTCAAACATTCCAATTTTCATCGAAGGTGATTTTAAATAGAGCATAAATAATAAAGTAAACTATTTTTTTCAAATCATAATGATAAACAAATAATTTTTATTTAATTCCAACAACACATATGATGATGAATCATTGACCTTTATTATATATTTTTATCCTTTGAATAAAATGAGAAATTTTTTTTTTAAAAATGTTCACTCATAATTATATCATTTTTCATTATAAAAAAACTTTAATCATATTTATGACATATATTTACTGTCAAAAATATACAAAATGGAAAAATTCAACATATCACACACACAAATATTATAATCCCATTCATAATCAAGGTAAGTGTCTTTACATCTATACAATATAAAACAAATTCATAAATTCAAACATATCACACACACAAATATCATAAATTAAACATATGATCAAAAAGTTGTAAATCATTAAATTTATTTGTAGGAATATAACATTTGGGAAACCATTTATGATCAATATGAAAAGCATGATTATCACATCATCAACATAAAGGATGTTGAATGGGGTGCACCAACAAACAAAAAGTTCAAACTATCACAACATGTTCTTCAACCCAAAAGACAAAAGAAGTAGCTTTTGCACTATTCATTGGAATTGTAAGATCTTGTTGGGCAAGGGGAAGAGGAAATTGATAAACTTCATGGGAACACCAAGTTTGGCTTTCATTCTAAAATCCCACATTCATTCATCATCCTTTGTTAGCAATTTTAAGTGGACAAAACATAAATCTTGATTTATTCTATGAAAAAAATATGTTAACAAAAAATGAACAATGCAGCGATAAATCCAAAAGTTCAAGCTATATTTATATACATTATTGTCAATGTCATCTTGAAATATATGTTACAAGTAAAAAACACAATATTATAGCTTAACAATTTTCTAGATCCCAACAAACTTATATAAGCATTACATGATGATGAGATTTTTCCAAAAAAATGGTTAATTATTTAAATGACATAATTACATGAGACATCAATCAATATAAACCATGTCCAATAATGACAGATACAGATTTCATTGATGACAATTTTGATAACATACATCCTTACACCACAATGCCACTAGATCATGAAGAAAAAACCTTTACAAAACTATTCCAAACTAAAATTCATAAACTAATGAACATATGCAATGGACACATATTTAATGCAACATGCTAAAAAAAGATGTTGATACATAAATTTTTTTTAAGGAGGTATGGATTTCCTCAACCATTAATCAATGAAACTCATTTTAACATTGAAACAAGACTTTTACACATTAAAAAAACTGACAAATGGTTAAATAATGTAAATCCATGGATGTTATCAACCTCAAAATGTAATCATGATTTGAAATTTATAGCAACTTTTAGCAAAGATAATAAATCATTGATTCATTAGTCACAAAAACATTTATTTGCATTTCACACATGTTTTCTCTTTTGCAAATTGAAATACAAAAATGAAAACTCAAATAATAACTGCAATTTGATCAATACAAGTCTATTTCTCTTCATACATTGTTTAAATACAAAAGAAATTAATAAAAAATATCAACCACCAAAATAATTAGTTACTCATTGAACTTACTAGATCACATAATCGATCATGATTTCACTTACATACCTTGGTATAATTTATCATCATGGACAAATGAACAAGAAAAAAATCAAAATGTTCAAAATGAAAACGATAATAACATTCATTCCAATTATAAAATTTTCATTGTTGATAAAAATTCATCAAATCAATAATTTATCATACACAATTTTAGGGTTGATTACCAACATAGACTTACTCACCTTATCCATATGAATTTTATTGTAAAATTAAAAAAATCAACAACATCCATTTTCATAGATTTAATAATGAATGCCCTCAAATACAACACCCACAACCTTTATGAATTCAACATACCAAAAATTCCAGTTTTACAAAGTTACATAATACTTTCACAAAAAAAAAACCTAGAAAATTATGCCGAAACAATTTGTATTTTATTTACATCATGGCATACAAATTTTGACATTAAATCAAATCTCACTATATTTTGTGAAGTGACACTAAATAATGTGTACCAACATTTACTAATTTGCAAAAGACAATAATTAAGAATATCAACATCTTACATGAATGTAAATAATCAAAATATGTAGATAGATTATTGAAAGTAGAATCAATAAAATTAAATTTGATAAAGAAGACATAGAAGAAAAATCAACAATGAATTCACTTGATGAATATGATATTGAAAATGAATTCCAACAAAACATCCATGACATAAATTTACAAAACAATGTAATGTACATACAAAACTCAATCTTGAACAAATATAAATTGAATATATATTGTGTAACACAAGTACTTAAAACCTATGTAATTGAAATAACAAAACACCTAGAAACAATGAAAAAAAAAAACATAAAATAAAAATATCAATAATCACAATGTGAATTTTGTTATCAAACCTTTAGGTTTGATCAAACAATGGAATCAAGATTTTAAACTTCCACAAGTATCATAACTGGATGAATCAACATCGGAAATTTCACATCCATATTCAAACATGACCGATACAAATGAGAATACAAAACCTGAGCTACACCACTTACCATTTAATGACATGCAATCATATGATACTAAAAATAAATAAATAAATGTAACCTTCATTGATAAAACAAATATTTATTCACCATTACACATTAAAAACATCATAAAAGAAAAATACAAATTAAATGATCTATGAGCCATTTCATTTGAAAATTTCATTGCAAGTACAAGAATTAATTAATTATTGTAATAATGTAGGAAGAGCTACAATTACTAGTAAAACATATATAATTAGACCTATTCAAGATTATTTTTTGAAAATGATAAAACAATAAAAACTTAGAGGTACAACATATGTTGTTAATGCAACCTTATTGATAAATGAAACAATGATACATTCTTTATTGGGATTATTGATTGATACACACACAAATATAAGCAAACTTAACTCAATCATAAACATATGGCCAAATATCCAATTCACCATTATCAACCAAATTTCATGGTAAATTGCAACAAGTTGCTTGCCACAATACACCTAAAATTACAAAAAATAAAATCTAACATTTTACTGTTTGGAAGAATCAACATAATATTCATGGGAAATTTTTTACATTTTTTTCCAATCAATGACACACCATTATATTCAGCAAACATGCAACCAATTTTTACATTCACAAAATAGCACCAAAAAAGTTGTAGGTAAATGCCTTTGGGAAAATTAAATTTGACCAAATAGTATTATCCTAATAGAAAAGATGAAACAAAACAAATAAATTCAACATGCTACCCATTTAGAAATCCTTTGAACTATAGATATTTTAAAATTAAAATTTTGATTTATTAAAGACCCATTTATCTAATTTAAGTGTCAACTTATTTTATGACTCAGACAACAACCTTCTTAGTTCCTTGTAACAAATTACAAAAATCCATAAACCATTCCATGATATATATCAATTCAAAAACATCAAAACAAGAATGTTACACCATTGTTGCAACTAACATGTCCAAAAAAGGTCCAATATGTAATGATATCAAATACATTATACGATAAACAATGTCCACAAGTAAAATTCAATGCTTGGCACCTTTCCTTAAAATCTATAAAGGAATGAAAATCATTATAACAAAAAAAAAAAATCATAAATTAGGAATTGTAAATGGAAGTGTCGGATGCATAAAACATATATCCTTTGTAGATTTTGAATGGATACAAAAAGATGTTGCAATGCATCCCCACATAAATGTTTTAGTCAATTTTAATGATTTCATAGAAAAGAACATAAAATTACAAAACATAAAACAATAAGGCTTCCTTAAAAATGTGATACCAATAATACCTATATCAAAGAATTTCCAATATCACCATCACATATTGGAATCAAACACCTTCAAAACATTCACAATCTTGTTTTAACTTTTTGACTCATAGATTTCAAAGCCCAAAGACAAACATTTGACAATTTAATCATAGACCTTTTGCAACGACACGATAATGTGCATTTAAATATGCATAACATATATGTAACTTTATCACATGTATGATCCATGAATAGACTCATAATACTACTAAATATTACTATTTAAAACATATGCAAAGCTAACTTCAAAAAAGGATCAATAGAAATGTTGGAACTTATTTCAAAACATAATATAAACAAAAACATCAAAAATAATTATCTATTAAGATTTTACAAAGAAAAAGACAAACATTTGATTATGATCAATGACTTAGATTTTAACAATATTGACAACAATATCATCAATTACTAGCATGAAAATTTCCAATTAACTCAAAATGATGAAAATCTTTTTTTCGATCCAAATGGATGGTTGAGTGACCAACATTTTGATATTTGTGATGCAAATGTTATATGCTAAAAAACTACAATCATTAGGTACCAACAACACAAATACACAATCATAGGAACTATACGTAGATACCTAAACAATTGTTTTCAAGATATTTTCATAAATAAAAATCATTGGATATTAGTCAAAATACATGGATCAATTCCAAGCCTACATTACACAATATATGATTCAACACACGCATAATGAAAAAATAACCAAATGACTCCATACAATTACTAACAAAAATAATTAATGTCAAACACTTATTGTATACATATGCAAATGTCATGCAACAAATAGACAATTTATCTTGTGACCTTTTCCCAACGATATATGTAGCAAATATAACATTTGGCTTTAATTTGAAACAATATCTTTACAATGTGCCACTAATGTGATCACATTTCCACAACAACATAAACAATAAAAATATCTCTCCATTCCCCAAACATCCACCACAAAACCATAAATAGTTGATCATCACTAATAGTGCGTAGTAATGCAAAGCCCAAGTATAAATTTTATAATATTTTGCATTAACATGTAAATGAACACCTAAATCTTTTTTTGTGGTGTATGTTCCAACTTGGAAAAATGTTTATCATATAAATAAACAAAACATGAAAAGTTTATAATTTTCTTTGACATTATTTGCCATTTTTTGAAATAAAAATAGTTACATCTAGACTTGGGCTTTCCTAAGGTTGCCACTTGAATCAACAATTTTGAAAAATGTTATTTAGTGATGGGGATTCGAAATGATATGCCCTCTTGATTTTATTTTTAATTAAAAACCTTGATTGTGTAAATAATAGTTTTTTGTGGCAAATGTTCACAACTTGGAGAAATTATTTCAAATGATAAAATAAAAAGGGAAATATTTTGTGATTTTATGGGACTTCGTTCATCTTTTCTTGAAATAAAAATACTTAAAATTACCACATCTAGACCTAGCCTTTTTCACAAATGTAAAAATACCTCGACCCACTTTCAACATTTTCCATTTGAAAAAGTCTTTGCAAACTTTTCAAATTGTATGTTTTCATATCGTGTAAGTCTTTTATCAATTAAAATCTACGGGTTATTTTGGTGCATTATCATTACAAAGGATTCACATTGTTTTCTATAGTCTTCGATTAGTAAGCACCCTCATGCACCCATCAAGTTTGGGTATCAAAATTACTCCATAATGCATTTTTTCTAATAATTCAAATTGCTCTATGGATTTAATTATTGATCAAGTTACACAAATCCATTTTTTCTCATCAACAAGTGATTCTTAGTATGGAAGGTGTTTTGTAATGCAACTTCCTAACGATGTCATTTGCTTGCATTTGTTTCTATAAACCTTACATACACATGGTGTCATCTACACATGGAATTTAATTCCTACCTACATTACAACAAATAAAGTCTGAATTCACTAGGGTTTTTAATTAGTTAATTTCATGCACTCAAATCACCCTCAACTCACTCTCTTGTTTAACGATTGCCATCTAGTTGTCATGGACATACTCAATTCCCTAATGTTTTTGGTCATGTTTTTAAACTTGTAAATATAATTTTAAATTATTTTAGTTATAATTTATAATTTATAATTATTTTTCATGTTATATTTATAATTTTAAATATTTATATTACCTTTTTTTACATATAAAAATACATATGTATAGGGCCAATAACCATTAACCATATATGTACACAATCAACACATTTATCCACACATAAAATGATTTGATTACATGATTTGATTTTTTAAAATGACTTTAAAATCTTTCATTTTTTTAATGCAAAATAATTTATAGCTAACATTCATAAAATGTAAATGAATTTTTTTTCCACATTTTAACCATTTGTGTTAATTACTAATATAATTTGTGTTAAGGTTTTTAAAATCACATTACAAAGTTGAAACTAGATATTTATGTCCCAATATATACATGTATATATACCCAAAACCTATATATATTCAAATATACATATTTATATATACACATACATATATACATATGTGTTGTGGGTATAATACTTATAAGGTTCCTTACATAGTGATAATAGAAAATAAGAATCATGAAATGTAATTTACTATGGAGTCAATTGAAACCTCTTTATACATGTGCCCCAATGAAATTGTTGAGTGAATTAGACCCATGATTTGTAGTAGTGTTAGGACCAAGAAACATGTCGTATTGAGTTGTAACTTGGAAAAAAAAGCATTGATCATTTTCTAACTCCTCCACTTATGAATCAAAGGTGGAAACAAGTTGTTGATGAAATAGAATAGGGGGTTGCTTTGAATCTTTCCCAAGAAGACTACTGGGCCTTGCAAGAAAACAATCATGGGTTCATGTTAACTGGGTATAAATAGGGTATTAAGAAGGTGGAGCTACCAAAGTAATATAAGGATGTATTTACATTTGAAATCTCTAAGTGTTAAAATATCTATGTAAATGTTAATTACCTATTAGTTCATTAAAGGTAGTTAATTTGAATTGTGTTAGCATTTGGATTAACTATTTTTTTCTTTTGTAAGTGTTAATCAATACCATTGTAAATGTTAGTAAATCATATACTATATGCTATTATGTGATTTTTTTTCTAGAATTTTGCATTGTTTTGGGTCTTTTCTTAATGCATTTCATAAGTTAAAGGGTTGTTGTTGTTCCTTAATATATACATGTTCATGGATCCAACTTCACTTAGGTAGGGTTTTTTAATTTGAATTTTCATATTTTGTCACACTTGATAACTGTGCAACATTTAAATCTAAAGTGTTTCATGGGCTTTCAAATCTATATGTGAGTTTAACATGTCCAATTTCCTTTTGATATTTTGGGTTAATGTGAATAGGAAGAACATATCACACTTGAAATGAAAGACAATTATTTTTTGTTGCATTACAAAATGAATTTTGACGCTTTCAACAACCTAGTTTTGGAGAGTTCATTTTTTTGTAATCAAATTATTTAAACCTTTTTTGGCCCCAATTAAATATTAAAAAGATTGTGGCCATTTTTATTTATCAATTTGTTCAAGGATTTAGTACCACAAAGTGCACACACGTGTGATCAATTCAATGTGGGTGCATCATAGTTGTAAAATGTGTTGATATTGTTTGTGATGTGTTAACTAACACATACAAATTATTTAGTAATATATATTATTAATCATTATACTAGTCAATGTTTGAAGGACATCATTATTCATTTAAAAAATCTTATAGGTCTACAAACATATAAGGAATTATAGATGGAACTCACATTCCTTTGATGGATATTTTAAGCAAGAATATTACATTTTTTGTTGGTGATATTTTCAAAAGGAAAAAATTGAACATCATATTATGTTGCAAATCTATTTACAAAGGAAATTAATTAGTTTAGTTTTGTTTGTATTGATGAGATCCACCATACTGCGATGCTTCAAATCATGTTTTTGGTTTCTTTGGAAAGAGTTCGAGGAGGAAAGGTGCATCAGCTTGGTTTCATGGTGTTTGAACTTGTGGTGTAGAAGTTCTTGAATATTGAATGATTTCTTCACTAAAAATTAAATTAAATCATAACTGAAAATCTCAGAAGAATTGGAATGTGCCTTTGTTGTCGTTGGAAAGATCTTGATGAATAGGATTTAGTGAAATTTATTATTAGTAAGATTTGGATTTAGAATGTGGGAAATATTGACTTTTAAATGATTTCTGTTGTTGAAAATTCAAATAAATTCCAAAAAACCAAGTTTTGGAAAGGAAAATAAGTTAAGGATGTGGTAATATTTGGGCCAATGGTAGAGGCCACACTAGTTGTATATGATGTAAATTATTTTTTTTGAAATGTTTGTGTTGGCTAAATTAAAAGGGTTCATAATGATGGGCAATTCAATAAGTTCAACTTATATGCATAAATCAATTTTCACGAAATCCTTCAAGCGTTTGGGATAATTATTCAAGGTATGATATGCACACCATTTTTAATTTGGTGATGTATTTTATTCAATTAATGCATATTTATAAAAGAATCGGAATACCCATAATTTTACAAATGTGGATAAGATAAAATGTAATTATAGTTCATGAATTTAAGGAGGGGGTGATAAAGAATGCGTTTGGTTCTTTGAAAAATAGATGTTGGATTTTAAAACATTTTCATTCCAACATCAGTTATGATTGCTTCTTGTGTCATTCACAAATTGTGAAATGTGAAATGCATCAAAGCCTAAATTGACATTTATGCAAGAGCAAGAGGTGACAACCTAAGAAGGTTTGGTGTCCATAGATTGCATATTATTAAAGGAATTTATTTTTTCAAAAGAAGGGTGAGAAATTAAGGTGGTTTTTAAAAAATAAAATGCAATTGATCATTTAATTATACCATGAAAAAATTTATTATTTTATTGAAATCCAAGTTTTTCCTCACACAAATATAAGTACAAATAAAATTTAATAAAAATGTAATATAAAATGAATAAACTTATTGATGTGTTGGACCAACATTAACTATTTAAACAACTGCCATTACTACAATTACCATATGTGGACCTTGGTTTCTACCATAGTTGTGCTTGTTTCGAAAAAAAGTTTCAAAATGTCTATTATTGTTTCAAAAGTTTCCAATTTAAAATAGCATAAAAATGAAGACTAAAAGTTATAAATGTACATGAAAATTTTCATTCCAAATCTAAAATCATTAATAAATATTTATAAATGAAGGAAATGCAACATCAATACCCTTAGTTGGGTCATTAAAGGGGATGAACTTTGTTGAAATAGTAAAAAAATACATTTCATTTAAATGGGGAGTGAAACTTCAATTGCCACAAAATTCAATGTAATTTGAATTTTAGCCCATCTTTTTTTTTCTTTTCAAAAACACCTTCATCTATTGTGCTTATAACTACCATAACTACTTTGAATCCCATGCATTATATATTATGGTATTAAGTTATAGTCTTAATTCAATAAATTCTTTCATTTTACAAATAGCAAGGTTTGAGGTTGAAATAGGGGGCATGGAGTAAAAGGAAGACCCAAGGGCAAGGTCATTATATGGACTTTTTTATTGTGTTGAAAATAAACAAAGAGTATGAACTAGAGATTTTTAAAGAAAAACTTTAGAATGAAAATTCTTTAGTTTTTTGCAAATTGTGGTTGAATTCAACATTTTCCTTCTTTTTATCAAATAGTCCATTTGTGTTTCCAATTCTTCATCTTCCTTCTTTTTGCCATCATTTGAAACACTTTATTCCTTTGAATCTTCCAGGGAATTATGTGTATTGGAATTCTTAACCATTAAGTTTGCAATGGAAGCCATTTGTTGTCATTGTCATTCCTTCTTAGTGTGCAAGTTTCTTGAAGCTTATTATAGAACTTACATTGAAAGGTATGGGTGTGTCCTATAACAACACGATTGGTTGCAAAAAAAGGGGGGTTGTTAAGATGCTTGAGTTGAAAGGTACGGAGTTTGCTCCATGTATGCACTTGGTCACAAATATGAGGGTGAATTGTTATGATGTTGGTTACATTTATTGATGTGATGGATGAATACACAACCCTTGTGAGTTTGGGAATTCTAGATGGTTTTGATGTTGTAACAAATAGGAAAGTTGATTAGAAAAGGGATTTTATTGTGAAAATACATGGTTAAGAACATGAATTAAATATGTTTTGAGAGAAAGGCAAGTCATTTCTTACATCATTTTCTAGATAATATTATTTTTAACAACTATTGGAGATAAAAGATTCATATATTTGATCTAGCCCTTTTACAACTCACTTGAAATATATCCCATTGTTAATTACAATGCTACAACCATATTTTTACCAAGACAATTTTAGAGGTTTGAGATCATTCATAACATTTTTCACCTCCTTTCACAAAAAAATTGTGTGTAATTATTTTTTCCATGTGCCATTGTAATCTTATGTTCCAACTTGAACAATGGAATTTATCATTGTTTTCCATGTTGGAGTATTGACCATATGAAATGGTGTATTACATTTATAAAAAAACTTGCAAATGTTACTTGTGCAACCTTCTACTTAACTACAAATCACCATTATGAAAATAGAGAGGTTTGGCATGATCATACTCTTGAGTGATTATTCTAGTCTTGAACGGTGTTAAATGTGTGTTTTCAATCTTTTAAGTACATTAGCAATAAGAACCATTCACAATGCCAAAATTTCACATTTAAGACTACATAAATGATTACATTTACAATCATTTATGCTATTTATGATCATACATGATTGCATGACTATGTAGTCCCAATGAACATGTCATACTTACCAATAGTCATTTACATGGCATTAGTCACAACTACCATTTGCAATTATGTTTTTCATGATTGTATCATTCTTATTACAATTACGAAAAACACATCCAACGACCCAAATTTATTAAAATATATATAAATTAATACAATTGTTGATTAGTCCATTTTTGCCATGTGGTTAGCCTGTGCAACCTAGACTCAAATGTTAATATCATGTCACCATGTGGTAGTCTAAGTTTCTAGGTCATAAATATTTTTTTGTCCAATTATGTGTTGTCATGTGGCAACCTAGGCCAAATTGAATTTTTTATCATCCAAAATTATGATTTGCCACATGGCAATTTAGAACTAAAAATTGATTTTTGGGGCCCAATTTGTGTGATGGCACAAGGCTAACAATGCCTAATCAAATAAGGTTAGGTGATTTAGCCTAGGAAGCCTAAGTTAAAAACGAACCTAGGTTAAGAAACTAAAAAAGTTATCTAGCTAAGTAACTTAAGTTGTTTACCTAAGTTGCAAGAGTGAATATTTGAACTTTTCACATTCATTTTGAAAGTTCAAGTCATTAACCATTGCATTGCAATTTTCATTATAATTTATCAACCATAAAAAATTTAAAATGCAACCTAAATATAAAGCTTAAATTCTAAGCAAACCTAGGCCAATCTAAGCTATCTTAGGACTATTTAGGTTAACCTAAGCATACATATGCTAACTTAAGTGAACATAGGTTAACTTAAGGCCATGACCTAGGTTAACATAGGCTTAACCTAGGATAAGTGAAAATAACCTAGGTTGACCACGGTTATTCTAAGCCAACCTAGGATGACCAAGGCTAACTTAACCTAATGTAAGTTAGTTTTTGGTTAACCTAAACTAACTTAAGCTAACCTAGGCATCGCTAATGTGTTGTAAGTTAACCTAGTATAATGTAGGGCTATTTAAGCTAACCAAAACTAAACCTAAATTTAAACTAGGCTAACTTTGATTGAACCAAGGTTAATAGGTTAACAAAAATTAGACCTAACCTAGGCTAGAAATGGTTAAACCTAGGCTAAATTAAAATTTGGCAAAACTTTAACTAAAATAAAACTTAGCTAAACATCGATTAAATAAAAAATTGACTAAACATTAATTAAACTAAAACTTGGGTAAACATAGGTTAACATAATTTAAACCTAGGCTACACTTTGGTTAAATGTAAGTGAACCAAAGTTAACCTAAACTAACCTCGACTAATCTAGACTATTTACTTAAGTTAAACCTAGGCTAAACTTAGGTTAACCAAGGCTAACATTGACTACACCTAAGTTAATTTATGCTAAATTTAAACTTAACTTTAAATAAACCTAAGCTAATCAAAATTAAACCCAAGTTAATCCTAAGTTAACCTATAATAACCCATGTTTACATATGTTCATTTATGTTAAATTACACTTATTTAAGTTGACATAGGGTAATCAAGGTTCACATAGGCCTACCTAGGTTAACCTAGGTTGACTTATTCAAACCTAGCTCTACCTAAGCATATCTTAGGCATATCTAGGCTTATCTAGGCTAACTTAGGCTTTCCTATGGTAGTTTATTAAATTGACCTACTTATGGTAAACTAGGATGGCCTAGATTATGACATGTGTCATGTTTTTAAAAATGATTACAAGTCATGTAGTTATAATTGTTATTGTATTAATCATTTGTATGGTTATAATCATATAAGTGGTTGTGATTAGTGTCCACATCCAACTATATGACTAAATTTGGATTTGAGTTGCAAGTTGTTTTAGTTATAAAAGTTGTGATTGGGCATAGTTGTGCTTTCACAACCTCTAAAAAATGAAAAAGACATACATGCAAGAACATTGGGACATGTACAAATGTCTACAATTTTTAACTTCCTAATATGCATTTTAATCATTGCAGCACCTCCCATGTATAGAGTTGCTCACAATAATTAAATTTTCATTTCTTAAAACCCATACTTGCATAAGTTCCAATGATGGTGTTGTGTGCCCACACAACATCACAAGAGCATCCCCTAATGTTTACTTCATGCTTGGGAAATAGTACTATCCCATAGTATACAATTGATGTAACCAAGTTCTTCCAAATTGCAGTATTACACTACATACCCAAATGAATCTGAAAAACAAAAGGGGAAGGGAATCTAACACTTGTTTCCTTAAATTTTTTCAAAATATGTTAACATGGTCTTATTAATTTATTATGGGTCTTCGTGGTGGCGACGGCTTGGGGGGTGTGAATTTGTTTTCTTGTGGGTGCACAAGTGATTAACTGATTGCAACATAATATATCACAATTAATGACACCCATTGCCTCCTAAACTACTATTCATTTCTTTATCACGAGTAGCCTACATAGGTTTTTGTTTAATTATCTCAAGAACATTTATTAGGGTTAAGGACAATTTTCTATGTACTTGTTTACACTTTAGTTTTTCTAGTTGTTTAGGGTTGAGACTTGGGACAAATTGTGTGTTTTGTAGTGGAGTTCTTTCTAATAGTCATGGCTTATAGGAGAATGAACTTTTAAAACATGTATTAAAAATGTACCCTAATGAGAATCAAAAGAATGGGCTTTTCTAACATGTAGACCCTTAAAAATAAAACTTGTGAACAAAGGTACCTTGATACAAAATTTAAACTCAAAATTTATTTGAGTTGTATGCATCCTTTGCAAATCTCCAAAGTGGAATTTGCTCCTCTTCCTTCCTATGTTTCTACCTTGTTCCTAAAAATGATAGCATTTGCAATTGCAATTGAACTTGAAATTAGTAATAACATCTACAATTTGCAACCACCTTCTTTTGTTTTTGCAAGTTTTTGTTAAGTTTTCTTTGTAGATTGGGAAACTTCATGCCCTAGATCTAGGGTTGTTAGATTTAATAGATGTAACAATTCCAACATTTGTAATGTCATCCCTAAACATCAAAGTTTGTTTTTCATGGCTATAATACATTTGGGCCATTTCAGGAATAACATCCTCTTCATCATTGACATTCACAATCTCAATCTTTAAATGCATTATGTGTGTAGCTTGATTTGCAACATGAGGTATGCCATTTTTGTAACAATACTAGCAAAAATGTTGTTAAAAACATTCAAAACATGACCGATTTAATGAACGTGCACCATTATTATAGTCATTTTATTCTTTGCTTCATAAATCTTTTTCATTTTGTTCCACTTGTTTTGAACTTGCTTCAAATTTTGTTGCATCATTCGAAAAATTTCCATTCATAACATTTGTGAATTCCTTTCAATTGCTCTCCTCAAATGGCTTGGAATTGTATTCCTCACACTTGTTTTCCACAAGGTCTAACAAAAATTTAGAACTATCATTTGTCCATAATCTCTCAACATTATCCTGCCTCCATGTAACATCTTCTTTGGGAAACCCTAATTCTAAAGTCCATGTTTCGTCAAAATGTGATGAGGGACTTTCTCCTTCCCCATCAAAGAAATAACCCAAGAAACATTTATGCAAGTAATCACCCATCCTTGTAAAGGAGGTTTGTGTGGTTAACAAGTGGGCGAATTGTTACAAGTGCATTGCACAGAATGTTCATGACATGCAAGTGAAGTGTCAAAATGCATTGCGCTTTACTCCTTGGGTTCTGTTCATGATATTTGGGTTTTTGTTGAAGTTTTCATAATCACAATGAAATGTTGTTTTAAATGTAAGGTAAAAGTTTTGGTGGCTTTTGCTTTGAACTATTCACCAAGGTAAAAGAGAGGCAAAGCCAAAGCCATTGTAAAGAATATTTCCTCATGATCACTGCACTAACAATCTAAGAGCAAGCATATTAGCCTATGTTGGCATGTCATGCGCCTTGTTTCTATGTCATGTATACGACCTTATAAACATTGAAACAAATATTATACTAGACATTGAGACAAATATTCCAACCAAAGGCTTTTTAAATAAGAAATGATTGATCTTGTAATGTCGAAAATTAGTGTTGAAAATTTCCAAAAAAATTAGCCAAATTAGTTGAATTTACACTAGAAAAACAGAAATTTCCCAACTTTTTCCCAAGAAATCAAAATATGTCCAAAAATTAAACCATTGATTCCAACCACTATTTATGGTACAATAGATTAAAATAATAAAATATGACATACATACATTATATATATACAATACATGCATACATACATACATAAACACACACACACACACACACACACACACATAATCATATGTACATATCCATACATGCTTCTTCTCTTCCCTTTGTGATTGTGGTTTGGATGAAACTCATGTAAGTAAGTCATTTGATCCACTGTGCCAAGTTTTACATCATTTAATAATTCAATATCCTGCTGGATGGATGGATGGATGGATGGATGGATAGACGGATGGATGGATGAATGGATGGATGAGTGGATGGATGGATAGACGGATGGATGTGAATCTTTCCTACTTGGCAAAGAAAATGAGAGAACTGAGCTCCCATCCAAAAAATCCCCCTTATCGATTTACACCGTATCCGCAGCAGCCAATAGGAAGCGGCTCAGGTCATCTCCCATTGGCTGGCACGCCAGCCTCTCTAGCTCTCACGGACCACGGCCTCTCGTTCATGAAGAGCTCCTCCGCGCAACTGTCTTTTGCGTTCCTCTCAGCGAATTGCAGTTCGAATTCTGCACGGATTTGCATCTCTGAGTGCACAAATTCACCCATTTTGGTCTCCCCAACATTCCCTCTGAATTGTTTTTCTCTGAGATTTTTTTTTCCTGTAGTCTTGGGGTGGTGTTTTTTTTGTTTTTGGGGTTTGAAGTTCAGAGATGGCAGCAGCTATGGCGGCTTGCTCCATGGGCTCCGCTTTGGTGTCGAGGACCATGGCATTGGAGGCAGGTAAAGGTTTGAGTTCGCAGAGTTCGTCGTCGAGGATGGGTTTTGCTCCTTTGCCTTTGAGGAGGAGGAAGTCGCTTGGAGTCAGTAATGGCAGTAGAGTGACGATGATGGCGGCGGATGTGATAGAAAAGCCGAAGAAAGGGTCCAAGGAGATTGCCAAGGATACATTGCTGACTCCCAGGTTTTATACCACGGATTTCGATGAGATGGAGCGCATGTTCAATACTGAGATGAACAAGAACTTGAACGAAGCTGAGTTCGAAGCCCTGGCTGCGGAGTTCAAGACGGATTACAACCAGACTCACTTTGTGCGAAACCCTGAGTTCAAGGCAGCTGCGGAAAAGCTGCAAGGTCCTATGCGGCAGATCTTTGTCGAGTTTCTGGAGCGCTCTTGCACTGCTGAGTTCTCGGGTTTCCTGTTGTACAAGGAACTCGGAAGGCGACTGAAGGTTGGGTTCTTTTTCTTTTCTTTTTCCTTTTTTTTCCCTTGGGTTGAAATCAATTCTCTCCATTGCTCTTTTTCTCTGATTTTGTTGGATTTTTTTTGTTTTGTTTTGTAGAAAACAAACCCAGTGGTGGCTGAGATTTTCACCTTGATGTCAAGGGATGAGGCACGACATGCCGGGTAAGATGTGTATACCTATCAAATGCATTTCAAGTACAAATTTGATTTGAATGTTCAAATTTGTAGAGGAAAGTTTTTGAAGAATGTGCAGTTTTGGAATTGGGCAATGCAGCTGGTTTTGATTACAAAAGCTTCTTGAGGTCAACAGCATAAGAAAACTTCTAGAGATGTATGACAGAAGAGGTTTCCAAAGTTGCATATGTTCTAGAAAGGGTTGCATGCAAAATAAAGAGTACAGGTAGAATTGGCAAGGTTTTTGGCATCCTCAAACCCTGTGTGGATTTTTATCTTCAATAAATGCAGGTTTCTGAACAAGGGTTTGTCAGATTTCAACTTGGCTCTGGATCTTGGTTTCTTGACCAAGGCCCGCAAGTACACTTTCTTCAAGCCTCAGTTTATCTTTTATGCCACCTACCTGTCTGAGAAGATTGGGTACTGGAGATACATTACCATCTACAGACATTTGAAGACGAATCCTGAGTACCAGTGTTACCCAATCTTCAAGTACTTTGAGAACTGGTGCCAAGATGAGAACCGCCACGGAGATTTCTTCTCTGCACTTTTGAAGGCACAACCGCAGTTCCTCAATGACTGGCAGGCCAAGCTGTGGTCCCGGTTTTTCTGTCTCTCTGTAAGTTTTTTCTCTGTGCAATATGCTTATTGAAAGAAATTTTGTTGATACTACATTTTAGCTATTGGCACCCAATAGACACCGAATTCAGTGTTCAGAGAATGCTTTGATCACTTCTGATGCTGCATTATTATCTTAGCTTCAGATAGCTAGTTTCTGGCACCTTGAAGCAGCATGTTTGGTTGTACTCATGCATGACATTGTGTCAAATGTTCAGGTGTATGTGACAATGTACTTGAATGATGTTCAAAGAACCGCTTTCTATGAGGGAATTGGCCTCGACACCAAGAAGTTTGACATGCATGTAATCATAGAGGTAAGCTGGGCTTTACTAGTTCCAGTTTTAGTCCTCAGTTGAGTATGCAGTTCAATAGTCAAGATTTGTACTCTTGTTTGACAAAAAATAAGAGCAGAATTACCTGTATATATTTGTTGTTTTATATCATGCAAATTGCTTGAAATCATCTGAGGAATATGCACAGTAGACTGAGCTACAACAGGAATCATGTGACTGAATTTTGTCTCATTAAGTGTGTATAACAGAATAGTTTGCTCAGTCTTTTGGTTTGTGCTGTTCTTTTGCAGACCAACAAGACAACTGCCAGGATCTTCCCTGCAGTCCTTGATGTAGAGAATCCCGTCTTCCAGGAGAAACTGGAAAATCTTGTGACACTCAACAAGAAGCTGATTGCAATTGGAGAGAGCAAGGCCCCAGAAGCATTGAAGTCACTGCAGAAGGTCCCCCTTATTACTTCCTTTGTAACAGAGCTCCTTGCTATGTATTTGATGCGCCCAGTGGATTCTGGATCTTTGGACTTTGTGGACGCTGAGCCTCAGGTGGTGTACTAAGAAAATTTTGAAACAAAAAAAAGACATTGCAGTATAGAGACAGAGATGCAGGTTGCAATTAAGTGGGAAGATGTGAAAGGCTGTAGTTTTGTTTCAATAATTGGAAATGTCACCATCTATTGTGCTACTTTTCTCACCCAAGTGAGAGACTGTCATTTTTGTTCATACTGCTTGTTTTTATTGTTTCTTTGTTCTAGCTCATCCCTTCTGTACTGTCCCTTCTTCCTGCTTCTGAAAGTCCTTTGACTTCAAGGAAAAGCTTTAACCTTGTTCTGGCTTTCTTAATCTCGAGTACAGAGATTTCTCAATTCTCATGAGAGTTCTTTTCCAACAGAGTAATCGAAAGCCATATCCTGTAATTCTGTTTCAGTAGAGCAGGAATACTGAGTACCCATAATCTGTTTTCTGAGCCTGACATGACTAATGCCAATGTTATTGTGAGATTTGTTGTATTGACTATGTTTTGTTTCCCCTAACATGAGCTTATGTGTGATCTATGAGGACGCATTTTCAGCTCCTGGTTTCCATCACCAACCCATCCTTCAGATTTGTCGACAAACTTTGTATGTTGGTTTCCAAAGATCTAACATCCTCTCCCAACTTATTTTTCAACCTTTCTCAGTTAGTTTTGTGGATCCTTGTAAGATTATAAACTTGGTGCTTCAATTGGAGTCCAGAAATCAGTGGTGGGTACCTGCCATGTCTTGTGTGGTGGCTTTGTGTCGGGGATCCATTGTGGATAAAAAGCTAGGTGATGGAGAATGGGGAATATACTTAACACCAATAATTGAAGGATTCAACATTGCTTTTTCTGTGTTATGACGCCCCTCAAAGGCCATTTTCCTTTCTAAACCACCTTATTGTTGCAGAAATGATTTTGTTTAATTGTAGAAATTAAGGAAAGAAATTATAGATAAGGGACATATAAAAACACACAAAAACATACCAAAAATAGCATCATTCTATATTTTTATAAGTATGTATGTAATATTTGAAAAAAAATTGAATTAAAAAAATAATTTTCAAGAGATATGAAAGATAATGTACGTGATTCATTGTTTTTGCTTAAAGATTCTAGGGGACACTTATGAATTGTTTGTGATTTCTTGAAATGGTTATTAAATCTAAAAATCAAACAATTGTCACTTAGGATCAACAAAATAGTTGTTGGGTCAAAACTTAAACAAAAAATGAAATAAAGACCTACTTGGTCTTATATGCTCAAAACTCCTAAAAAAAATAAAGAAAATATTTTCCTGAAAAAACGACCTCTATAAACAATAATTACCTCCTTGGTTATTATTGTAAAGGTCTAGCATTTGTAATTATTTCCCTATTTGTTTGTTGTTGTAGACGTTTGTGGTGGTAATTACTTTTATATTCCGGATTGTAGTTCTCCTCAATTAACTAATAATTATTCTAAAAAACATTGTGACATTAACAAGTAGATCATATTAGAAGTTTATAATTATGTCCTTTTCTACTAATGACTATCACACACACACAAACACCAAAGCTCTTATATCGTTCTTCGGCTTCTCCACAAATAACACACATAATGCTTGTATTGCCAAAGGTATTCAAGTACACATTATGGGGAAGTGGGATGTAAGGGTTGAAGGTTGTCCCTCTATGTGCCCTTTTACCTCTTCCTACTTCAAACTAAGCTTCAAAAACCATTATGGTTTTCCTTGATAAAACCTTTCATCTTTTGTAACAAGCCCCTTTGCCAAAGCTATGTTCACATAAAACAATTGTGTGGCATCACCTCCCTCGCAAAATAAAAGCTCATCCCACATATCGCCTAATTTAATTTAATTTATTTTTTTCAAATTTAATTTAAATCTTAGATTAACGACTTCATTCTAATCACCAACCCACCTTCTAAAACAACAATTCATAAACTAGTTATTTCAACTTTTGAAACAATGGAGGCAATTCCACTTACCCACTTTTTAGAAAAAATCTAATTATTGCCTACTATTAATAAGTTTGATTTAGCCAAATTACCATGATAAATAGTACAAAGCAATGGTAATTTTCCCTCTAACAATTATTCAAGAAGCATAAGGGAGCCTAAGTTTCATTATTAATCTTTGTAAAAACTATTGCATTATTATTAGCCCATATGAAAATCCTACTGCAATTTTGATGATGTAAAATATTAAGACACATGCAAGCTTTTTGTTTTTTACTTTTGTCAATTCAAATCAAGTGTGCAATCATCTCCTCTTGTTTAAAAAACCAAAATTGATCAAAATTCAATTGATTACATTTGAATTCTTTGCTTAGTTTTTGGTTCAAACCACATGTTTGATACTTTGAACAAAAGTAAACAAGTGGTTTTTTGCTTCAACTTTAATAGAGATCAAGTTTTGAATACATCAAATTTTTATAGTTTATTTATTTTATTTCAATTTTTAAAAAAAAATGTAGCTATACTTCACAAGTAGCATTTTATAGATCCAAGTTTTGATTTTTTTTTTGAGTGACTTATATATGAGCTTTCAAAGTTGGAAGTGTTCAAAAAGATTTAGTTTGAAACATTTGATCATGGATTTTTCAAGATTTAAACATGTTGACTACTTCAAATTAGTTTAGATTTTGGATGTAAACTCCTTTTAAGATGTTTGACATGTGAGTACTTGAAATGTTTAGATTTTAATATAAATTGAGTGAGATACAATGTTTTTAAATTGAAAAACTAATATAATGAAGAGTTTGAGATTTACAACTTGATCATATTTCTTGATTTTTTTTTGTCCTTGCAAATTATAGTACATTAGAACCAATAATATGTTTGATTATAAGGGATTATAATTTTCATTTAAAATTATTGAAACCATTGGATCTTAACATTCATTATTATTTTTTCTCTTTCTTTCTTTTACAATGTTTCTTACAATATTATTAATACATAAGATGAATGGATTTTAATCAATATCTTCCTTTATTTTACGGTTCTATCATTAGTATCAAAATCTTAACATAAACTAAAGTTAGGGCTAAAAACATAGTTGTTCAATGTTATAGTGAATTTTTTTATCAAAGATTTTAAAACGTTCCACTACCTTTTATCTATCTTATAATTATACATTTTAAATTAAAAATTAAAAAATTCTTTTATATTTATACTATTTCTACTTAAAAAAATCTCAAGGATGAGGTCATGATAACTTTGAATATGTGACAAGAAAAAAAATCTATTGTTACTGTAGACTTCGTACTAATTATAAAAGAATCAAACTTGTTTTCCTTGTGTTGTTTTTGAGAACAAAACCAAAAATCTTCAAATAAACTTGTCTAATAAATTTGAAAGCAATTGGTCAAAATTTTAAAGTTTTGTCAATTAAGTGTGGTTAATTGTTTAGTTGCAATTGCCACGATATTCAACAAATGCAACCCAAGTTGACGGGCACTCTATCTCACATTGCCATCATTGTGTGACATGAAGTGTCAACATTTTCAAGTTTTCACATGTTAAGAATTGTGTGTGCTTAAAAAATATATGTGATGCGTTAATACAATAGGTTGTATTATATGACACATATTGTTGTGACAATCGTCATGTTATTTCAAGTCATAGTGATAAGACATCCACAACCTAGCATGACCATTCATTCTCAACTTATATTAGTTATTTTCATGTGTGAAAAATGATGTTTTGAACTTTGAAGGACTTTGTAAAAACCTTCCTTCCCATTGGTTTATATGTCTTTTGTCAAGTATAGTTAGATCATAATTTGATCTACCTTAAGGTTGAATGCTCATACGAGTTTCATTGTAATCCATTGTTTTTGCTAACTATGATTAATCCAATCATGATAAAAATATATTAAGAGTTTTTTCGTTAATTGAAAGTTGATTTTATTTGAATTGACAAAATAGAGGTGGTGATCTTCTTGTTGCTACTATAGTGGTAACTTTAAACAATCAAGAAACGAAAGATTCATTACATGTGTGGAAGACATAAATCTTACACCGAGCCTTATAAACCTAAATGATGATAATGATGGTATGAGTGTGAAATTGTTGTTTAAGCTCTAACAACAACAGTTGCCATGTCTTTGAGCGCTATGGTCAACTCAACTTGTATGAAGGCTATCACTTTTTATTTATATATTTTTATAATCTAGTAAGCATAAGTCAAAGGGGGGCTCATCTTAGAAAGAAATTTTTGTTTTCTTAAGATGTCAACTTGAGGCACACATTCTTCATCCAATTCCTTTCACTTTTAAGGATTTGTATAAAAACACATTAAAGTTGTTAGTTGCTCAAAAGCACTGTTTTTGGTTGTCAATGTGGACCTTCATTTGGATTTTTTGTTTGTACTTTGATGTCACCTAGTAATTTTAATGCCTACCCTTCAAATTATTTTGGTCCTGTAAGTTTATTTTGCCTAGTTTCATTCATTGTCATACAATAATCAATGCAACCAACTAATGATCAAATTCGGTTCAAATCAACAACACATAGGTTTTACAAGTTACAATTTTTCTTATGGAATATGATAGGTTTTAAGAAATGAAAAGATCATCTCAAAAACTATTTCTTAATTTACTACTAGACCTTCACTTCTCCCATTGATCATTTAAGACTAAGATGTGAGGAAGTGTATAGAGTTACAATACTAACCTACGAACTGAAGGTCAGTTGGCAAGATTGAAATACAGATTTCAAATCAAAATTTCAAGGCGCTTCCAACAACCTCACACACAATGGAACTCAAACTATTCAAACCTTGAATTTTGTATGACAAACAAGCACAACTGTGAATGACATCACATTTACTCTAGACTTTCAAAATACTTTGTGAATAAAGTTTTGAGGCCATCCCTATGAGGCACTTCCAACAACTCCAAAACTCCAATCAGAAGTGTAGGACTCTACACCCATTTGTTTGAACTCCTTATATGCTTATCTCATGTGATGACATTGTTGAAGACATGCAGCTTGTTGGGGTTGCTATAATGGTGTACATTGCCTCAAGAATCTGGATTGGTTCTTAGCAACACACAGTTTTCTTTCACTAGATGACTCAAATAGTCAGTTGGTCCTAAGCAAATTCGCATTCAACTCTCACACTAGTTTTTCTCGAAGACAATTTAGTCCTTTACCCCATTGATCTCTCACCCATCAACACCAAATAATGTAAACACACACAAATCCAAAATCCAAACTTGAACAAACTTTGAATTTTTTTGAACCTTGATTCAAATTCATTTTTTCACGTAATTTCAACAAATGGCTGCAGTACATAAGCATCAGATAATAGGCAAATGCAAACAGCTTGGCAGGAGTTCATTATCGAGAGAAGTGCACAAGAGAATGCCATCAGTGTCTTGCACATATTAAATGATTGCAATTGTACCAGCTTGGATTATATAACACATGGATTATTGCAAAAATCAAACTAAAGACGGAGAATGGTCCTTAATGTATCTGACAAATTGTGAATGATTTGCTGCTCCTGTGCAGCTTGCCAACCTTGTAAGGGCATCTCCTCATAGCACCGTTTATGATACGCAAGAGCTCGTGCCAAATTTGGAAGCGTAGTGCTTGTTGCTATCCGTTGATAAACACTTGGAGGTAAAGGCATTTCATTATTAGAAACCTTGCGGCCCCGTCGGATCTGCCCATCCCCTAAACCTTTACCACTGTAAAGTTCCTGAATAGCTTCAAGGGCAACTGTCCCACTGTGGTCAGGCTGCCCATCTCCAGAAATGTCATCATAGATTAGGGCTATTGGTGATACGTCAGTTGCTCTTAAAAATGGAATTGGCACAGTATTTCCTGCTGCATAGACTGATAAAAGCTTATCCTGCAAGGCAAATCCATGACGACCTGAACCCCCTGCAAGAGGGGTTCCAGGTCCAGTGCTAGTTTCAGCCCCAGGACTCCGCCGGGGTAAAGTAGACTGCATCTCTTTAGCCTTCTGAGTTAGCGGGGAGGGAAGAGGTGTGGGTGAAGAAGCCTGTGTGGGTGTTTCTAAGGGAGTTAAATTCAACCCTCCTTTCACTTGCATTGTGCCCCCAACACTCAGGCCTCCATCAGGAATCTGACTCCATGATAGGTCAGCCTCCTGTCCCCCACCCCTGAGAACACTTTCACTGTACAAAGACTCAGAAAAAGAGGAGCTGAGCGGTGTCACTTGCAGTGACGCAGAAACAGTCCCATCTGGTGCAGCTTTCTCAGACTCACCACCATCATTGAATTTGAGCCCAACCGGACTCTGCCCTCTGTCAGTACCACTAGATTCAGCAAATGGACTTGCTCCATTGAAAGATTTGGGGAGTGTGTCCCGGACAAGCATTGTTCCTCCAAATGTTTCATGCATCTTGACAGTCTGGCCTTTCTCCCAGGATGAGTACTGTCCACCAGAAGAAGTGGTTCCTTGCTCCTGTGGATACTTTGGAACATGTGCTGTCATTTCAGTCTTGATAACCCGTGCTTTCTCAATTTGTGGAAGCATGGATGATGCAGTGCCCTTGCATTTCTCAATGAACTTGTGTTGGAGCAATGTGTTTGCTGTGGGGCGAATGCGAGGCTCCTTTGTGAGACACTTGGCCACAAAATCATGAAATACCAATGACCACTTCTCTTTGTCTTCAAGCATTGGAGCAGGCTCTCGGGAAATCATGAACAGAACTCGCATAGGATGGACATTAGAACGTGGTGGAAGACCCTCCGCCATTTCAATAGCCGACACACCCAGCGCCCACACATCAACCTACAGTAGCAATCAAGATCATTTCAGCTCCATCTCATGTGTCTTGTTAAAATTAGCTCATTTCGACACTCAGGAACAATAACCCTGCCAGCAAATAGCTATTCTTCTTGATATTACACAATTTGCACTAATGGTGGACATACATCTGCTGTCCACGCAAGCCTCAACAATGGACTGACGTTTTGCATACAATCCTCCTCCCTCAGATAGTTGCTCAGATAGTTACATGCTGTTTTTCTCTCTTTTGCATTGATCACTACATGGGGAATGGGGCTGAACCACAAATTCCAGAATGCATACTACCATCTGCAACAATTACCATCTGAAACCTCCTCAATGGTACTTTTTCTCAGATGAGGAAGATACACAACCCTCAATGTGCACGCATCACATGGGTTATAGTAAAGAAGAGGGATTGAGGGAAAAAAAACCTTGCCATCGTAGCGGCTTTCTTGAATGACTTCAGGAGCCATCCAATGTGGAGTGCCAATGAAGGTGTTGCGCTTTGACATTGTCCGGGTAAGCTGAGCTGCAACTCCAAAATCTCCCAGCTTCACCTCTCCTTGTTCAGTGAGCAGAATGTTGCCTCCCTTGATGTCCCTGTGGACTTTGAAAATGGAATGGAGATAGGCCAGTCCCTTAAGAGCTTCCCGACAAACATAAGCAATCTGCGGCTCCTCCAAAGCCTCGTCTGTGATATTCATCAAGTCAGCCACACTGCCTCCACCACAATACTCCATTACAATCCACAGATAATCCTCTCCTTGAAAGGAGCCAAGATACCTCACCACATTCGGGTGATTACACTGTTGGAGCATCTCAATCTCACCACGAATCTCCTCGTAACCCTCTTCCCCTTCCGCCAGAGAGATCACTTTCACGGCAACAAGCTCCGAAGTCCGCAGATCTCGAGCCTTGTAAACAGCGCCATAGGAACCCTTGCCGAGCTCGTTCAGAAGCTCATACTTTAGCGATGGATCCTCAAAGGTTACTTTCTCTTGCAGCATGCTGTTACTCCGTTTGCGCATATCAGGGTTTGTACCTACTTGTTGATGATCCTTCCCTTGCCCCGTCCAATCTCCATCATCTCCAGTTCTCGACGAAGAGCCTCCTCCTCCTCCTCCTCGCGGCAGCAGGTTCTGCTGTTTCACTCCTGCTGTTTCCGTCGCCCGCTCTCTGCTGAAGCTCTCCGCTGCCTTCAACACCACAGTGGAGTAAGAGTCGCTCACCTTATGTTGGATAACAGTAGAGAAAGGAGACGACGACGAGGAATCGTCGACATCCTCTTCTGCTGCACCGATCCCATCTGGTTTCATAATAACAGTGGCGAACACATTCGACGGAGAATCATCAAGCCCGTTTCCATTGCTACTTCTTCTACTGCTGTTATTGCTGGTCACCTTCACCATCTCCGGGGAGGAGTTTCTCACACTCCCTCTCCGACCCGAACTCATCGTGATTGCTGCTGCTGCTCCAAATTTACTACTCTTGTTGTTGCTCTTAGTCCTCTTCTCTCATTGCCCCTGTCTTCTCCTCGCCTCCAATAAGCTCCCGACATGCCATGCCATGCTTCGTGGCTACAACAGCTGCTGCTGCTGCTGCTGTTGTTGCTGCGTCGGAAATTTTTGGAAAGATTTTTCTCTCAATCGAGCTCGTCGCGAGCTACCAAAGTCGTAAGGAGTGTGGGGTTGAAAGGAACGAATGAGCACCAAACCCTAAAAAAGTACTCACCCTAGTTTAGTAAAAACTCAAACTCGCCAAAAAATAATTCACTTGGGTTCTAGTGCTTTAAAAAAATAAAAATAAATGCCATTTCCCCTTCTCTGTAACAATATCATTGTTTTTTTTTCAAAAAAATCGTCCCTTGTTTTTATTTAAGAAATGAGAAATTTATGTTTTTCTAGTGTAAATTTGATCATTTATATAATTAAAAAAATGATGTTTGTTAATTTATGTCATCCAAACCTACCTCTTTCAAGCTCTACATCACTTCTTTCCCTTTACCCATCTACATATGTTTTTTAAAAAAATTAAAATGTAATCTATATTCTACATGGACATGAAAAGTCCCAATATTAAAATGTTCCATAAACTAATGGGAATCATATGGGAACATAAAAGGAAAAAAAAAGGTGGGGGAGAAAGAGAAGGATGGATGAATTTTGCTCAATTTGAAACCTTGCCCTTTGGGCAAAAGCATTACATTCACGAGACATAAAATAGCCCAAAATCATGTTGGGTTTTGATCCATACCAATCTTTGCATGTATAACACATGATATCATTTTGTGGGATGAAAAGGAATAAGATGAAAATATCTTGGATGAAGACCCAATGGAAAGTGTTTCATTTGTCAAAAGCAAAAGACGATAGAAAAGTAGTTAGTTGATAAATATTATTCTTCTTTTGTGGATATGAATATGAATATGTGTAGTTTGTTGTAGGTTTAACGGTTTTAGAAGATCTAAGGTGTGCATTTGTGTGATTGATGTCAAGATGGTGGAATAGCTTTGATTTTGTTTTGTGCTTTTCATGGTTCTTGGCAATGGAGAGTTCGGTAGAAATGTTTCAATGGCTGATTTTGAGGAAGGGTTGTCAATAGAGAGCATAAGAAGACAAGCTTTAGAAAGCTAAACAATTTTTTTTAATTTTTGAACTTTGGGATTGTGATTGAGAACATTTGTTAGTAATATAGTACGAGCTTTGTGTGGTCAGCTAGGAAGAATGCTCTCAAGCACTAGATATGCAATCTCTATTTTCAAGATTTGTTTTGCTATGTATGGGAGTTAGAGAATAGTTCATTTAGGAATCAGGAATACAAGAAGAATGGAAATGGTGGAGGTGATGACAATCCATAAGGGGCAATTTAGGTTGGTATGAAGAAAGCATCAATTCGAGCTATGATAGGAATTCTAAAAAAATTGCATTCAAGGAAATGAGACTCAATTCATTGGGAACTCTGAGGCTTTTGTTTTGGCATTTTCCAAGGGTGGGAATGTTGAGGTTAATTTGTTTATGATGTTTCTATTTAGTTGATCAAAAATACTTTCGTGAATTTATGGGAGAAATGGGGTGTCAATTGGGACTAATGTTAAGTGAAACCAAGGTAACCAATGGAAAACAATTTGGAGATATATGATCTAACATTTCCATTCTTCCATCATGATTAAGATGTAGGCCTTGGACATTGTTATATGTAGTAAGAAGACAATGTATAGGCAAAATTCCAGTGAAATGTTCTTGAATTGAACAAGATATAGAATTTATTTGAAGATTTGATGCAAAATATACATGTTTGTTCATTGTATGTTATGTGAATTTGAAAGCTAAATGTAGCCTCCTTTTTTGTTACAATTTAACCATTTGAGTCCCTACAATAGGTTTCTCACCTTGCTTTGTTAATTTTTGGAAAATCTTCATCAAATTTTCAATATCATAAAATTGAAAAAAAATCGATGGTTTGTATACATACAAATATTGTGTAGTCAAAGAACTTTTTTTTACTAAAAAATTATTATGTAACATCTTTAACAAACATCCAACAAAAATTTAATATTAATTGGCCACAACTAATATTTTCAAGACAAAAACTATTAATTTTAATGACGAGAATTTTGAGGAATTGGTATATGGGTGGTTTTTTATAATTTTTAATAGGCTCCTTATTAATTTTGTATAATTCTTCATATGGTCATCCCTAGACAATTCCAGAAACATTTCCAAATATAATTATTTCGTTTCCAAACCTAACTATTTCAATTCCTTCCTAATAACTACTTCGTTTCTTTTTTAATAATTATAACTTATCCTTATAACTATTTCATTCCTTTTTTACCCACCAACATGGATATGAAAAGGGAAATTAACATGTGCATTTTCATGTCCATGGTAATTATAATAATTAAAATTAAATTTGATATTGACATAAATAATGATGAATTATTGATAATCATATAAAACATAATAAGAAGGAAAATCATCACTGGTAGTGTATAATAACACGAAACCCAAGTGTTTTTTGCACAGCTTGTTAATTCCAGTGATGAAAATTTGGAGGAATTGGTATATGGGTGGTTTTTTATAATTTTTCATAGGCTTTTTATTGATTTTGCATAATCTTTCATATGGTCATCCCAAGACAATTTTAAAGACATTTTCAAGTATAACTACTTCAATTCCAAGCCTAACTACCTCTTATCCTTATAATTACCTCACTCATTTCTTAATAATTATTTCTTATCCTTATAATTATTTCATCCCTTTCCATACCCACCAACATGGATATGAAATGGCAAATTAACACGTCTTTTCATGTCCATGATATTTATATAATTGAAATTAAATTTGACATTAACATAAATAATGATGAATTATTGATAATCATATAGGAACATTGACACACCCCCAAACTACTTAATAGACTCAATAGCAAATCCAAATGTGAAAACGGTGAAAAGAAAAGGAGTCACGGTATGCTCCTTAGTTCATAACACTTCGAGGGTAGAAGGACATGCTAGAACTCCGAGATGGGCCTAGGACGAATGATAAGTGGGTCAATTATTCATAGAAACTTGCACAAATCAAATAACAAGTTGGTTAGTGTGTAGTTGGAACATTTTTGGTGCATGGACGAGCTACGAACATACATGAATTCATAAGACTCATCACGGCCTAAACCTGGGGGAAACCACCACCTTCCCCCTTATAATATTATCTATGATTAACCATGGGGCTACATCCAAATGTCATTTTCTCCCAGGACTCCTAAGTTAAGAATCTTGAAATTCTCGAAATGAAAACTTCCACAACTTTGAATGCCCATAACTTTTTTTTGTGTAGACTTTCAATTGAGATGAGGTTTAAAGCAAAGTTGTAGCCCTCGTCAAGAGCTTTTTAATGATATGTGGCCTGAAATTTGCAAATACGTAAATTAAGGCGATTTTCAACTTTTAGTGGTTGGGAATCAAATTGGTAGTTTGACTCTCAACCCTTCTTTCGGTTATAACTTGTGTTTTAAGTTCTCAAATGGGATGTGTGAACTCATTTTAAACATATGTGTTCCAAAAGATTTCCAAGGGTATAAGAAACTCTTCAATCCAATGAGTTTTGACCCCTGTAATCGCACTTTGAAAATTTGAGAGTCCATTGAGACTCTAACTCCCAAAGTGGGAGCCCACTTGGGAGTGTGTGGGTTCATTCCCTCACACCCTCCCACACTTTTAGGAGCATGAAATGTGAGTCTCGGGTTTCACTTTTGGTCTGCACCTTTGCAAGCCCTTCCATTGGTTATAAGCCTAAGGCTAAGGTCGTGACAAACATGATAAAAAAGAAAACCATCATTGGTAATGCATAACAATGTGGAGCCCAAGTATTAATTATCTAGATAATAGTGGTAAAACATTGATTTCAAATGAAAAGTTCAATCAACATGTGATGAATTTTTTTCGCAAAAAAATAAAATTGCAATGTGCAATGAAATATTTTCATTTCACATCTTTTTTTGGTTGGTTGCCAAGATGCGAAAACTTGCCACAAAAAATAATAATGAAACAAGGGTTGTAATATTTCTGTAAAAGATATAAAATAAAATAAAATAAATGTGGAAAAAACTTGTTTTTAAAGTTGAAAAAAAAAAACCCATATGGCCAATGAGATTGTTAAAATGGGAACTTTAAATTTTTTCGAAGAATTTTGAAAAATAAAATACAACTTAAATTTTGCAATAACTTCACATGCTCCTATTTAAATGTGTATATATATATATAACCAATGAAATTATTTAGATTGGTGTTTTGAATTGTTTAAAAAGTTGCGATAATGAATTAATATTTAAACGTTGCATGTTTGTCACATGTGACCCATGCAAAAGAAATGCAAATTGACGCACCTTCAAGTTTTTTAATGGACTCGAATGTGAGTCCAAACTGAAAACAGCGAAAGAGTAAGGAGTCAGGGCATACTCCCTAGCTTGCAGCACTTGAGAAGGGGTAGAAGGGCGTGCTGGAGTTCCGGGATGGGACTAGGAAGAATGACAAGCATCAATTACTCACACAAACGTACACAAAACCAACACAAGGTGGTTAATGCATAGTTGGAGCATTTTTGATACTAGAACGAATCACATGCAACTCATATTCACAATACTCACCACGGCCCGGACTTGGGGGAAACCACCACCTTCCCCCTTATAGTATACTTTGTGCCTCTCCACGAGACCCACATCCAAATGACTTTTTGTTTCAAGACTCCCAAGTGGGGGTCCCAAAATTGCCAAAGTTAGGACTCCCACGGTTTTGGGGCCCCATAACTTTGTATTCAGACCTCTGATTGAGATGAGGTTTAAAAAAAGTTGTAACCCTCATCGAGAGCTTTCCAACGGTATGTCACATGCCACCTGCACACGAGGAAATTGAGTCGATTCCCAACTTTTAGTGGTCGGGAGTCAAATTGGCAATTTGACTCCCGACCTTTTTTTTGGCCATAACTTGTGTTTCAGATGTCCAAATGGGTCATGTGAACCCATTTTAGACATCTACGTTTTAATAACTTTTCAATGGTATAAAGAACTCCTTGAGCCATTAGGTTTTGACCCCTGTAATTGTTCTCTAAACATCCAAGAGTCCATCGGGACTCCAACTCTCAAAGTGGAAGCTCCTTTGGGAGTGTGAGGGTTCATTCCCTCACACTTTCCTTCACTCCCAAGCTTCCTTCTTGGCCCGCAACCTTGCAAACCCTTGCTTTGGTCGTGAGCCCAAGGTTAAGGTTGCGACACAAATTACATGGAATTTTTTAACAATAATTTAGATTTTTTAAACATAATTTTCATCGATTTCATTAATGCATAAACCTAATATTTTCATATAAACTTTCAACCTTGTAACCTCCTCACTACAAAGATAATTTTGACAAATTACTTGTGTTCTTTGCTTTGTTTTTTAAAAAAAAATTGAAATTCCAACTCATATACCTATGTAAGTGTGTAGGGCAAGATGTATATGAATTGTTTGAAAATAGTTGAATAATGGATAAGGGTCAATTTACATTTGAAGGTAAATTATCAAAAAAAAAAAAAGTACAAACAAAAAAATTAAGGCATTAGTCAATGTTAATATGTTTTAATGGCGCTAGTTACCATTGTAGATTATCAATGTCCATAACACTTTAGAAGTTCATAGGTAATGTAGATAAGACATGGAGGCAAACTATTAACCTATTATTCAAAGGTTGTGGAAGGTGCTCGTGACAAATGGTGAAGTTCCCTCTTTCATCATCTCTCTATGTTTAAAAAGATTTATGTTTATTTCTATAGCTATGGAAAATGGGGAGATTATCAAAAGTAGAAGTTTATTTGTTTTCCATGATTATATTTAGATCCTATGTAAACACCACATCATAGAACAAATATTGAAATCATCCTCATCTTAGTAGCATTGCCATTGTCAAAGTTGTTTTTTTGTGTTTTCTTGTGGGATCCACAACAACACCATGTGCCATTGTCCATGTTTTACACACAAGAACGTTTGAAAAAAAAGCTTCATTTGAAACAAAATCACATAGATGTAGATGATATTCTCTTGAACAATACAAGACCTTATGTGTTTGTCATAGGTTGCTTGTACAATAATGCCAATCTTGTGATGTAAAAATTGAAGCTACAAGCAACATTCCGAAAACAAGGAAGAAAGAGTGGTGTTGGTGTTGGCTCCCCATTCTACTACTATAGTATAGGAACAACAATGATCAAAAAATGGAAGAATAAAAAAATAAAATAAAATTGCATGTGATTCCTTCGTGATGGGTTATTGTTGAGTGTGGGTGTGTGATACTACCTTGTGTTTTTCGAAAGGAGAGATCAACACTTGGGCTTTCATGTTTGGCTTATCCACTATGAGGTCTACTTGAAAATGATCATCCTCGTTAAAAAATAAGAGCATGGATGGGCAAACATTGTGCTTGAGATGCAAAGAAAAAAAGGGGGAAGGGGGGGGGGGGGGGAAAAGATTTTAAAAAAAAAAAAAGAAAATTAAAAACCAATGGTTAAGAGTTAAAAAAAAACAAAACCCAATTTAATTTTT
>Ga0116227_10003698_pt1 | contig 33859 bp, 17 predicted proteins | sample S1TSphgellanicum_FD_89693 | JGI IMG/M metagenome (GOLD analysis project Ga0116227, IMG submission 89693) | Host-associated microbial communities from peat moss isolated from Minnesota, USA - S1T2_Fb - Sphagnum magellanicum MG | ecosystem: Host-associated > Plants > Peat moss > Unclassified... | reverse complement strand
TGAAACCACCTCCCGCTGCCCTCGAGCACCAGAACAGAAAAAAAAGGTATGGTTGCTGCGGTGGCCGCGCCCCGCCCCCCCCCCCCAAAAAAAAAATTGGCCCTTTTGAATGTCTCCTAGCTCATTGCATTTGACTACCAAAAAGTTTTATTCCTCCTATTTTTTACCCTTTTTTGCCTAGGCTAATGGCAAGGATTGGGAGTTTGGGTGTACATAACAATGGTCATTGACAATTTGATTGGAAGAAACAAACTTCAAGCAAATTGGTTTGTTGCAAAATGGTGTTTTCTTATTAAAGACTTTTCATTTTGTACAAGAGACATGGCAATTTATTTAATAACACTGTAGAATGTGTGAAATTGGATTGCCCTTATGCAGTAGCGTGGTTGAAAACTTTGATATAGAAATATTTAAGTTTTTCATGTGCTTCACATTTTTCCTCAAAGAATAGAGAAGTGTAGTGTAATGCCCTAGCAATAAGGCATTACACCTTGTAGCTTGAAAGGCTATAGGGCATAATTTACAGCGTTGGACATGTATTGTTTTTTTAAGTATCCACCAGATCCAATTCTCATAAAGGCTTTGAAATGCTTGGTTGGTTCTTTTTTTTAAGTTAAAATATTTGCAAGATAGGTGCATGGTATCGATGTTTTAAAAAGTAATTATAGATTGGTTTTCAAAGCATCAATTTTCATAATTTGAAAACAATTAATTGTCAAAGGCGGTCCTCACAAATTGGTTATAATTTTTTTTAAATCAAAAAATCATTGTCATAATTAAATCATAATGGGCATATAGCGGATGGTGCATTATACTCAATGATTTTTTTGGCTAAAATTTGTCAAAAGGGACACAATTTTCTTTAAATGAATTTTTTTGGTCACAAATTCCTTTTTCAATATTTTTTAGACCAACATTTTTTTTCTGGAAAGGGTGTTGCCACATTTATGTCTACTAGGTACAATTTTAAGAGTTCCTTGAAATAATGTTGCTAATTAAGTTGATTTTTTTCTGAAGGATGTTTGCCACCTTGACTCCATTAAAAATTTGGAAAAAAAAAAAACTAGCACTGGTGGGTGCACCATGTTGGTTCACTATGAGCATAATAAAGAGGGTTTATTTGTTATGCGTATCAAGGGGAGAGATTAGGGAACAATGGGTAGTTGTGTATTGGTCCCAGTTTTTGATAAATGTTGACCAATGCCCAAGTGTCTTCCTATAGCAAATATCATAGATAAACCCAAGACTCTAGACTTGGCCTAAAGTAAACCTCAATACCCTAAGTCAGGTAAAAATATTTTACCCCGTGCTCTCTCGAATCTCACTATTTTCAAAATGCACGGCCATATCCAATTTTCAAGGTTTGTTTTCATGCAATAGAAAATTAACATTCTAGATATCAAAGAGGGTATCACCAAACTTCATTCTTGATACCATGTGGTGTTCTAACATTAATACTAGGTGACACACGAGCAATACTCAAAACCCAAGTGATACTCAGAGTGACATTCATGTCACCCTACAAAACCCACCCAACACTAGTAATTTGCCTTGCTGCCATGGCATTACCATGTGTAAGAGCCAACTTCAAAGGTAGGCTAGTTTAATGTGGTTTCATGCTAGTATGACAAGAAGTCACAAAATAGGAGTGGATTGGTTTGGAAATGACATTTGATATATATTTTTTCTATAATTTATGGTCTAAATGTGAAGTTGGAGAAAAAGGTGGAAACTTTCAAAATGAATATACACTTTGATGGTACCACGCAATTCAAACATATTGTAGTTGTGAATAAATTCAACACATTAGTGTTAATTAATTCATTAATTTTAAAATTTTATTTTGACACATCATAATTAATTTCTCAATGTTTTCGACATGTGTTTAATATTATTTAAATTTTTTACGTAGATGAATGTACTTGAATATTCTTTCATCCATTTTGATTTACATCAATTGGTTGTTACATTTTTTGGTTTTGTTTCCATGCTCTCACAAATATGATTCTTGTTTGTCATTTTCTTATCCACTTTAGCAAATTCTTGAAGGCACTCAAAGGTTTGTTGTTCACTTCAACAAACTTAAGAAAGAAATCAATAGAGGTTTTGTTCTAAAATGTGAAAACATTAAGTGAGTTTTCTTAAATGATTTGCAACATATTAGGAAGTGATTTATAAACATTTAGGTAATGTGGTTCAATGGATATAATTGCTAGAAAAAAACTATTCACAACAATATTCAAAAACATGTATAGTGAAGAAAAACATACATAATTGGAGCATGATGTACAAGTTTTGAATGAAATAACTTATTCAAGGATAATTAACAACCAACAAGCCTAAAAAATGTCTTGTTGACAAACCAAGGCATAACTTTGTAGTTATATTATTATTTTCACATGAAATTAAATAAAAGGTTATGAGTTAAGTCATTAACTAGGATGGGAAATGACAAAAAAAAGGTCCATCCCTTGTTGAACATGGGAAATAATCAAAGAAAATAGGAGCTTACACAAACTAGTTCCAATTGCATTTGTGGCCTCCCATTGTTGTTGTAATAAAAAAAACCACAATAACAATGTAGGTGCATTACACTTTTTGAAAATAGCCTACAAGAAACCTAACATGCCAAGACCTTATGATAAATTGAATACATGGCACATTTATGGCAATGGCTCACTACATCTAATGAATTAAAACCAAACTATAAACATGTATTGGAACTTGGTATTGTGGTGAAATTCAACAAAAAAAATTGTTCGTGAATTAAAGGAGTACCTAAAATTCTACATTATTCTTTTGTTTCCTTGTTGCAAAAAATGAGACAAGGTAGACAGTTGTTTCCAATTGGCATCATGCAACCCATCCTCCATAGGATGATAAAACCTTTAGGATTTGATATCTTATAAGAGGGCCTTAGAAGATTTACAATCACATGAAAGTGGACATGCTTATTCATGAAACAATATATGAATTGGTCTTTTTGAGTTATCATAACAAGAAATAAATTGCCACCTAATTAGTTGAAGAAGAATACAACATGGCATATTGGATAACTTACATAATGAAACCTTACAATGTTTCACTAATCCTTCTTGTTAATAATGACCAAACATGTGTTTGTCTCGTCCCAACAATAGGAGAAAGGACTTGGGAGACCAAAGGAACAAAACACATTCAAGTGTTAAAGGGTGGAAGAAAAACACAAGTTACTTTAGTTACACGTTTAGTTGTAAATAGGTTTTTACTTCCCTTTCAAATTATGTTCACAAATATTATTCCTATGAGCCTACTACATTGTTTAATGGAAGGAAAGGACAAGTGCACGAGTTCAAGTTAGGATGTAATTACTACTTTTAACGAAAAACCATTTGGTCCACATTGGAGATGAAGCAATTTGTCCATAAGATTTTATCATGTTCAATTTAGCCAATTGGGATTGAAAGCAAATAAAAATATGGTTTGGTTGTTTGATCCATGCACAAAAGCCATGAGTTTTTGGACTAGATGAAACAAACACATCCAAACATCTTGGTAATATTCATTCCAACTAATTGTAAAAATGTTCAAAGGTTTAATTAACTAATGTCATTTTACAACACTCATTAAAGCATGTTTTCAAAGTATAATTTAGTTCTTGGATTATTGCAATTATCAAACAACAAATTAAGGATTGACATGATTCACAAGTTGATTTTAGTTGTACAACCTAAAGCCTGACATTTGTGGTAGTTACATTGTGCATGGAAACAATTGCAATGTATGGAAGAGATAATTGTGAAAGATTGGGGCAAAACATGAATTATCAAAGCATTCAAAATTCAATTTCAACTTGTTACAATGGACACAAATGTGATCAACTCATTATTCATAGTCACATTAGACATATTGAACATTATAATGAACTAAACATTGAGACTAATCCAACACAAAAAACAATCATAGTTATGGAAGAATGTTTGTGAGTAAATGTAGTCATAACATTAACATCAAATGTAATAGCAAGACATATAACTATTGGTTGAACAATAAGACTAAAACATGGCTAGGAAATAGAAAACATTAGTATGAAAGCTTAATTATACTTGAGCTTTGAGATTATACAATATATGGTAGTTTTGTTTGGGCCAAGTTGGGTTTCCTTAACCTCCATCATAGTATGGATCTTCACATAATTTTTCCTGTAATGTCAAACTTGGACCCCCTTGAAGTATGTTGTAAGATATTGGATCTATTATGACAAGCTTGATGACAAGAAGTTTGAATCTATGTTAAAAATGAAACAAAGCTTGAATCTATGGACAAAATGGTGAATACCTACAAGGTTTCCTTGTTGCACTGTCTTTAGTATTTAAAAAGGTTTATGGTCATTGTTGTCATTGTTGTTCATGATGTTGCCACATTTGATTATGATGCACAACTATTATTATTGCTCTTGAAGGTTGTAATGGAAATATATGAAAGAAATTGGATGTTGTTTCTTTGATGATGATTGTAACAACATAGGAATGGTGACAATTTCCATTTGTTAGTATTACACCTATTATGAATCTATAAATTGTAGATTATGAAGTTGTTATAGTTTTTTTTTTGGGGACTATTGTGCATAGTTTTGATGGGCACTTTTGGTTTAATACACATCAAAGCAACATAACCAAGTGCATCACAAAATGCATACATGATGGGTCTATGGCTATTTTATTATGCATGTTCATCGTTCCCTTTTTTCAAAGCAAACAACAACAAAAGGACAAAAGCAACAACAACATACCATCATTAAAGGTCAAAGATTTGAACCATCTTTGGAAGGTGATAATAAGGATTTATATCTACATATATAAATAACAACCATTATTTGGTTGCAAAAAATAATGATTGATTGTTCATTTGCTATTAGTGGTAAACTTCATGTGACATACACCCTTCATGCATGTCTTATTGCATGCATCCAAGTTAGCCTCATTTTAATGTTGTCACTATGGAAAAGAACTTAATGGCACACCAATACAAAACATTTCAAACTATTAACTTAGTCACAAAGGAAAGTTCTTTGATACCCCTAACAAAGGGAAACATTGGAAACATAACAAGCATGGGATTGCCCATGTTAGGGATTTCACCCACACCACATAAATTGAATTACTAGAGGAAATGAGGCACCACTTACATAGCACTTCCACTTGCATGCATACCTTGAAAATTAATTTGCATGTAAACCCAATCAATAATGTTATCAAACAACATCCTACAAGTTTTTTGTGAAAGGTCTAGTCCATAAGAGATGTGAAAACACACATTGTGCCACAATATCTTGTTTCTTTCTATTCCCACATGAATGAAAATGTTAAGCTAGAATGAACGTGACGATAATGAACAATGTACGTAGAGGTGATAAATCACTTTCAGGACCTATTGCTAATGATTGTAGGCCCTATGTGTGGGTTGAACATTTAACTGAATTTCATGCATTATTGACTAGTATGTTAGATTCCAAAAGGCTTTTGTTTCTTGTTGACTAATAGGGGTTCATTGGAAGCTCTAAAGAGGGCAAATGTTTCCACCCATGAATTATGGTTGTGTAAATCCTTGTGCATAAATACTTCATGCTATTTGAATAACAAAGCAATATCTTTTGAACAAAGATAAACATGTTAGTGCACCATTCAAGGGATGACCCACCGAATGTTGTACAAACAAACCTTTGCAAATATGTTTAATGAAAGGCTTAAATGATTATTGAACTTATACTCATACCATTTTGCAACCATAAAGAAAATAATCACATAAAAAAAACCAATAAACATCCAAAAGAAACACACAAACTAACAAACATCATTCTTTAATGTCCATCCTTGATGATGCATTGACATACACAATAAGGGCCATTTCACATTATATCTTAGAGCTTAATTTCACAAGTCCTAAGAAGAGGCAAAGTCCCATGGAAATCAAGCCCTTGAGGTACAATAAACAATATTATTCTTGGGAGTTGGTATGCCATAGTGTGAAGGACTTGATCCCAAGCCCAAGGCCCATGAAGAAGGTAAAGTACACTAGTGTGTCTTCCAAATGATGAAAAAAAGGAAAAAAAGTACTAATTTTTATTTTTTTTTGGTGAGTAGGCCATATCAAACCATTTTTTGATTAATTTTATAGAAAATGGTCGATACTTGATTTTTGAATTGGTTTTTCAATTTTATTCAACCAATTTTTTGCTTAAATTCCAACCCATGGAACTTAAAATATAGCAACATAAGACTTTCGTTCATGGTTGAAACTTATAATTTAAGCCTTAGTGTGAAAGATTTGGTCCCAATTTGGAGCTTTAGGCCAATCATATTGCAAGATTGAATTGGGATTCGTAAATTGGGCATTAATGCAAAGTGCCCATAATTGACAAAATCATACAATTGGGTGAGTGCAAAGCCACATGCTTACTCATATAAAGTCTTTGCAATTTGTAGCTTGCAAAAACCTCTCCTTAAACTTCAAACCTTGTAAACAAGCAATTGCTTTTGGTCATAGTTTTAAATTGTTTTCTTAGATGTTAAGTGCTTGCACATGAACTAGTTGCATATGCTTCCCCTTGTAGGCTTGTGAAACATTCCATGTTTACAAATATTATTGCCATTGCAGCCGCAAAGGTTAAGCTTTGCTCCTAATGGGCAACCCGAGAAATAATCAATTGAGCTTTCACAAGTCACCTAATGAAGAATGTGTCGAAAAAGTTTGATGGTGGCAATTCCATTAGGTTTCTAGAGTTTTTAGTAATGGACATTTCCAAATTTCCCAATTTTTGGTATTTAGGACAATACATTTCTATAAAAAATGGAAAATCTAAAAAAATCAATTAATGTCAAAAAAAATTAATGTATTTTGTGAATGTTAGATATGCAACAAAGCAAGGACACAACATATACAAAGTTGGTACCTAAAAAACCTTTTCATATGTTATTTACACACTTGTTTTGTTTTCCAACTATGTGTTTTGTACATTTTGCTAAATGTTATGCTAAAGGGAATTTTTTTTTAGGTGTATGCCAAGTAATGTCAAATTGGATATGATATATTTTAGACCATTTGGGTTGTGTTCATATTGTCCTCAACAACATTAATTAAAAATTTCCTAGTTGCCTTGATATATAAATGTAATTTGATGAAATAATATTGAATTATTTTGGTTTTGAAGGGTCATTCACATCCAAAATATTAAACAATCACACCATTGGTTTATTAAAAGACTAATGTCATCAATGGATATAGTGTATGCAACCCTACAAAATTTAGATATACACGCCATATATTAAAAAAATGTACAAAAGGATAAGAAAAAAGAAAAGGGAGAATTTACATGACATAAAGTTAACTCAAATTAGATGTCAAAACCTATCCATGTAAAAAACCAACCACTTGTAGTAGGTCAATCATATTTTTCCATATCAAAAATTAGCTGGTTGCAATAAGTCAGTCATGGAGATGGGAGATGTGTTTTGAAGGGGTGGAAGTCATGAAATAACTAGGCTCATGGCTATCGCTTGACTTAAAATGGAAGATGTTTGCAAACTTTACAATGTGATTGACATTTTTTTCTCGAAGAAAAGTAATGAAGACATAAAGAAGAGGACCTTTTGGTCCTTTCAAACTCTAAATGACATTGGCACAATTGTGTAAAAACACATCCGCCTACTTATGCAGACATTCAAATACCTCCACTGTTAAGGGGAGGAATTGATCAGTAGGGTGTTGATTGCGATAGCTTTATTCTTTGGCTTGAGTCGCATCAAAAGCAACAAATCCTTAGGTGGCACAAGATCGAGGAAGTAAATCAACTCGTAATGGGTCGGCAATGACTATGTCAATTAAAATGTGAATGCCATTTTTGTTGAACACAATGTTGACTTGTTAATGAGAATGGTTGAACGTGTTTGAAGGAGGCACATGTAATTGTTTTTGCCCCATGTGGAAACCAGCATTTCGCGCAATGGCAACAAAGGTGTCGCGAAGTGCATCATGGGTTCATGTGCATGCATTGCAATGAGCACAATGTAAGAGATGGATACCCATAGCGTTGATGGGATGTGTGCACACGCATTGAAGGATACCTGCAATTGAAGGATGGGGCAATTCAAATTGTATTCGAAGCATTATGGAAAAGATTAAATAAATTAGTCGAAAGCTTAAGAAGATTAATTGTATTATAAGCCAAGCATTTGCCCTTGGGCCAAAACATGATAGAATTCAAGCATGATGGGCTTCAGATATCTCGTCAAAAAACATGTTAAAAATCATATGATGATGTAGACGCTCCAACATGGAATCTTGAAGTCGAATCATTTGTTGTTCGATGAGTTATTCAAATGAAAAAAAACATTTGTGAATTATGGGTGATAGGATATCACATGTTGCTTTGAGGTGTTGTTAAAAAGGGAAGGTGTTATTGTCGACTTGTGCTAAGGCTTCAAGAAGGAAATGACATTGATCAACCATAAACTTAATAGCTATGATTGAAGTTACAAGGGCCCAATTCCTTAAATAGGTTGTTGGGGCAATGGTAGCCATGAGTATGAACCCAATGTCACCAAAAGTTATTGGGAAAGAAGTTTGTTTATGTGTTAGAAGTTTTTTTGGGTTGTCAAAGGATCTTGGACCTAAAAGGCGCCCAAAAATTTGAAAGAAAGAGGAGTCAAAAGAAGTGAAGGATTCTATCATGGTGGAAAAGGGAGGTGTACATCATAAAAAAAATGAAGGTTGTTATATGAAATAATGAATTAGAAATCCAAAGGCTACATGAACATCAGCCATTATAGGGAAATGATCCACATGTTAAACATCCTTTAACATGGTATCTTTAATGAATGATGATGTGAATGATGAAATGCCTAATGGAACTCCCAAAACTCTAATTCATTTAATGGGGTGGTAAATTGGGATAGGGTGTTGAAATCAAACAGTAAGCCAGAAGGTGACCATGTTACACATTTATGAGGTTGAATAGAAAGACCTATCATAAGAAATTCATGTTAGAAATGTTTGTATGTAGATGATACAATAAAAGGGGGACTTATGATGTGAATGTCATCTGTAATGGATGGAAATAAACAAGAAGGGAAATGGTTGATTATAGAACGCAAAGCCCTAAAATGGGTTAATGTGAATAGTGCCCCTCCCATTAGATCACTTTAACGGGTTCCCATGGCAAAGGGGATACCTTTGACATCACCTTCATGATTACAATGGCTGTAAAATAGGGGAGACTCAAATGCATATAATGTATGAACAAAAGGGATGGGTTGCATGATGTTTCCACATGTTACATGAAGTTTTTGAAATATGACTCCTCTTGACACCAAATTGAAGGCATTTGCCACTTCTAATTGAAGAACAACCCAATCGGGGTAGAGGTTTAGGGTGCACTTGATGCCATGGACAACTGTTTCACAACTACCTTTAGTTACGATTCCGAATTGGTATGGGGATAAATGTGTTACAAAGGCATCGTGGAATTAAAAGCATAAGGTGTGACTTGTGAATCGATATAATGCTTCCCCCACCGCAATGGGATGAATTCCCCCTGAAAGCTTGGTCATGGCTAAGAAGCAGGCTATGCCAAGGACATGTGCAATTTGAAAAAAATTAAAGGTATTGATCTAGTTTGTAATCTTTTAAAAAAAGCAGGAAGTAGCCATTTAAGTCAAGGTGTAGTGTGGTGAGAATTAAAGTCTTGTTAGAGGATGTGGGTGTAAAGGAAAATGGTGTCAAGGCATAAGTTGTTTTAGAGTATTCCTCTGCATGTCCAATAATTAGATGATAAAAAAAGGTGTTTATGAGTTGGGGGATCATGTTGGGGAATAGGCACTAAACTTGAACTTGTCACCAGAACTTTGGTTCATAAAAAAAAATATTTTTATAAATTTTCCCCATCGCCTACTAGAAAACACTTGAATCAAATTTGTGTTTCACTATGCCTTGCTGCCCTAGCATGAGGGGGTAAAATGAAACACCATTGGGGTAATAAGAGGAACAAATGCTAAGCTGCCACATAAAGGTCTTGCGCTAACTTATCTAATGGACAATGAAATGTCACTTGTACATCATGTCGTAAAACGATAGGGATGTGGTTATATAATCAAAGATTATGAAAGCCTAAATGAAAGGACCTAAAAACATCCAAAAATGAAACCCAAGTCTAGGTTAATGTAGGCAAGGTGGGAACAAGGGAAGGTATTGAATCGGGATGGTCATGGGCGTTTAGATTAAATGAATTGGGTACTTGATAGGAATGTTGATGATGAGCTAACCCTAGGCTGGTAAACTGGCACCAACAAGTGGGACAAAAGACTTTAGGTGGATGTTACAAACATGTTGAGGAGACGAGGGTAGGTTGGGGAATTTGATCATGTGCAATTAGAAAGGCTGGTAAAGTGGAAGGGGGAAAAGGTCCTACATGTGCATGATCAAAGGGGTTTGGGAAAGTGTAAGGTTGGGGCGTCACCTTCACACAAAGTGTTGGGGGTCGATAAGGGGAACTAGTGGGTGGTGTGTGGTTTGTTAAAATGGGAGGGGTGACTAGTGGGAGATGTGTGGTTTGCATGGGTGATTGGGTGGAAACTAGGTTTGTGGTGGCACATGATAAAACAAATGAATGATGAAAAGGACGTGGTTTGATGGGACATGATGAACTAGGGGACATGGGACGTTTGGTGCCCATGAGGAAGGAGGCCCAATAGGAGCACATGCCCCACCTATTAAAAAAATACCTATTGCTATAAGGTTATCCTAAATCTACAAAGCCAACCACGAAATAATAAATGGATCGAAAAGATAAATATAGGAAATTACTTAAAAGTCCCTAACTTATGCCAAAGCCAAACCTTAACTTTATTAGACATAGTCATTATTATGTTGAATTCAACATGACTTAGACATCCTAATGCTAAAACATTATAAGCTTCATTATTTATTCTAGTCTTAAAGGACTTGAAATAAGTAAGGTTTCCTAAAAAACAATTGTGGTGGACTAAAAACCCTCATCACAAAGATCCCAATCCACTCCAATAAATATGTATAACATTGACAAATTTTAGTTTATTTTTTTGGGGCAAAATTTTCAATTGAGAAGATTATCTTCAAGTTTAGGCCCACACACTTAATAAGCCGCTCTACTTTTTCATCTTCCACAAAAATCTAGTCCTTCAAAAAAAAAACCTACAAAAAGTCCAAAGTTTTTTCTAATAGGTTGATGCCCATAGGTTCCAATCTAACGATCAATCTCACTGAAATCCCAATGGGTTCTGCTAAACACAAGTTCTAAATGAAACAAAAGACTTAACCAAAACCAAAACATTGGATGAAGGTTGGAAAAAAAAAACCTGGATTGAAATTTTCTCTGTCAATTTTTTATTTTTTGTATATTGCTACATGTGGCTCTGATCCCTACAATCCTCTTGTTTGCCACATTGTTATTCCTAACTATTCAGTCCCCTCTTAACTATGAATTTTCTTTTCTTGTTGTCTTAGGAGTTTTTTTTTTCCCCTTTAGGATAAAGAATAAAACTAACACACACCTGACTCCTAGAGAAAAGAAGTAGCAACATTGGATAATGATGTTAAAAACTAGTCAACTCTGTTACTTACACTTAGAGAGCTTCAAGGGGGGGGAGAGAGGGGGGACTTTAAATTTGTTTTTTGGATCCCCAAAGCAAATTCCTATAGGCAATCAAGCCAACTCCTCTAAAGGCAAAAGGATTGTTATTTGGGTACCTAATACCAACCCAAATTGATGCATGGTGTTAAGATTATTTTGGGATGATATTAAGCTCCTTCAAAATTATAAAATGTTAATACCATTGATGACACTAGTTTTTTAGTAAACCAATGGTGTGACTACTAAATAATATTAGTAATAATAAACATGTGATTCCAACAAATATGTAAATTTTAAAACTAACATATAAAAATTAGTTGGGTGAACACACAAAACATTTTTTTTCTTTTAGTGATGGGCCTCTTTGATTAGTTCGCCACACACCAAAAAAACTTAGTCTTGAAAAATTCCCAAACTAGATCATGCCCATATGGTTCACTTATGTAAATGATAAAGTTGGAACTTTGTAAATATCTAGAATCACCAAACAAAAGTTCATGCAAACATAAGATATATTTGAAATTTAAGCATGTACCATGCATTCCAAGAAACATGATTTGGGAACAACTCCTTTGTATGAATATGAACACATATATGAATAAGATGAACATTGATTCATCCTTCTTTCATACCAACAAACAAAAAAAAGTTGAAACAACTTTCAAAGAAAACCAAATATTAAAAAATAAGAAAAAAAATGCAATGAATATATAAAGATGACTTATGAAACTAAAAAACACTAAAAAACCTTCAGTGCCTCTAATGCATATGCTTCACTTGGCTTGCTATTAACATGTTTGCCATGTCCCCTTCACTTCGCCCCCCACCCACCAAACGAAAAGACTTAGCATGTTTGCCATGAAATAATCACAAAAAGCAAACTTTAATGCATTGAATTCATTTATGTTTGTTTGGCTTCTTGTCAACATGTTTGCCATGCTCCACCCCCCATCAAAAAAAAAAAAATTGAACATGTTTATCATGCACTTATCAAAAAAAAATTAAAAATTTTCAAAACCCCCCTACCACGGTTGTGGTTTCAAAAAATTGGCAAAATTAGTCCAGTTTACACTATTTTTTGTTTCCCCAAAAAAATTCCAAGCTTTTTATTTTCAAGTGGTGAAAATTCACCGGAAGAAAAAAAATTGTCCCTTAGTTGCTAAGGAGAAACAAATTGAGCCTTTTGAAGGTATATTGATTCATGTCATTGGGAGACTAATTTTTTTCTCTCACTTTGTTGAACACTTTTTATGGCTCAAGCTAATGGAAAGGCTGTGAATTTTGGGGACATGGTTTGCATATCCAAATAGAGATCATGATAGGCCAATATTTATATGGGTAAAAGATTGACTCAAAAGTCATATACATTAGTTCATCGTCACGTCATGGGTTTGTCTTTTTATAATGGATTCACATAAACGCATGAGAAACGATGAACTTGTGTGACATGCTGAGATAATTTGCATGCAAAATGAATTAGTTCATGATTTGTCCAAGAAGCACCCTTTGTTTGTAAGGGGGATTATTCAAATTTCAAACATATAATTTAACCATGAATGATCATGTTGTGAGTCATAGATTGTTGTACTTTTATGAATTGGTAGTTTGATGACTAACTCTAAACCCGGCCAACTCTAAGGATGGTTATGTCACACAACTTTATATTCAAAGGTTAGCTAGAGGCGCATTAAAGTTGATATAAAACAACCTTATCTACCAAATGGAACTTTGTTGGGTAGTGAGGGGGTAGTGAGTCTATTTGACATTGTTATTCTTCTATGTTGTTGTAATAGAATAAACTCAGAAATGCACTTTTTATTTGTAACATCACAACGAAACATGGCACCAATCATCAAATGTTGTCTCCTTTTGAGACACGGAAAATAAAAAGTAATTAAACAAGGAGGAGGAGGAGGAGGAGGAAAAGAGGGACAAGGAATGCAAAATAATTATAATAATTTGAATGCTAGTCAAACATCCTCCATTGCTAGAAGCAAGTTTCTTTGTTCGTAATATTCTATTGTGTGAATTACAAGATTTTGTTCTCTATGATTGAAAAGAGTGCAAAATCAAATCCTCTTGAAAAGTAGATGATTCCTTTAAAAAACATTTAAAAAATGCTTTGTGCGATGAAACCACTAAGATAAGATGGACAAAACCCAAAAGCAAGGATTGGGCCAGATCTTCTTTTTTTTTTTGGTTTTTTTGTTGGGGATGTTCGTCTATTTTTTCACAACCTTAAATCCTACTTATGGTAGAAACATGGTAATATTGGTGGTTTACAATTAACATGATTATTTTTGGCAATTCAAAGCTTATATGTATATCTACCCTCCACTTAAAAAGCAAGATTTCACACAATGGTTTTTTTTCTTGAAATATGTAGAAGCACCATTTCTTCAAACATTTGATGAACTAGATTCAAGTTGTATTTCAAACAATCAAACAATCTAATATCTTCACAATGTACATTTTCTTGGGGATATAAAAACTTGTTTTCCTGGTTCTAAAGTTTGTTCCAATAGGCACCAACCAAAGTCACATGTTGCAAGACTTTGATTACAATTCACTATTAGTCTAAACATTGGAAATGCTTTTGAAAACCACCATTTGTGAAAAGTTCATTCCATACATGGGTTAGGAAAAATCCAGCCTAAGAAATTTTGTCACAAAATGTGCCCTAAGAGCATGTTCTTGGGTGTAAAAGACCAGAAGTAGGTAGGAAATAGCAGTAGAGTTCCCCATAAGTAGGTAAGAAAATGATGGAATAATGCTAATTCTGCAATTTAAGACGCCCAACAGGCATAAAAGACCAAAGGTAGGAAATGCCAGAATCAACCACCTGAACTGGCAATTCTGCCATTTACGACAGCTGATGGGCATAAAAGACTGTAGGTAGATAAGTAATAGCAGTAAAGTGCGACAGGTAGGTAAGTAGATAGGTAGGTATGTAAGTAGGTAGGTAGGAAATGATAGAATTGGCAATGTGTAGGTAGAAAGTGACAGACTAGCCACCAGCTGAAACTGCCAATTCTGCCATCTATGACACTTGAATGGTGTAGAAGACAACAGCTGGTAGGTATGAAACAGCATTAGTAGGTAGATAGGTAGGTAAGTAAGTAGGCAGGTGGGTAGGAAATGAGAGACTCGAGGGTGAGGTAGTTAGGTAGGAAATGATGGAATTGTGGGGTCATCTGCAACTGCTCTCATTTCTGCCATTGAAGACTACCTGAAAAAGCCTGGCAGCAGAATAGCTAGCTAGCTGGGTGATGGTCCTCTACGGAAAGGATGCGGCAGGCAGGCGTTGCACGGCGAAACATGTCCATTGGCAGACAAAAGGTAAGGCTCAAAGGGATAATATGCATGCCAGGCACATGCCCAAAAGGAAGGAGAAAGAAAATTAAGAGAATGATGATGAATAGGGCGATGTCAAAATGCAAAAGAAGAAGAATATTAGAGTTATCCATAAAGTCAGGCGATTAGGGGATGAGAACATGCATAATAGGGCATCAAACACGTAACTGGTAATGAAAATTTTACAAAAGGAAATAACTGGGACCCAAACTAGCTTTTCCACCAATTTTGGTGGTAGACTGAGTTTCATGCTGTGTTTCCTTTTTCCTCAGCGCTTGCACTGCTGTTACCTATCACTGCTCCTGCCTGTAAAACTACTATAATTACTCTCGAACCTTGTGCATTAAATGCTGAATTACAACATTTCATACCCAGATTTAACAAAAATTTCCTTACTTTGCGGATAACTCTATTATGTCATGGAAAACATGAGATGCAGAATTAGACAAAAATTATATGAATAGAAATTTAAAAGTTTTATTGTGCTGCAGCTCAAGAGCAGCAGAAGAAGAAGCAGCGTCGTCACAATGGGCGCAGTTGCCAAGGTCTCCACTAGAGACTCCCACAGGTACTGCACAGTGCACACTCGTCGAGATCATAGATGGCTGCCACCAGCACTTGTACTAGCAAAACTTGTACTAGCAACTGATGGTACAAGTTACTACTAAGTTATTTCCCTTAATCCCCCCACGCGAGGAGCACAACTACTACTCTATGGCAGCAAGTTTGCGTAAAAGCATGCCCAACACTGTGAAGCTTCTTGGGGCTTGGAAAACTGCACACTTTTACCAGAGCCGTCTTAGAGAGCCAATAGCAGGAAATGACCTGTTTCTCAGCAATTATAAATGACTATTTCTCATTGGCAAACTACAATGACTGGCCCAGGTGGTGAGAGTTAAATAGTCTCTTACTTTGTACAGTACAGTCCATCTTTTCAGGTTCTTGAGTGGGGATGGTGGACACTAGATGTGGTAAATGTTGATAGAGGGCTGCCCGTTGCTTAGCATGTCGACCAAAGCTCAGTATGTGACCTTGCTAAAATATGTCAAGCAAGCAACTTTTAGTTACCACCTTTTTCCAACCCCACCCATGAAACTGACTGAAAACTGCAACTGCAAGTACATAAGAGACTAGTAATAGCAGCCTATTTGGACAAATCAAACTATCTACCCAATCAGAAACAGGGAGCAGTCAATAAAATAAGGATCTAATAATTTGTGAGGAGGAGTGATGCAGGCATGAAAACCGGGAGGATCAGCAAGCAAGAAATTCAATATGGGCTGCTCCCATATTTGCACGCTATTCATACACTCTTAGTTTGAACTTGTATGTAGTAGATCAATACCCTACTCTGGCTAGCGCTAGTCTAATCATCCAGAAGTAGAAGAGGCTAATATTATTATAGGTTTGTATAGTACCAAATGGTAAGTGTGCCCGCGACAACCAGGATGAAAGAAAGGAATGTGTGAGTGAGTCCATGAGAACATACCGAATAGCCAAAACCATCATCAACAAAATCCAAAAGCGACAAAAGTGATTGCTGTGCATGTTTTCCTTGCTTATTGCTGTATCTAAGGCAGATCTAAAGTATAGGAGGAAGCAGCATTGTGATTTAGCCAAAGTGGTGATGACCCAGAAGAAAGATTTAGCCAAACTTGGCTACAACTCGAAATAATGAAAGTCAATTTTTTAAACATGCTCTAAATAGTTTTGGCTAACTGCATGAACCATGTGGTTAAAATCTGGCGCTTTTTCTTAGACTTTAGTCAAATTCTGGCTATTGAAAATCTGAAAAAACACACAAAATTGAATTTTAGCACTTTCAATTGTAATATTAGAATTTTTGGCTATCTATATATCCCAGTCTGGCCCCGTACCTATAGACTATAAGGGAAGGAAGCTAGTAGTAGGGGGGTGCATGTGGGCTTCCTAAATTATCCACCACGCTCCTCACCCACGTGGTCAGGGCTGGCACTTTTCACAAAGTTTGTGCTATTAGCCAATGGTGGATGCAGGTGCACTTGATTATTATTATTATTATATATATATTTTCCCCCCTCACTTTCTTTTATTAAACGCCACTAGGTAGCCATGGTTGAGAAAAGATATGTACTCCCTCCCTCAAATTTGTGTCTCATGCTAGCCCACCACTCCAATAAAGAGACCCCGGTTAAATAGTGGTGAGAGGAGAGGGATAACAAAAATCAGATTCAAGTACATATGAGCTTTTTCACTTAACCTTATAGGACAGCACAAATTGCTAATTTTTTTAAAGATTGACTATTGAGCTTTGTGGCCTAGTATTGAATAATTATAATTATATACTAGTACCAATTATAACCAATTATATTGGTAATACATATTTGAATCTATTAATTAGTGGTTTAGAAGCACCTCTACGACCCTCACTCCCCTCTAAGTGAAGCATTGTGACTACCATGCGGCTCACCATTTTAGTTTATATATATGGGGATTCAACTCTAGCCAAAGCATATATATATGGGATAAAATCAAAAGAGAAAGCCACCAGAACAAGAGAAGAGCATTGCCTCCAAATTTAAGTTAAATCCAAAAATTTAGACAATACCCTCTTAGGAGGGCAAGTGGGGCTTGTGCAAACCTGTGTAGACAGAAGAGCACCACCTCCCTAGTACTTAAATAACCTACTAGTTGGTTCTTCATTTTTTAAAATAATCATTTGATATTGAATTTTCAAAATCTAATAACCTACTTGGATGGCCCCATTATCGTCTAGGTAGATTATCAATTATTAAATACTAATACAAAAAATGAAAAAAAAGAGATTTAAGTTTTTTAAATTTCAAAGCCCTACAACCAACATATAATTGACAAGTTAATCAAGGGTTATTAATTTGATTATTTGATAAGTAAAATTTGTCATCCTTTGATTTTGTAATACCAAAAGAATTGCAACATTGGGCATCTTGTGTAGGGTAAATCCTATTCAATATCAAGGTGCATACAGCTCCCACTGAAAACATGAGAAACCCACCAAAAAGACCACCTCCTCAAACTGAAACTCAATTCTGGGTGGCTTAAAAAACTAGGGTTTTTGGGTTGTTGAAAGCTCTTGAATTTGGGCAACATTTTGAACAGCATTCCAAGGTCCTCCAGATGGATGGATGAATGGATGGATGAATGTCTAACTTATGCTCTTTAAAGCACGCAAAGAAATTTGCTAGTGTATTTGGAGGGCACCATATATCTAGTTCCATGTAGCTACAGAACTTATCACATATTCTTTGTCCAAAGTTCTACTTTTTGAGCCTACATAGGTGAGCTAAATTTGAGTTTGTTTGTTTTTTGTTTTTAAAAAAAATAATAAATAAAATATTTTTTAATAATTCAAATTACTATCAATTTATGAATTCTACCTCTAATAAACTTTTATCTTGTGAGTGTTCGATATATTTTGAAACGCTTTTTTTTCAATGATTTGCCAAATCAATGAGACCCATTACAAGAGGAAAAAATCACATGAAGAGGGGGTCGATATTATGATTTTTATTTTTACCATGGGCGGCTTCTACGGGCAACGGGCTCCCAAACTCCGGGACGCCTCGGGCAGTTTGGTGCACGCGTCTTTCTCGTTCGTTCTCCAGTTTTCTCGTCTCCCGCGCGAGAGCTTCCGCCATCGCTTGCTTGCTTCATCTCTCTTTCTCGTCTGCACTACACGTCGCTGGAGTTGCTTTGTCACATTGTTTACAAAAGAAAGCGTCGACGGCCCTAGTTTTACTGTTCTTCTTTTTCTTCTTTTTCTTCTTCTTCTTCTTCTTCTTTTTTTTTTTGGGTGGTCGGTTTTTGTTTTGCTCGCGAACATGCAGCAGTTTGCAAAAGAAGTATGGCTAGTTCTCCTGTTCTTCTAGTGCGATTCTCAATGACTGCTGCTGCTTCCTTTTTTGGTAACTCCCATGCGGACTCCTCCACGGCGGAGCTACCGTTCCTGGTTCTTCTTGCCTATGTCGTAATTGTTGCTACTATCGTGCATTCCTTGCAGCAAGTCACAGCAGCAGCTTGTCTGTGCTCTCTCTCTTCAGGTTCCTAATTTGTCGTTTCGATCCAGCTGATCATTTGCATGTGCTACTGAACTTCCGGTGAAATTAGCTCGTGGCTCGTACAGAGGAGCTTTAGATCGGGTTGTTGTTGTTGTTGCTCTGTGTGTGTGTGTGTGTGTGTGTGTGTGTGTTTTTGTTTTGCGCTTCCCTCTTTCCGTCTGGAGTAATACTGGCTCGGGCGTTAACCCTAGGCAATGGAGAAGTGCTTTACGGGTTGTTCTGCTGGGCATGCGCCGGAGTAGCTGCTGCTGCCGCTGCAGGAGGCCGATAATTCAAATCTCTCTGACGTCGAATCTCATGGCAAGTCTCATCGCAACAACAAAATTCGAAAATGGAATTCCACCTTTGAAGCTCCGTCGATGATCAGCGGCCTCTGCTCTCCGGCAGACGTCGTTGTGCTCTTGGTGCGATCTCTCACTCCTCCCACCTACCTACGTACCTAACTACCTACCATCCTCTCTTTCATGCTCTCTCACCGGAATAGCTTACCCACGTAACTACCCGCCACCCTCTCTTTCACGCTCTCTCTGTTCCTAGCCTATAAGTAAACATCCGAAATTATGATTAATCATAACTACGTAGAGGAGAAGGGCTTGAGTACAGGCCCTACTCAGGCCTTCCGTGATTTGAGATCTGTGCCCGAGACCGGTAAGCCGAGGGAACAGGTCGAAAATCACAGAATGGCCTGTACTCAGGTCCATTTCCTACATGATTGAGAGCTGGGATTTTTTCACTTTTTAGAAATAGCGACAGGCCTGCTGGTACCTTCCGCTGGTCAGAAGATCCCAAGATCCCAGTACCGCCTGGCTGGTACCTTCCACTGCAAAAGATCCCGCGTCCTGAGAATAGGTTTCTTCAAGCAGGTAAGGGAGCTGAAAATACAAAGGAAAAATCCAGGCAGTGCTTTACAGATGACTAAGTGGCCCTAGGTAAGGCCTGCGGATGAGGGCGTCACCAGAATATGGCGCATGCCTCAGGCGGCAACCCAAATTCCCGCCTTGGGCGATGCCAAATTCTTGTAACGCCCCTGTCTAAGGGCCTTACCATCTATAATGACTGCTCAGCAGATATCTGAAGTGCAAAGAAAAAATGGGCAGGCCCTTACCAAGATGTAACAGCCTGCCCAGGAATGTAAGACGACCTCCTCTGTCAAGAGAGTATCATATGGATTTAAGGTACCCTCCTAATATGCTGGGATTTACCTAGCCGCATTAGGCACTATTAGTTAATTTTTGGAAATGCCAAAAACTCTATATGTGTGTGTGTGTGTGCGCCTGCTGCCATGCCAAAAATCTGAATGAAGCTCTCAAGCACAATAGCTTCATTATTTAGTATAATGCTGAATGGTAAATTATTATTATTTTTATGCCTGACAACTTGAAAAAATAAAATAAAATATCTTAACAACCTTGCTGCCAAACCAGCCTAGCTACTCTGTAGTATAATTTGGAGATTGGGGAAATTACTACTATATGTTAAAGTCAGGTCTTGCCAATTTGGCCCTTTTTTCAACTCTTTATTGATGCAAAATCATCCTAGCTTGCTGATTTTGTGCCCAGTGCAGTCTGCAGTGTTCCCCTTGCAGTCTCCAGCATGCCAATGATATTGCCTGCCTTTAACACCAAAGACCGGGCTATAGACAGTGGATTCTGCCAGGTGCACACACCCCTAATGAGCTTGCCAAGGGCGTGTTTACATGGCAGAATCCGAGATGTACAGCCCGCTCTCTAGTACATACATGTAGTAACCAGTAGCCTGTCCAGTCCTGTATGAGAGAGAGAATTTTGGAGTAGGAAATGGGCCTATATGTTTTGAGAAGCTTCTAGGATTTCACAGACCTAGTACCTACCTGGGTCGCCCCTACCAGTGAAGTGGAAAAGAAGGGTATTCAAAGTCTCTGGAATGTTCATAAGGTAGGCCCCTTCCCTACTTAAAATACCCTCTTGGATTATGATGATACCCTGGTTGGTTGGGATCTTACCAAATACGTAAAAGCTCTATATAGGCTAAGTGGGTACCTTGTACCCTGGTTGGTTGAGATCTTACAAAATTTCTAAGGGCCTATATCACAGCCTAGTGAGGAGTATTCTATTGTGTGAGGTGAGAAGAACAAGGTTGAAGCCTGAATTCTCCTCACTCAAGTATGTACATTGAGAACAAGCAGCACATATTGTGCAAAATGGCTCTGTCCATTATGACAAGTTCAAACCAGCAACAGTTTGAAAAGGAAATTGTTGCAAGAAGTTCAAAAAAACAAACTCACAATTCACAATAACACCTGGTGAACATTCCTCAAATTGTAGGGACCAAATGAAACCCATAGTCTCTCCCCTTACAAGCAAGCAAAGTCAATAATAAAGAGAAGGTTCGATTAGATTAGTGTTGAAAATTGTCCAGATGTGGGCAAGTGCAAAACCAACATGATCAAAGTTTTTTTTATGGGGGACAATTATCCCCGTAAATTTTTATGTTTTTTTGGCTTCTTGGTCTAGATTTGTGGTGTGCTCTTGTGAATCAGTCCCCAAGTCTCATGCATTAATTTGTCTCATAAGATGACCAAGGTGTAGACAAAGTTATACCTGCTTTGGCTTTTCTAGGCACCGACAACATACTAGTGTTGGCAGCAGATTTCAAGCTTCTTGGAATTTTACAATGCAAGAGTCTTTCTTCACCAAGTCACTGAATTCATCAAATGACGAAGCTGCCCACATCATCATCCCCCCAGCTGTTGCAGGACCCGATTTGTCTCTTCAGATTTGCCCACCCAACTCTTACAATCAATTGCAGCAGCAGCCACCCTCATTTCCTAGTGGGTTGGTTCTTGCTTCTTCTAATACTCCACATGAGCCTATGAGGTACCCAGATGATTTCAAGCATAAGATGACACCACAGGACACACTCTGGCTTGGGGACTGTGGAAACCTCCAGCCATGGGTTAATGATGCAAAACTGGCTGCCATGCCACCAGGGACAGTACAATTGAACCCCCTTTCATGTAATAGAAGCCTTGCAAGACATGCCAAGGCTGGGCAACATGAGAAGACACATGAGCATATTCATCATGGTTTTGATCTTTGGGAAAGGCAACAGAAATCTGCCAGCTGCAATGCCAATAGTGACATGAGCGATGTCTCAAGCCCTAGGAAGTGCCATGACCATGAAGCCAGCTTTGGTACAACTGCATCTAGACCAGACCTGTGCATTGCCAATCCTTCATTGGACCTCCAGGCTGCATCAGATCATGGAATGTTCAGTCTGCCTGCAGAAGAGAAGACCAGAGTTGTATTGCACAATCTGCAAAGTGAATACGTGAAGCCCATTGTTGCAGGTGGTTTATACCACTGCCTTCAATCAAGCTCTAATTCACAGAGTTTGTTGCCTAATTTAATGCACATTACAGCTGGGGATTGTACTAGTATTAGCTCCAATCCGCAAAAGACTACCCGCATCTTACACTGCGGGTTTATTATGTCCAAGTCGCCATCCAAGCGGTCTATGCGAACTCCTAGGATGCGGTGGACTAATAGCTTACACCAACAATTTGTGCATGCTGTGGAGTTGCTTGGCGGACATGAACGTATGTTCTTCTACTAACAAATCCATCCCCCTTTGTGTTTCTTCCTTTGCTTGTGATGCTTCTTCCCAAGGATTTGTAAGTGAAGAGGTAATTAAGAGACTTTTATGTTGATGAAATTATCCTCATTGCAATTGATCCATAACTTTTGCTTTATGAATTGAGGTCAAATATATCTACAAGAGGTTTGCCAAAGGTCACTTGCAAGAAAGTTTATAGTGAGAGCCTAGCTCAAACTTTTTTTTATATTAACCCGGAAACCCTAAACCCTTATTTGATAGTGATCGAAAGTTCTTTTGTCATTGATTATCATCATTGCAATTGATCTATAGCTGTTGCTTTATGATTGAGGTCAATATAATTGTCCAAGAGGTTTGCTAAAGGACATTTGCAAGAGAGTTTATGGCTAAAGGGTAGCTTAAATTTTTTTTAATATTAAATCCAAGACCTTAAACTCTTATTTGATTGTGATCAAACGTGTTTTGTCATCATGCCTACAACTAATTAAGTTCATCATGTTTTGTGGACCGTTTGGAACTATTGATTTCCTCACAGGGGCAACACCAAAGTCTGTGCTAGAGCTGATGAATGTCAAGGACCTCACCCTGGCTCATGTGAAAAGTCACTTACAAGTAGGTACATAGTAGGAAGAAGATTAAATTTTGTGTTTGTCAAGCTTTTTCTTTGGTGTGCAACATGGTTATTAATCTTTTTGTATTTTTGATACCTTCCCCAAGTGTTTTGCAACTTTCCATCATTCATCAACACTACATTACAAATGTTTACTTCAGCTTCTAACTAGTTTTTTGCAATGTTTGTTTTGGTTAATGCAGATGTATCGGACAGTGAAGACAACCAGTAAGCCTCTAAGTCTACCAGGTTGGTCTAATGATTGTAGTTTGAAAATGGGTTCAACTTGATTTGATCATAAGTTGCTATTCTTTAGAGGATGTCCAAAATTGTCGGGCTTGAGGGCTAGAGAATAGACCACACTAGTTAATAACAACTTTGTACATGATGGTGTTTTGGTTAGAAGCTTAGCAATTTTACATTGACAAGGTCAAATGGCTTAGGGAACCAATTTGAAATTGTTTGGGCATTTCTTTCCTTGTATTGTAATTGCAGGACAAAATGATTTTGCTGAGTCATCTCACAACAATGGGAGGAACTATGAAGAATTCCTAATGGCTCAAGGTTCTTTGAGCAATTGTGGTCTTGAAACCTCCACATTCCTCCCTAAGTCCTCAAACTACTACTCTACTTTGGGTGATGCTCAAGCAACTTTGTTGTTAATGCAAAACAAGAAGCCATCACAACAGGAAGCTTCCAATCTATGGCATAGTCCAGCCCTCATACCCTACTCATCAAATTGTATAGGACTGGAGCAACAACTTAAGGCTACACATACCTTAAGCCAAGACAAAGGAATGGAAAACCAATGGATGATGGGCTTGACCTCACCTTCCATTATGCAACCTCCTCTATCTGAATTTGTGTCCTCCCATACTACTAACATCATCCCCAAGATGCCCAATTTGGAGTTCACACTTGGGAGGTCTGGATGGAGTGCAACTAGGGGGCTGGATCATGGTGCAACTGATGCACCTCAAGGGCTCTTCCTTCTCAAGTGCTAGTATGAGAGTCATGGCCCCAAATGTTTTGATTTCTTCTTGTAAATTAAACCCACTTTTAACGGTTTGTGTGCACAAATCATTCTTCAAGATGTGTTTTTTCTTTTGCTTTTCCTCCAACTTTGAATGTTGTGCATGATTACACTTTGAGAATGTTTTGATGATTCCAAAAACATGGCATTCATGCATTCAAGTTTGAAAACAAAATATGTTATGGTGGTTAGAAAATCACCAAGGTGGTCATATAAAAAATTATAGAAGGTGGTTAGAAAATGGCCACCTTGATGATTTTCTAAGTATCATAAGATATTTTAACCCACCTTCCCTCAAGCTTTGAATTCCCAAGTATGCACATGGTTTTGGATGACTCTAGAATTAGAGTGCCTATTTCCCTTTGCCCTGCAAGCAATCAACGTTTGAAGAGATTGATTAAATTTAGTGAGGCCTTTGAAGGGCAAAGTAATAATTCACAAACCTGCTTTTGAAAATGTAGCTCATTGTTAGAGATGCAATATTGATACCTATGCTCATGATTTTCCAAACTCAAAACCTTTTTTTTGTCAATTTAATTGGCAAGGAAATATAAATGAAACTCTTTTGGTTGAATTTCATTTGCAATCTATATTATATGTGAAAAGTGGCTGAACCTTAATTGCAAAATAAATTATCATGAAATTAAGAAACCATGACTTCATGAATTGTTAACAATTTTACAAGTTCGAAGGAAATTAAATTCATTACCAAAAAAAAGTCAAACAAATGGAAAATAGGTTTGGGCCAACCTCCTATGATTGAACAAATAATTGTATCACATTTCCAACCATAATTGCATGTAAATAACCAAAATGTTAAAGAGGATAATGCATTACAAATTAGCCATCAAAAAAATCATTTTCAAGATGACTCCATTTATATAACTTATTACATTCATAGTTAACATCACTTTGACAATTTTCAATTGAACTTATTGTGGTTTTAAGCTGCTCCATTTGTATCTTCAACAAGCAAGGTAAACTTGCTCATCACCAAACACTGGCCTATTACTAAAGAATGGCCCATATAGTGCAATGGAAAGCTTATTTTAGAGGGTGCAAAATCTCATGAATGGACTAGATTTCACCTTTAACCATTTGTGAACAATTGTGTTCTGAAAATTTGAAGTTTTTGAATAGAGAGATGACTTTTATGTTTGGCCATGGGTGTACACTTAATCATATGTGCACACAAAGAAGGTTGCTCTAAGTCAGGCAATGTTTGGCAGTGGGCCTATGAAATAGAACCCCAAATTTTGTAGAGGCTCAATTTTTGGGTGGAAAACAACAATTTGTTTGAAGATGGACATTTGGTTGAACATGATCACGAGGATATGTGAACTTAAATGAATACAAGCCACAACACAATACTCACCTTTAGTGTTTGGTAATGGTAATGAATTAGTTGGTGTTATAAAAGCCCAAGTTTGGTATATGGAACAACATAGTTTGGTGATAAAGGTCTATGTGCCATAATAACACACAAGTACCCATAAATTTGACAACCTTAACTATAATCCAATGCACAAACTAGCATAAGAGCACTAAGTATTGCAAAAACCCTTCGATTTTCAAATCACAACATTAATAATGGGAAAACATCCAATTCCCCCCCCCCCAATGGAACACATATTGCACTCCTACCAAAAAGCACAAGTTTTATAAGGATTTGGTGCAAATTTATATATATCAAACCATCTTTTCCATTTTATCCCTGTTTATTTTCTCAACACAAAAGATCTCCCAAGTCACCTTGATGATTTCTTCCAAGAGTGCCCAAAAGTCCATTTACCTAGTGCTAGAATGTTGAGTAGCAAAGATGAAAGTTAGAAATCAAATTTAATACTAAACGGGCTAAACTAAGAAAGATCAGACATCAAAGTAAAAGTAAACTATCGTATATCACATTATTCACATAAGTGAGAGTAAAGTTAAATCAGGATAGATTAGACCTCAAAATAATGGAAGTGGGGGAAGACAACCTCATCTTAAACTTGCTAGTGATCAAATAAGAACTCAAATAGCAAGATTCAACGGAAAATGTAGAAGGTATCTAAGAAAGTTTAGAATAAATGAATTTATAATCAAAATTCCAAAATATTCTTATATTATGGTTGGGTGTAAGTTTTGTAATTCAGAAAAGCAATTTCACAAGTTGCAAGACCACATAATGTGATCTACACACCAATAGCCTACACACAAACAAGAAACTACGACTTAATATGGGATGACTGTAAGGATTTTTATGCTTTCATTGCATCTTCTTAGAGTTAAAAGCATGTCCAATTGACAAATATCTTGACCTTGCCCATTTTCTTGCTTCATGGGATAGATCTAGAAAATTCAAATATATACCACTCGTAGGTTCAAAACCAGTATAAGAAAATTGGGTTTTCATAACCAATCAATTTGTGACTACTTACAATTATTTGTCATTTCTAATTGTCATTGGTTATTTTTGCAATTGTTTTTTGCATTTGGTAATGCTTGCAATTACGCTCTAATTAACTTGTGCCTAACATTTTTTTCATTCTTCCATTTGGATAGCTTTTAACATGGTTCAATTACATCAAATAAATTCCAACCCTATGTTTATCCAAAGTGTATTTTGCGTTTACCAAAATGTATAGATTCATAATGGCATATTAACTGCATTTTATTCATTAATATGTGGGTGCATATTAAGATGTACATGTGTATATGACATAATGTTATGTATAATGGTTGTACTTTTTACATAAATTGTTATTATTTTCTACTCATTGAAAATTTCCAATAATTATAATAAAATTAATTACTAAAATTCTTGTAAAAATATTTTAAAATTAATATAATCATATTATTTATTACATTAATTGCAATAACTATATAATTTATAATCAAATTTAATATTCATAATATCCAATTTTGATTTAAAATTCAAATTGTGGTAATTTGATTTTAATTACACTATTTCATTTAATTATAATCATTTATTCAAAATAAAAATATTTTTACAATTTTTTTCATTAATAATTATTATTTCTTAGTAATTAAAAATTAACTAATGTATAATCATTTTTATTTATTTATTAGTACATTAATTATAGAAGTGGCAAAGTTTATAATTAAACTTAATTATTCATAACTTATAATTTATAATTTAAAGTTTATAAACTTATTTTAAAATTTATGATAATTTTAATGGAATTGGAATCCTTCATGTAACTTCTATACAAATGAATTTAAGAGCCATAAATTATTTTATAAATTATTTATAATTACCTATTATTATAATTAATTATATTTTAAATAAAATATATGTAACTACGTTATTTATACAATAATTACAATGGTTTCATAATTTATGATTGAACTTAAGTATTCATGATTTCAAAATTTTAATCCAATTTTAGAGTTTTATAATAATTTTATTGTACTTATAGTAATTAATGTATTTCTAGGGATTATAATACAATGAATTAAATTATTCATTTCTTGTAATAACTTATATATAATAAATAATTTTTACTACTTCATAAAAATTTTGAAGTATTTTTCTATAATAAAAATTTAATGTTATTTATACATATTATTTTATTTCTTATTTGTAATTACTTATATTAAAAACTATTACAACTTAAATTTTATACTTATTGTAATAACTAGTAAGGAAATTAAATCAATTATCATATGTAATTGCAGAAATTATTTTTATTATTTATACATATATGTTTTTTATTATGATTAAATTTTTATTATGTTGATTCAAAAATAATTTTTAAAATGAAATAATAATGTGAATAATAAGAAAAGTGTTAGTCTAGGCTAGCTACTAGATACATTAATACTATTGTTATTAGATAGAATGATTCATTATTCATTTTGTTTAATAATTATTATGTCTGAAATTAACATATGTATGTATATAATAATTATGGTTCATTTTTAATAATTAATAATTAGATAATAAAATGTTAGAATTATTTTTAAAAATTTTATGTAATAAATTGCTCAGTATTTGGTTAATTATCCAATTATGTAACTAAATTTCATTGATGAATTTATTACTATATGTCACTAGTTATTAATTTTGTGTTAAATATTTAATTAGTTACTTTATTTACTAACTAATTAACAAAAAGTTAATTTTTTCCATTAGTTAATTGGTTAGCTAGTTAGTTAGTCACTTATGTACTTAATTATATTTACAAAAGTAAATATAAGGATAAAAGATATGGAATAGCCATTGTAGTTGTAAATAGTTTGCAACTAAATTTTCTAGTCACGTTTCCAACTATCTTTCAACTCCAACCTTTATCCCATAAGTTTTGTCTTTCCATTCTCATATTGAAAAATATATAACAAATGTATTTTGTTCAATTAAAAAGGCTGAACCCAAATTTTTTTGAAAATTTTATGTAGGTACCCATTGCTACCCTACCTCTTTAACCAACTTACAAACCTAGCTACTTACTTATTTACCTAACTAAATAGATATCTAGCCTAGGTAGGCAAGTAGGTGTTTGGTTTAAGTAAATAGGTAAGTAAATCCTTTTTATTTACCAACCTAATTTGACCTATTTACAAACCTACCTACCTATATTGATTTTGGACAAATTTAATTAATATGCCATGTGGCACATTTCGATTATGCCATGTGTCACAACCTAAAACCATCCAAACATATAAATAGGATGTTTTAAATTATTTCAAATTTATATTTTAAAAATATAAAATAACAAAAATATGAAATGCGTGACAACACATCATTTGATTTCATTGTTCACCAAAATAGTTGCATTTTAGTTATAAACAACAATGCATATACAATTAATCAAAGATGAAGGTGTATTTTGTTGAGACTTTTTTTCATCCAAAATTCATTATCGTCTATGACTAATGTTGTGTGTGGTTTATTCAATGCAATTAATGAGATTTTAATTGTAATTATCACTTGTCATTAAAAACTAGTTGCAAGGACTAGTTGCAAATTGTCATTTTTTTTTCTGACATTACATAGCTAAACTAACTAGGAAGCTAAATTAATCATGGTTAAACTAATTAGGAGGCTAAACTAAATGTGTCTAAACTAAGCTAGGTTAAACTACCATTGTTAAAATAATTAGGAGTTTAAACTAACCATAGTTAAATGAATTGAAAGAATAAATTAAGTAGAAGGATAAATTACTTAACAAACTAAATTAACAATGGCTAAATTAACCATGATTAAGTTAATTAGAACGTTAAAATAGCCATGATTAAACCAACTAAAAGATTAAACTAACAATGGTTAAACTAATTAAAAAGTTAAATTAACCACGGTTAAATTAACTTAAATTAAACTAATTAGTCATTAATATTATGTTAAGGTTCTTATGATCAATACGTTACACTACCTAACCTTTAAATACCTTAACCTAAGCTAAGTTATATTATGATATTATTAATCATCATAAGTAATCATATATAGTTATTAAATAGTTATTAAATTTTTAATTTCAAATATTATTACTTGATATATATATTTATTAAATAATTAATGATATAATTATTTATTATTCAATAACCCTTATTTTAAATTTATTATAATTTTATATATTATGTTAATATACTTATGCCTAATAGGTTTAAATTACTAGTTTATATAATTAGGATACGTAATAATATTACAATATTCATTATTTATTTTTAAATAGAATAAAATAGTTTTTGTGAATATTACATATGATTATAATTATTATTGAATGGTACTATTTTTATATAATCATATGTTTTAAAAATACCTATGGCTAGTAGGTTACAATAATAAGCCTAAATAATGAACTATATTATTATTATATTATTAATTATTTGTAAATATTTTTAATCAATTTTAATAATGAATATATATAATTTATTATGGTAATATATTTATGGCTAGTAGGCTACATTTGTCGCACCTGCAATTAAATTTTTTATCCCATATCTTTTGCTTTGGATTTCAAGTGTGCACATTATGTCATAAGTGCATTTGTCTTGTTTAGAAACCAAGTACCAAATGTCATTTGGGATGAGCCAATGAAAGAGGTTCCTTACATGTTAAACCCAAACACAAAATTGGATTGTTTTAAACCTACCTACCTAGCCTAACCCTACCATCCTACTTACAAGTCACTTACAACCTACCTACCTACTTACACAACAACACATTATGGGTTTTTTGATTGGTCAAAAAAACAACTGCTGTCCTTTTCAACTACAATTATAACTATTTAGTCACAAAAATCACTATGTAGTTGCAAAGGCCATTGAGATGTCATGTGATGTCATGGTTTTGTGACTATAGTTAGTATCACAACTAATGGGCTTTTTTGGATAGATACATATATATTTGAAATTATAATAATATGTTTTAAATAAATTAAAATTATTTAATTTAAAATACCTTGACTTTTGTGGCTAGAATAACGACTTATAGTTTCACAACAAGATGATGTGGCATTCCATGTGCACTTGGTAATAAAATAGTTGACTATTAATTAACATGATGATTCATAAATTATTTTGGATAAAATGGGGCATTTATTGGTTGGTCACTATGTTAGAGATGATGTCCAATCCTTCAATGGAGCTCTTTGCATCAAGATGCAAGTCCAAAAACTTTCCCTTCAGTACAACAAATCTTATTTTTTGAACCATACATAAAAATGACTATTGTTTTTTTCAAATACATTTATAACTATTTAGTCATAACAATCATTAAGTAATGGCAAAATACATCAACATGCCACACGGCATCATGGTTTTGTAACTACAATCAATACAACTTATTAGTTTTTTTGATAAATTATCATATCATTTTTCAATTTTTGTTCATTAATAAGTTAATTGCAAGAAGCAACCACCTTGCCAATTAACAATGATTCAAACTCCCATGATGATGACATGGCATGATATATGCCAACAAGATGATGTGGTCCTATTTGTCCACATCATGATTCATGTCATTAATTTGATGAATTAATCTCATTTATTAGTTAGTTGAAAATATTGTTATCTTTTGTGATTAATAATAATTCGATCTTCCATATGATGATGACATGGCATGCCATTTGATAATAAGGTGTCACAAATTTTCATGGCAATCCATGATTTTTTGTGACACCATAAGTTTTTGTTTGTCTTAAATTTATGGCATCAATATTTATCATAGCATGCCATAATTTTTTGTGTGCCATGAGGTTTTTGAAGTCATGAATTCACATTCATGTGTATGTGTACTAAACAATCTACTATTAAGTTGTAATTATAACTAAATATTAATAGTTGTTTTGAAAAAGGTGACACATAATTCCTTGACTTTTTAACTACTTCACACATTAGTTTAGGTTAACATACCTATTAAGTTAATTAATGTATGTGGGTTACTTAATAAAGACCTACTTTGTAATATATGCTACCTTGTAAATTACTTAATTCAACATAAGAAATTTATTACATCTAGTATGTTTAGATATACTTAGAATATGTTACCCTATTAATAGGTTAACTTAAGTAGGCTTGCTTAAGTTCTTATAGCTTTAGGTTTTTTTCCAAGTCACACAAGATATTTATCAAGTTTGTGACCACTTTAAGTTTGTGCTACTAGATGTGACTATGATTCAACATAATTATCTTAGGTTAATTTATTTTTTAGCCTAATAATGCTTAGGTAATTAACATAAGCTAGATCAGTAAGTAATATAAGTTGACAAATTAGTTCATCTTAAATCAACCCAAGGATGTTTAAGTCTAGGTTTAGGTTAAGTTGGTAGGTAATAAGTAGGTTGACCTAGGTCAACTAGGGTGGCCAAGGTTAATTCAAGGCTAAAAATTTTGAGCTTTATAACTTTGTGTTAAATACTATTAATATAAAAAAAAATGATAGTGCAATGGATGAGGACTTGAACCCCAAAAGTGAAGGTGAAGGGTTCAAGTCCTCATTCTTGCAACCTATGATACCTAGGCCATTTGGCTTAAGTTAAGTAGCTTAATTTAGGCTTCTTGGGCTAGAAGTCTGACGTTTGCTTTTAATCTAGGCCACTTAGCCTAGGTTAGGTAGCCTAGGTTGTTTAACATAAGTAGCTAGGTTAAGTTAGGTTGATTTTTGGTTATGTGAACTAGGCTAGGCTAGGTTGACTTTTAGTTATGCTAACTACATGGGCTAAATTAAGTTGATTTTTGGTCATGTGCAATGACTCATAACGTGTTTATAGATTTTTGACATATGTCATCCATCCATCAAGGTGTCTTTTGTAACATTTAATTGAATAAAACAATTAAGTTGAAATGGCATGCACTTTACACGTCATACCAAGGTTAAATGATGACATGAAATTTCATTTGTCACGTTGAAGAAGGCACTTGTGGAGGCTCATGTTATAATTTGATTTAATTTTAGCATGTAGTTTCTATTGGATGTTGATTAATCACCACGGGGTGTTGGGGCAATTTTGTCATAAAAGGAGGCCAAGAATGAAAATGTAGTGGCCTATGTTAATAAGAGTTTGTTTCAAGTGCATAGCAAATTCCACTTCATGGAAGGAAAATGTTATGCATTAATTTGGGACATCATGCACTTTAGCTAGTATTGCATAGGAACCATTTTGTATTAAAATCTAATCATAAACCATTGGAGTGGTTGGATAATATTTTAGATGCAAATGGATGGAGAGGCAAATGGATTTACATGCTTCAAATTTTGCTTCAAGATAATCCATCGATTGGGATTGTGACACACTAATGTTGATGCCTTAAGTAGGAACCCAATAGGAGAAGCTACAAATGATGATGATTTCATTGGTGAAATTTAAGGTATTAATAACATCCTTACTAAAATGGGGGAATAATGGTCTAGGTTTAGAAGGTTGGAACAAAAATTGATTCAACATCATGAGTGTTGTTTTAACATCAACCATTGACATTTTATTAATACAGTAGAACCTCTATAATTTTGTCACCTAGGGACCGGCAGTTAGTGATAAAGTTTGAGAGGTTATAAGTTATGGGAGAGTTTGGAACTGTGAGCCGCAGGGTTCAAAAGCTGCAGGCTGCTCTTTTTTCCCATTTTCTTTGCATTTTTGATCATCAAGGCAACCCGTCTTTGGCAGAGAAAAAGGGTGAAAAAATCTGAAGTCCAGCATTTTTTTTCCGAACCTGCTTCTAACCGGAGTATTGTCCTTCCAGCGCACTTCACACTTTGCCCTAAACTAGATATACACGGTACAGATCTCAGCTACACTTTGCAGAAGGTCGCAGAGACCCCTTGGAAAGTCACGGAACATTTTGGAGCCTTCTTGTCGATACAGTACTTGATTAATCCGGTTAGATCCACATGAATCGGTAGGGACGGAACATCAGATAACATTCTGGAAAATCGACGAACGACCAGTTTCTACTTCGAACTGTATCCCCAGATATGTAGTTCAATTGCCGAGCGAATACAAAGACTTGTAGATCGACTTTGTTACACTGCTTGTGCATAAAAGCAGGGCAAGACCCATTTTTTTTCTTCACCAGCAACCAACAATGGCGAAGTCCCCCAAACC
>Ga0116227_10003696_pt1 | contig 33862 bp, 32 predicted proteins | sample S1TSphgellanicum_FD_89693 | JGI IMG/M metagenome (GOLD analysis project Ga0116227, IMG submission 89693) | Host-associated microbial communities from peat moss isolated from Minnesota, USA - S1T2_Fb - Sphagnum magellanicum MG | ecosystem: Host-associated > Plants > Peat moss > Unclassified... | reverse complement strand
GGGGCCACCTATTTCCCCAGCACCGAGCGGGCCCTGCGCGCCCTCACCCGCATCGGCCTTGCCGCCACGCGCGATCTGGCCGACCATACGCCGACGCCTTTCGCCATCCCCGCGCTGGAGGATGAGGCGGGCGTGATCCCGGAATATCGCTCCAAGGCATTGCTGGCGCCCTTGGGCCTTGCCTTCCCGCGCGGCGGTTTTGCCGCCAGCGCCGATGAGGCTGTCGCCGCTGCTCAGGCCGCCGGTTATCCGGTCGCCATGAAGGCGCAGGCCGCCGCGCTCAGCCACAAGAGCGATGCGGGCGGCGTGATCCTCAACCTGCCCGACGATACCGCCGTGCGCGCCGCCTGGGACCGCATTCACGCCAATGTCGCCGCTTATGACGCGGGGATCGCGCTGGATGGCGTGCTGATCGAAACCATGGGCGCGCGCGGGCTGGAAATGATCGTCGGCGCCAAGAACGATCCCGACTGGGGCCCGGTGGTGCTGGCAGGGTTCGGCGGCGTGACGGCGGAAATCCTGAAGGATGTCGCCCTCATCACCCCAGACCTTGGCGAGGCGCAGATCATCGCCGCGCTGATGGGGTTGAAAAACGCGCCCCTGCTGGCGGGCTGGCGCGGCGCTCCGGCGCTCGATGTTGAGGCGCTGGCCGGGCTGATCCGGCAGGTTGCCGCAGTGATGGTCGCCAATCCGCGCCTGCTTGAACTGGACCTCAATCCTGTCATTCTGGGGCCGAAGGGCAATGGCTTGCTGGCGCTCGATGCCCTGATGCTGGTCGGTTAACACACAACGAAACGATAAGATGGAGAGAGCATGATGGATGAGCAGACCGGCGCCGATCCCCGGCGCCTGATGGCCATGGCCTCCATGCGGTGGCAGCAGGTGATGGCCATCGCGGTCTGCGTCGCGCTCAATGCTTTGGACGGTTTCGACGTGCTGTCGATCAGCTTTGCTTCGCCGGGCATTGCCGCCGAATGGGCGATCGACCGCAAGGCTCTTGGCTTCGTGCTCTCTTTCGAGCTGATGGGTATGGCGCTCGGCTCGATCCTGCTGGGTCAACTGGCCGACAGGATCGGGCGGCGCTCCACGGTGCTGGGGTGCCTGATGACGATGCTGGTCGGTATGGGCGCCACATCCTTCGTGCATTCGCTGCCGGAACTGGCCTTCACCCGCGTGGCCACGGGGCTGGGCATCGGCGGCATGCTGGCCGTCACCAATGCGCTGGTCGCCGAATATGCCAATGACCGCTGGCGCAGCGCTGCCGTCACGGTGATGGCGGCGGGCTATCCGATGGGCGCCATCGCGGGCGGTTCCATCGCCAGCGCGATGCTGGCCACCCATGGCTGGCGCGATGTGTTCCTGCTGGGCTGCGGCATGACGCTGATGCTGCTGCCCTTCGTCGCCATCTTCCTGCCCGAGCCTGTCAGCGCCGTGCTGCTGCGCCGCGATGAGGGCACGCTGGGGCGCCTCAACCATTCGCTGCGCAAGTTGGGTCATGCTGCCGTCGGCGCTCTGCCACCTCAGACCGAAGCCAAGCGCAAGACCACGCTGGCCGATCTGTTCTCCCCCGAACTGCGCCGCCTGACGGGGATGCTGACGGTGGCCTATTTCATGCATATCCTCACCTTCTATTTCATCCTGAAATGGGTGCCCAAGGTGGTGAGCGATATGGGCTTTACCCCCTCGGCGGCGGGCGGAGTGCTGGTGTGGGCCAATGTCGGCGGGCTGATCGGCGGGCTGGTGTTTGCCGCGCTCAGCAGTGTGCTGCCGCTGCGCAAGCTGATCGTGGGGGCCATGCTGGCCTCGGTGGTGACGGTGACGTGGTTCGGTCAGCCCCATGATGGCCTGCATGGGCTGGCCTGGGCCGCGGCCATCGGCGGTTTTTGCACCAATGCGGGCGTGGTGGGGCTCTATGCGCTGGTCGCCTCATCCTTCCCCACGGCGACGCGTGCTGGGGGCACGGGCTTTGTGATCGGCGTGGGGCGTGGCGGCGCGGCGCTGGGGCCGGTGATCAGCGGATTCCTGTTTCAGGCGGGCTTTACCCTGCCGCTGGTCGCCGCGATCATGGCTTGCGGAGCGCTGATCGCCGCCTTCGCGCTGACGGTCGGCCCACGCGGGGCGACGGAACCGCTGCCGGCCTAGATTTCCTCCAGCCGCCTTGCGTCATAGCGCTGCTGGTTGGCGCTGACATGGCCCATGCGCGTTTCGGCCCAGTCGATCAGGAACCCCAGCGCATCGAGCAATTCGCGGCCCAGCGGCGTCAGCGTATAGGTCACGCTGACCGGCACGGTGGGCTCGGCATGGCGGGTGACCAGCCCGTCGCGTTCGAGCGAGCGCAGGGTCTGGCTCAGCATCTTTTGCGAAATGCCGTCCACCGCGCGTTTCAAGGCACTGAAACGCTGAGGCCCGTCGCCCAGCAGGCGCAGCAGCAGCACGCTCCATGTGTCGCCGATGCGGTCGAGCAGCTTGCGGGTGGGGCAGTCGCGCGCGAAGGCATTGCCGCGCGGGAAAGGGAAGCCGGTTTCGTCCGGGTAACCAGGTGAGAAAAAAGTGCCGTCTTGCATAGAACGTTTCCATAGCACACCTGGTTACCAGAAGAAACCACAGGAGACGTTTATGAAGGTAGCAGTTCTGGGCGCCAGCGGCCGCGCCGGTTCCGAAATCACCAGGGAGTTGGCGGCACGCGGCCATCAGGTCACCGCCATCGCCCGCAAGCCCGAGGCGATTCCCGCTCTGGACGGCGTCACCGCCAGGCAGGGCGATGCCGGCGATGCCGCCGCTCTGGCCGGGCTGATCGCGGGCAGCGATGCGGTGATCAGCGCGCTGCATTTCGATGTCGGCGTGCCCACTTTGGTCGGCGCGCTCAAGCAGGCTGGCGTGCCCCGTCTGCTGGTGACGGGCGGCGCGGCCAGCCTGACCCTGCCCGATGGCAGCCGGTTGATCGATTCGCCCAGCTTCCCGGCGGAATGGAAAGTCCCGGCGCAGGGCGGCATCGCCTTCCTTGAGGCGCTGAAGGGCGAGAGCGAGATCGACTGGACCTTCTTCTCCCCCGCCGCGCTGATCTTCGAAGGGCCGCGCACCGGGGCCTATCGCGCGGGCGGTGACCAGCTGGTGGTGGATGACAAGGGCGACAGCAAGATCAGCTTCGCCGATTACGCCATCGCCATGGTCGACGAGCTGGAGCAGCACAAGCACAGCCGCGCCCGCTTCACCGCCGCCTATTGAGGCTCAATGCAAAGGCGCCGCCGGGCCTGCCCCGACGGCGCCTTTGTGCTTGATGCGGAAGGTCAGGCCCCGACCCGGAGCGCCGCCGCCAGCGCCGTCCAGCGCGCCTGAGAGGCGATCTGGGCGTGGATCACCGGCAGAGCCCCGGCCTTGCGCAGTTCCAGAAACACATCGTCGCTCAGCGCCTCGACCCTTTCGGGCGAGACGGAGAAGAACTCCAGCGCCAGATGAGGTTCGCTCGCGCCGGGCGAGGTATGCTGGACGCTCTTGGCCTCGAACAGCCCATGCGCCTCCAGCAGGGTGAGCATCAGCGTGGTGCGCGCCTGCGCCGCCTGATAGCTGCGGCAGAAGCCCACGGCATGGCGAGTCAGATCGGTGACATCGCGGTTCTGGAACAGCGGCACCGCGCCCCCCGCCCCCACCGGCGTCACCCGGCGCGAGGCATGGTCGAGATAGAGCGCAGGTCCACTGCGCCCCTGCGCCGGGCCGAAAGCGAAGGGATAACGCCGCAGATAGGCGGGCACATAGGCATCCACCCGATAGACGCCATTGTGGATGAACTGGTTGTGCCCCACCTCCAGCCCGGCCACCGCATAAGGCTGGCGTCCATCGCCCAGAAAGACGATGGGGTAATCCAGCGAAGCGCGCGGAAATTCATCGGCGGTCAGCGGGATCAGCGGCGCCTTCTCGGCAAAGCTGTAATCCGCCACATGGGCCAGCACGCCGACCGCGCCATGCGAGGCCAGCGCGATGGGATGCGGATTTTGATAAAGGGGAAGGCCGAGCCGGGCGCGCGCCGCCTGTGCCGCCTGCTCGGCCGCGAGCCGCGCTGCCACCTGCGCCGCGACGACGCCCGCTGGAACGCCCTCCGCGCTTGCCACGCGCTGCTGATTGCTGCCGTACTGGTTGTTATCCGCCATCGTGTCCCTGCCAACTGACATGAAAATGCCGCGCCATGACCGCCATGGGCACGGACGCGGGAAAATCAGACAGCAGAAGGATAACACAGCGAATCTGTACCGATGAAAGCAGAGACCCCTCCGCAAATCACCGTAATCTGCGCGCGCGAAACACAGTGCGCGCCATCAGCATGAAGCGCGGATCAGTTGGCTTCGTCCTTGACCAGAGCGTCGACGATCATCGCCGTCAGGCTTTCTTCGGCACGCAGACGCGTGTTGTCGTCCTTGGCCGCCAGGTCGTGACGAATCCATTGCGGCGCGCGCTGAAGCACCGCGAGAATAAGCGCACCATGTTCACTGTTCATTCCCCTTATATGATCCATCCATCGCGCCTGCGCAACCGGTCTGCGACGAATGGCCTATATTGATGCCACCGGTTTCGCGAAGATGCAGATCAATCAAGGGGTTGAAGGGAGAAACGCAGCCCCCTGGACCCCATAACGTCTTCCGACGAAACGTTGACACTGAAGGCGATCTCATGCCCGCCTTCAGTGTCGGGAGACGTGATGGGAGCGCGAGGGGGTAACCCCCTCGCATTTTTTCTGCCTTGTTACCCCTTCCGCCCGCGCAACAGGTGAATCGCCCCACCCAGCAGATTCCAGCACAGGCAGGCGATCAGCGTCTTGGTGGGCAAATTCAGGAACAGATAAAGGCAACCCGCCACCGCGCCGCCGCCCACCAGAATGCCGGCGGGAACACGGAACGGGCGAGGCATATCGGGCGCGCGGCGCCTCAGCACGATCAGGCACAGGCCCACGGCGGCAAAGGCGATCAGCGTCCCGGCATTGGCCAGCGCGGCGATCTCGGAGATCGGCAGCACGCCCGCCAGAATGGCGACGATCACCGCCGTCATCGTCGTCACCCGCAGCGGGGTCCCGCGTGAGGACAGCCTGGCCAGCGAAGTCGGCAGGAAACCGTCACGCGCCATGGCGAGGAAGATGCGGCTCTGGCCATAGAGAAAGCCCAGCAGCACCGTGGGCAGCGCGATCACGGCGGCAATCGCCACGATCCGCGCGATGGAGGCCTGCCCCATCTCGCGCAGAATCAGCGCCAGCGGCTCGGGGCTTTGGGCAAAGCTGGTGAAGGGCATGGCGCCGATCGCGGCAGCCGCCACCAGCACATAGACCAGCGTACAGATCGCCAGCGAGCCGATGATGCCGATCACCAGATCGCGGCCCGGATTGCGCGTTTCCTCCGCCGCGGTGGAAATGGCATCGAAGCCATAGAACGCAAAGAAGATGATCGCGGCGGCGGCCATCACGCCGCGCTCGATGCCGTCGGGGCTCATATGCTTGCCGAAGCCATAGGGCATGAAGGGCGAAAGATGGCTCGCATCGAAAGCCGGAAGCGCCACAGCCACGAACAGGCTGAGCGTCAGGATCTTGATCACCACCAGAATCGCGTTGATCCGCGCGCTTTCCTTCGTGCCGAAGCTGAGCAGACCGGCGATCACCGCGATGATGAAGATGGCGGGCAGGTTGACGATGCCGCCCAGTTCAGGCCCATTGGTCAGCGCCTTGGGAAAGCCCACCGCCAGCAGCAGCGGCGTGGCATAGCCCGACCAGCCCACCGCCACGGTGGACACCACCAGCGAATATTCCAGAATCAGGCTCCACCCCACGATCCAGCCGACCGCGCGCCCCAGCACCTTGTAGCTGTAGCTGTAGGCGCTGCCCGCCGTGGGCATCATCGCGGACAGCTCGGCATAGGCCAGCGCGGCGCAGGCGCAGATCGCTCCGGCAATCGCGAAAGACAGCAGCACGGCAGGCCCGGCCCGATCCGCGCCCACGCCGATCAGCGTGAGAATGCCCGTCCCCACGATGGAGCCCACCCCAAGGGCCAGCAGATGGGGCCAGGACAATGTCCTTGGCAGCGCCGCAGGGGCGGAATTTTCAACAGATGTCATGGCCGCGTACTCGCTCAACGTCATGGGCAGCAGCCTTGCCGAAGCCGGGGTTTTGCCCGGCGGCAAGGGCTCTGGATCGACCCGCATAGCGGCAAAGCCGCCCATGGAACAGAGCGATGAACGATGATTAATCTTCATGTCACCTGCCCGGCTGGAAGGGATTTTCTGCGGGCAGACAAGGGCCCGCGGCAACGCCTCACCGCCCCTGCTGCACCGCACAACGAGCCGCTGCGCTGCAGAAATTCTTTGTTACGAAAGCAGAATTTTTCCGAAACGTCTGATCCCCACAATGGGGTCCAACGCGCGCCTCCCCCTGCGCATCGATCACAGGAGTTGAATATGGTCCGCCCCCGCACTTTTCAGGCCGCTCGCACAGAGCCCAAGAACCATGCCTCGCACGAAGCCAGCGCGCGCCTGAAAGGCACGATGGCGCTGCTGGGCGTGGGCCTGGCCATTCTGGCCTTTCTGGTCGCCATCGACCGCCCGCAATGGTTCCACATCCGCCCGGCCACCGGCACCTCGCTGGCGATGTCGCATGCGATGGGCGGCAAGGCGGCGGACAAGAACCAGCAGCCGGTCAAGGCTACAGCTCCGCGCTGATCCGGAACCGCGCCAACTCTCCCTTGCTTTCAGGCCCTTTGCAGGACAGTCTGCCGACCCATGATCGTGATTTCCAAATCGAGCTACCAGACCATCGTCGGCGGCATCAAAGGCCCTTTGCTGCTGCTGTTCGTATGGGATGTGATCGTCACCGTCACCTATTACCACTTTCCCTTTCAGGCGCCCGGCCTGCCGCTGACCCTGTTCGGCAGCGTGCTGGCGCTGATTCTGGGTTTCCGCAGCACATCGGCCTATCAGCGCTGGTGGGAAGGGCGCGGGCTGTGGGGGTTGATGATCAACGCCAACCGCAATCTGGCGCGCGCCGCCGCCAATTTCCTGCCTGACACCGGCGACGGCCAGAGCCTTGGCCTGCGCCGCGCCATCGTGCTGCGCCAGACGGCCTATGTGAATGCGCTGCGCTGCCAGTTGCGCCGCCTGCCGCTCGATGCCGCGCTGCTGCCCGATCTGTCGCCGGGCGAGGCCGAGATCGCGCTGACCCGCACCAATGTCGCCAATGCCATTCTGGACGGCACCGGGCGGCTGATCGCCGATGCCAAGCAACAGGGTCTGATCGACACCATCCAGCAGACGCATATGGAAGGCATTCTGGTCGATATGGCCAATGCGCAAGGCGGGATGGAGCGGTTGAAGAACACGCCCCTGCCTGCTCAATTCCGGGTGTTTCCCAAGTTGTTCACCCATCTGTTCTGCCTGCTGCTGCCCTTCGGGCTGGTGGAGGCGCTGGGGGTGGCGACTCCGCTCGGCTCGACGGTGGCAGGCACGATGTTTCTCGCGGTTCTGGCCATCGGCGACGATCTGGTCGACCCCTTCGCCAACACGATCCACGATCTGCCGCTGGAGGCCATGTGCCGCACCATCGAGATCGATCTGATCCAGGGGCTGGGCGACCCGGCCCCCGCAGCGATCACGCCCGACGATGCGGGCGTGCTGTGGTGATACGCTAAACCGTAAAGGCGGGGGACCATGCCCCCGCCGATTTTTCAATGACGCCGCGTGATCCGCACATGATGCGCGGTGCGGACATGCAGCGGGCGCGGACGAAGCCGACGCCCCGGGCGCACGGAACCATCCTCGCCCGGTGCCTCATCCCGGTCCAGCACGGTGACCGAGAGCAGCAGGCCGCCCACCACCAGAAACACCGAAACCATGCGGACGAACAGGCTCTGTTCCAGCGGGCTCACCAGCAGGCCGACGATCACAACCGCCAGCAGAACCAGTGAAACCCAGCGCCGATGCAATTTGTCGGCGGCCACCCAGGCCGCAATCGTCAGCAGAACCGCGACCAGCAAACTGCCGATCATCAGCGCCGCGCCATCGGCGAAAAGCGCAATCATACCCATGTGCTACCCCTTTCAAGCATCCTCTCCGGCGTGCCGATCTATGGTGTCGGTCTTCGCCTGATGCTGATGAAAGACATATCGCAATGCGATGTTCCTTGCGAGTCCTTCTTTCCACCCCGCTTCAGGCCCGGGTGATGGGCGGCATGCCCTTATCGCGCGATCAGATGCCCTTACGCCGCTTGGCGCGCGTGACCCATGCCCAGAGGCCGCCGGCGGCCACCAGCGCCGCGCCGGGCACCGCTTTGCCGCGCTGGCGCAGGAAGGACAGGCCCGTTACCGCCAGCACAAAGGAGACGATACCGGTTTTGCGCACCACCTGCGTGCCCACCTGCCCGGTGACCAGTTCGGCCAGCTGTTCGGGCGCGCTTTCCTTCGGCTCTGGCGCCGCGGCAACCACGACAGGCGCCGGGGCGGCAGGCGGCACAGGTGGCTCGATTTTGGGGCGAGCGCGCAGATCCAGTTCGGAATTCAACTCGGCGCCCAGCAGCAGGACATAGCTGGAGAGATAGAGCCAGGTCAGCACCGCCACCATCGCGCCCAGCGAGCCATAGGTGGCATTATAATGCCCGAAATGAGAGATATAGAGGTCGAAGCCGAGAGACAGCACGAGCCAGCCCAGCGCCGTCAGCGTCGATCCGGGGCTGAGCCACGCCTCATGCGGGGCCCGCCGCGCCGGAGCATAGCGGTAGAGCGTGGCAGCCACACCCGCTCCGCCGAGCCCGATAAAGAGATAGGACAGCGCCTTGCCGAGAAAGCTGAGCCCGGCGGGCATCTGGGGCAACCAGTGCCCCCAGGTCCCGACGAAGGCCATCGCCGCCAGCGCGACGATCACCACCACCACGCCGCCGCCGGTAACGCCCAATGCCATGCCGTAGACAGCAAAAAATCCTCGCCTTTCCTTAACTTCATAGGCGATGTTAAGAGCTACGATCAGCGATTGCGCACTGTTGCGCGCGCTGAACAGCGCCAGCAGCAGCGCGCCCACCGCGCCCAGCCCCTTCTTGCCGCTGGAGGTGCTCACCACCTCCATCAACTGCTTGCCGACCAGTTTTGCGGCATCCTCGGGCATCACCTCGGCCAGAATGCGGGCATGGTGAAGCACGGTCTCGGGATCGGCCAGCAGGCCATAGCCCAGCACGATTGCACCCAACAGCGGCACCAGCGCCAGAAAGGCATAGAAGGCCACACCGGCAGCGATCAGCCCGACATTGTCCTCATCGGCCTCGCGCCAGGCGTGCAAGGCCGATGAGGACCCATGCGCGCGCAGCATGCGCCAGCGCGACAGCCTCCGCCCGGCACCCATTTCTTTCGATAGACTGGCTGTGACCATGCGCTGCCCCTGCTCTCACCGGCGCCGAATGGCTGGCCCCCTGCAAAATGGAACGCGGGGATGCGAAGATGGGTCCGGTCAGAGGCGCCAATGCGATCAAAGTGCTGACCGTAAAAGTAAAAATACGGACTCACATTTCCCCTAACACCTCGTCGATTTTTCGGGAACCATAGGAAATGAAGAGCGTTAGTTGGGCAAGACGCTGCGGCTAGCCCGAAGATGTAACCATCCTACGGTTGCTTGTGCCGAGCATCATTTTGAGCGCCTGGGCTTGGTAACGCAGCCCAGGCGCTCAATTTGTTTTGGGCGCCCTTTATTCATCCTGCATTCAGGATTATTCATTTCGCGTTAACTTTTGACTTGCCTGATTCACCAGGAAATTAGGCAAGACTCTGATGAAGCGAAGAATCTTTTCAGCACTACTCTTAAATTTGCATCCTTAACGCCGTTCTTATCCGAAAATTTACGGAGTTATGGGAAAAACCCTAAGGCGCTTCGGCTGTTCCGAATGGTTCATCCGCTACGGATATGCCGAGCGCCACCCCTTTCACCAAAACCAAGGCTTCAGGGCTGACGCATCAGCCGCGGCGGCTTCTCCGCCAGATCGGCCAGCGGTGTGTCCACACTGACATGCAGCCCCTGCGGCGCGTAATCGACAAACAGCCGCCCCGTCACATGCGCCATCAGCACCCGCTCGATCATGCGGCTGCCGAAACCGCGATGGTGCGGGGGATGGACCAACGGCCCGCCCTGCTCCTGCCAGTCGAGCAGGAAATGGTGCTGCCCCTCGCGCTCCTCCACCGCCCAGCGCAGGGTGATCGACCCGCTATCCTTGCTCAGCGCGCCATATTTGGTGGCATTGGTCGCCAGCTCATGCACCGTCAGCGTCATCGCCAGCGCGGCCTGAGCGCCGATCCGCACCTCCGGCCCCTCCAGCACGATGCGGTCGCCATAGCCCAGCACGCAGGAGAGCCCCGCCTTCACGATATCGCTCAGACTGCCCTCTTTCCACGCACCGCTTGTCAGCCCGTCGGTGGCCTGCGCCAGCGCCAGCAGGCGCGAGGCGATCTTGGCCGAGGCATCGCCCAGATCATCGGCATTGCGCAAGGTCTGGCTGACGATCGACTGCGCCAGCGAGAGCAAATTCTTCAACCGATGGCTCAGCTCGCCATTGAGCATCCGCTGATGCTCCTGCGCATCGCGGATCTCGGTGTGATCGCGCGAGACCACCAGCACCCGGCTGACCGCCCCACTCTCATCATGCAGCGGCGAGGCGGTGACATGCCACCATTTGGTTTGCCCCAGCCATGTCCGCCCCTCGCCCTCGAAATGCGAGGTCTGCCCCAGCGCCGCCGCCGCCAGCGCCGCGCCGGCCAGTTCGCGGCTTTCCGGCGTGGTCATATAATCGGGCCAGTAGGTGCCCTTCACCTGCGCCAGATCGGCGATCTCGGCGGTGCGCATGCCGCCCTCGTTGATGTAGGTGAGCGTGCCGTCCAGCTCGATCAGCTTGATGCAATCGCTCGATGCCTCAAGGATTTTCGAGAGCAGTGCCTCACGCCGGGCCAGCCGCGCCCGGGCTGCCTCGGCCTCGCGCTGGGCCAGCACGCGGGCGGTGACGTCGCTCGCCATGCCGAACCATTCGACAATCGCGCCATCCCCATCGAACTGCGGAATCGCGCGTGAGGACACCCAGCCCTCGCTGCCATCGGCCCGGCGCACGCGATGCTCCAGCGCGAAGGTGCCGCCACGCCGGATCGCATCCTCGATGGCGGTGCGGATCTGCGGCTGATCCTCGGGGAAGATATAGTCCTCCAGCCAGCGGATGCTGGCGGCGGCGGTGTCGACCAGCATGTCGCGGCCATGGAGCTGGCGCATTTCGCTCCAGTCGGCGCTCATGCTGTAGATGATATCCGAACTGGCGCGCAGCAGCGCATGCATCTGCGCCTCGCTGCGGCTGAGCGCTTCCTCGGCCCGGCGGCGCTGGGTGACATCCCGAGTCACGATCAACACCTGTCCCGGCGCGCCCTTCAGCGGAGAGATCGCCATCGCCAGCACCCTGCCGCGCGGCACGGATTCGCGCTCCGAACGCAGAGGCCTGCCGCTGGCCAGCACGCTGTCGCAATCGACCTGCCAATCATCGCCAAGGCCCGGAAAAACATCGCGCACAATCTGGCCGGTCAGATCGCCCAGACCGAACATCACGCACATCGCCGGGTTCATCGCCAGACAGCGATAGTCGCCTGCGGGCAGCCGCTCGATGATGCAGGCACCTTCCTCGATCGCGTCGAAAGCGGCGCGCAAGCCCGCCGCCGCATCGCCCCCATCGCTGGTATCGGCCGGAACCGGCCGTTTTCCCTCCATCATGCCCGCACAATCCCCCCAGATCCGATGCAAGCGCGTGGAGTCCATCCCCCCGAGCGCCTCGTTTTACCACTTCGCGCCGGGTGAAGAAAGGTCGCGCCTTGCCGGGGCGCCTCCAAGCAGGATGCGCGGCGCGAAACTTGGCGCTTTCCGTCAGCGCGCTTTTCGTCCTTGCGGAAAACGAATGCGTAAAAGGCCGGAAGCGCCGCCTTGGCCCCCGCCCCCGCCTCGCCTATAGCGCCCCCATGAGGAGCGAGGAGCAACGCCGCCTGCTGGGCCAATTCATCCGCTCGCACCGCGAGGGGCTGACGCCCGACATGCCCACCGCGCGCCGCCGCACCCCCGGCCTGCGCCGCGAGGAACTCGCCGCCCGCGCCGGGATCGGCGCCACATGGTGCGCCTGGATCGAGCAGGGCCGCGACGTCAGCGTCTCGCCCGAGGCGTTGCGCCGCCTCGCCATGGCCCTCGCCCTGACCCCGGCGGAGCGCGCCTATCTCTTCGAACTGGCCGGGCGGCGTGACCCCGAAGCGGCAGCGCCAGCGCCTGTGTCGGACGCGCCCGATGCGCTGCAGGCGATGGTCGGCCTGCTGGATCACCCCGCCTATGGGCTCGACCGCCTATGGAACGCCTGCTACTGGAACGATGCCGCGCAGGGGCTCTTCGCCCATTGGCTGGGCGCCGAAGGCCCGAAAAACCTGCTGCGCTACGTCTTCACGGCGGACACGGCCCGCGCGTTGATCCCCGATTGGGAAAACCGCGCCACCCGCCTGCTGGCGGAATTTCGCGCCGATTATGGCCGCACGCTGGACGATCCGCGCGCTCAGGCGCTGGTGGAGGAGTTGAAGGCGCAAAGCCGCTTTTTCGCGCAGGTCTGGGACCGTCAGGCGGTGACGGCGCGTGAAGGCGGTCTGCGCGGGTTTGTGCATCCTGTGGAGGGGTTGATCGCCTATCGGCAGCACACGCTGCATCCGGCGGAGCGGAGTGATTACAAACTGGTGGTGTTGGTTCCCTCAGAAGGGGAAGGATAGAAGCAGGGGACGCCCGCGCCCCCTGCACCCCCGGTTACGTCTTCCGACGAAAGAGCGGTGGTGCCGAAATCGAGCGCCAAACCTCTCCACCAGCACAACAAAAAAGGCGCCGCAGGCAGTAGCCCCGGCGCCCTCCTATCTTTCATGCCTGCGGCGCAGCGACGTCACCCCAAGGCCGAACCCGATGCGCCACGCAGACAGTTATGGGAGCGCGAGGGGGTAACCCCCTCGCATTTCCCCTTTCTTCCTAACCCATTAATCCTTCCAACGCGCAGCCTTGACCTTCACGGTCACGACCGCCCCCAAAGCCTCGGCGTTCTCGCCCAAAGCAAAGCCATACTCACCGGCAGGCAACGACCAACCGCCATCCTTCCAGTCCGCCAGCAACCGCTGATCGATCGGCACCGTCACCGGAGCCGAAGCCCCCGCAGCCAGATCCACACGCTTGAAGCCCACCAGACGGCGCAAAGGCTGGCCATTGCGGCTCACCAGATAGACCTGCCCCACCGTCGCACCCGCACGCGCACCGGTGTTGGCGAGCGAGAAGCTGGCCTTGTGGCCGTCGGTCTTCAAGCCGCTGCCGGTGAAGCTGCTGTAGCTCAGGCCGAAGCCGAAGGGGAACAGCGGCGTGGCCTTCTGGCGGGCAAACCAGCGATAGCCGACATCCGAGCCCTCGATGTCGTAATCGACGTGGATCTGGGCCTCCTTGTTGGGCGCATCACCGGAGAAGTTGGGGTCGTACTTGTCGTAACCATCGATCTTGGCGCGGGGCAGCTGGCTCTCGCTGGCCGGGAAGGTGATCGGCAGGCGGCCCGAGGGGTTGGTGTCACCGAAGAGCACGCTGGCGATGGCCTCGCCGCCGCGCGCGCCGGGGAACCATGCCTCGACCACGGCGGCGGTCTTGTCGAGCCAGGGCATCAGCACGGGGTTGCCAGTTTCCAGCACGACGATGGTGTGCGGGTTGGCGGCGGCCACGGCGGCGATCAGCGCATCCTGACCGCGCGGCAGGGTAAGGTCGGCCTGATCGAGGCCTTCGGAGGCCCATTTGGTGGCGAAGACGATGGCAACGTCAGCCTTCTTGGCGGCGGCGACAGCGTCGGAAATGTAGGTGCCGGTGCGGAAGTTCACCTCGGCCTGCGGGGCCAGCGCCTTGATCGCATCGACCGGGGCCGAGCGGTGATACTGCTCGGCGATGAAAGAGGCCCATGGGCCGGTGCCGCCCAGCGGGATCACCGCTGCGGGGCCGTCCTTGCCCTGTACCTGGCTGGAACCGGCGCCCGACAGCACGCCGGTGTCGGCATAGCCGCCGATCACCGCGATATGCTGGGCGGTCTTGGCCAGCGGCAGCACATTGCCCGTGTTGCGCAGCAGAACGATGCCTTGCTTGGCGGTTTCCAGCGAGACGGCGCTGTTGGCCTTGAAGTCGATCGCGCCGCCGGGCGTGGCGGGGTTCTTGTCGAGCCCGTTGTCGTACATCGCCCAGAGGATGCGCTTGTTCATATCGTCAAGGCGGGTGGCATAGGCCTTGTCGCTCTTGGCGGCGGCGGCCAGCTTGTCGGCGAAGAAGATGCCCGGATCGAGCTGCTCGCCCGACTGCTGGTCAAGGCCCTTGAGCGCCGCATCCAGCCCCGGCACCGCACCCCAGTCGGACATGACGAAGCCCTTGTAGCGCCAGTCCTTCTTCAGCACCGTGTTGAGCAGATAATCGCTGGCGCAGGCCTGCTCGCCACGCACGCGGTTGTAGGAACACATGACCGAGCCCGGATTGCCGGTCTCGATGCCGATCTTGAAGGCCAGCAGGTCGCTTTCGCGCGCGGCGGCCTCACCGATCTTCACATCGGCGAATTTGCGGCCCGTCTCCTGACCGTTGAGCGCGAAATGCTTGATGGTGGAGATGATATGGTTCGACTGGATGCCCGCGATGGCATTGCCCACCAGCAGGCCCGAGAGCAGCGGATCTTCCGAGAGATATTCGAAGGTGCGGCCATTGCGCGGGTCGCGCGTCAGATTGGTGCCGCCCGCCAGCAGCACGTTGAAGCCCTTGGCGCGCGCCTCGCCGCCGATCATCGCCCCGCCCTCGCGCAGCAGTTCGGGGTTCCAGCTCGCGGCCATGGCCACGCCGCTGGGCAGAGCGGTCGCGCCATCCTTGCGCAGGCCCATCACATAGGCGACGCCCAGCGAGGCGTCGGTTTCCTTCAGCGCGGGCACCGACAGGCGCTCGATACCGGGAATGAACCCCGCGCCGATGATCGCGCCGGGTGGCGGCGGCGGGGCATTGGGCACGATGGGCAGCGGCATGATGCCATGCGTAAGCACGGTCTTTTCCTCGGGCGTCATCGCCTTGACCGTGGCGGCGGCGCGCTGCTCGGCATCATTGGGGGCGGCCATGGCCACGCCCGCGCTGGCCAGAGCGATCAGCGCCACACCGATGCGCGCGGCGTGAGACACATGCTTTTTCATCATGCTGCAATCCTTATGTCGAGACGTGACAGCGCAGGAAAGCGGCAGCCCGGCCGCACCGCATGGGCGCGGGGCAGCCCGCCGGTCTCTCCCTTGTTATGTCTTGTCGACAGAAATCATCCAGTCGGATTGTTTTGTCAACCAGCCTTGGTCAGGCTTCGTTCGGTCGCAGCAAAATCGCCAGAATGGCATCGGCATGGCGGTTGATCGCCTGCTCATCGGTGAAGTCATAGCCGAAGGCACCCTTGGCCTCATGCGCCAGCACAAAGGGCAGCTGCGCCATGCCGACAATGGCGTAATGCAGCGATTCCGGCTGCACCTGCGGCAGCACACCCGCCTCCATCAGCGCCTGCAGCTGAGGGGTGAAACCGGCATGGTTCTGCTTCACAAAAGTGTCGATCATCCATTGCAGGCGCGGCCCGCCCCGGATGGTCTCGGCGATGGTGATGCGCGCGTGCTCGGGATGCTGCGCGCAATAGCGGGTGTAGCGGCGCATCTGGCGGCGGAAGCGCTCCACCGGCTCCAGATCGGCCTCATAGATGTCCTCGGCGGTCACCTGCTGCTCGATCAGGGCGAACATGTCGCGCACCGCCTCGCGCCACAGCTCATCCTTGGTGCCGAAATGATAGGTGATCATCGAATGGGTCACCCCCGCCTCTCGCGCGATGTCGCGGATGCTGGCGCCCTCGAAGCCCAGTTCGGCAAAGGCGTCGCGCGCCTTTTGCAGGATGCGCGCGCTGGTTTCCTCGGCGCGCACCTGCACCGGCTTGCGCCGACGGGGCGCGGTCTGCTCCGGCTTGGCGGGCTTGGCTCTGGTCATGCCGTCAGCTGTGGCGCTTTGCGACGCGCGGCGCAAGATCGTCAACGCGCGTAGATGCTGTGCCCGCGACGGCTTGCGGGGGCTCGCCCGGCGCCCTATCGCGCAGATCCCAACCGCAAAGGATGCCGCCACCATGAGCCTGCTGCCCCCGCCCCCTGCCTCGCGCCCGTTGGGTGACAGCGGCCTTGCCATCTCGCCCATCGCCTGGGGCATGTGGCGGCTGACCGAGGGCGGCACCACGGCGGAGCAGGCCGCGCGGCGCGTGCATGCCGCGCTGGATGCCGGAATCACCCTGCTCGACACGGCGGACATCTATGGCTTCAACGGCCAGAGCGGTTTCGGCGATGCCGAGAACCTGCTGGGCGCGGTGCTGCGTGCCGAGCCTGCTTTGCGCCAGCGGATGGTGCTGGCCAGCAAGGGCGGCATCCGCCCGCCTCTGCCCTATGACCAGAGCCCGGCCTATCTGGCCGAGGCGATCGATGCCTCGCTGACCCGGCTGGGCGTCGAGACCATCGACCTGTGGCAGGTGCATCGCCCTGACATCCTCGCCCATCCGCAAGAGGTGGCGCGCGCGCTTGACGATGCGGCGGCCGCCGGCAAGATCCGCGCGCTGGGCGTGTCGAACTTCACCGTGGCACAGACGGCGGCGCTCAATCATTTCCTCGGCACGAAGCTGGTCGCCACCCAGCCCGAGATCAGCCCGCTGCGCCTCACCTGCATCGAGAATGGCGAGCTGGATCAGGCCATGATGCTGGGGCTGACCCCGCTGGCATGGTCGCCGCTGGGCGGCGGGCGCCTCGCCGATCCGCAGAGCCCGCGCGACAAGGCCGTGGCCGCCGCGTTGGATGTGGTGGCGCAGGATCAGGGTGTGTCACGCATGGTCGCGGCCTATGGCTGGCTGATGGCGCATCCCTCGGGCATTGTGCCCATCATCGGCTCGCAGAACCCGGCGCGCATCGCCGAGGGCATGGCGGCGCTCAAGGTTCGCTGGTCCCGTCAGGACTGGTATGCCGTGCTGGTGTCGGCGCGCGGCGAGGCTTTGCCCTGAGCAGCCCTCGCCCTGCCCGTTTCCTTTCACCGCAATGAAACACTGGGCCGCCTCACGCGTAACCGGCATGGAACGTCTGTCGGGAGACAGCTGAGGAGAGATCCCATGCAGGGCGACGACAAGGAAGTGCATATCGAGACCGACAAGGCGCGCGGCGGCTCCACCCCCGGGGTGGTCCGCTGGATGCTGCTGATCGGGCTGAGCGTGACGATCCTTGGCATGATCGTCATCTGGGCCGTGGGCGGCGGCAAGCCATAAGCCTCGCCCGGCAAAACCGGCGCAGCATAAACAAAGGCCGGGACCATTCGGCCTTCACGGCCATTGAACACTCATGCCTTCGGGGCCGCGACCGCCCCGTCCAACCTGCAGCATATCGTGCAGCAGGGGTGCAGCATCGCGCCATGCGCACAGCTCTGCCTCACACAACCAACGACACCAAGGAGAGAGTGATGAACAAATCCCTGATCCGCTTCACCCTGCCTGCCATCCTGCCCGCCCTGGCACTGGCAGCCTGCCAGAAGGCGCCTTCCACCGCGGATGCGGCGAGCAGCAGCGTGGTGCTCGACGATCCCGCCGCCGTCTCCAGCAGCGAGAGCACCACCGACACCGCCCCGGTCACCGACGCCAAGACCTATCTGGAAAAGGCGGGCGCGGGCGACAAGTTCGAGATCGAATCCTCGCGCGCCATCATCAAGACCACCAAGAACGCCGAGATCGAGAACTTCGCCAAGATGATGATCTCGGCCCATACAGACTCGACCGAGAAGGTGAAGAAGGCGGCCATGGCGGCGGGCATCAAGGCCCCCGAGCCGGTGCTGCCGCCCGAACTGCAGCAGAAGCTCGATGCCATCAAGGCGGCCAAGGGCGAGGATGCCGACAAGCTCTACATCGAAGCCCAGAAAGAAGGCCATCAGGCCGCGCTGGCCCTGCACAAGAGCTATGGCGCGGGTGGCGATACGCCTCAGCTGAAGGTGGTGGCCGACAACATCGTGCCCGTGGTGCGCGACCATATCACGATGCTGAACAAGATCAGCGGCTAAGCGATGACGATGGCCGGGCACACCGCCCGGCCATCTCTCACATCACGCCACGCATCTTAGGCAACTCTGGGCGCCAGATGCCATTGCGGCGGCGCTTCCTGCCCGATCAGACGCTGCATTTCGGTGGCGATATAGTCGCGGGTCATCGGCAGCACATCCTGACGCTTCACGCTCTGGATATGGAAATTGACCATCTGGTCGTTGCGGAAGGCCTGCTCGGCCCCGGCCAGATAGAACTGCCACATGCGCAGCAATTCCTCATCGTAAAGCGCAATGATCTCCTTGGAATGCAGCGTGGTGCGGCGATACCATTCGGCCAGCGTATGGCCGTAATGATAGCGCAGGATCTCCACGTCGGCCAATTGCCAGCCGCTGCGCTCGATGGCCTTCACCAGCTCGCTCATCGCCGGAATATAGCCGCCGGGGAAGATGTAATTGCGCGTCCAGGCATCGGTGAAGCCCGGCCCGCCGGTGCGCCCGATGGTGTGGGTGAGCATCACCCCATCGTCCTTCAGCCGGTCGAAGGTATGGCCGAAATATTCGCCGAAATGGCGCGCGCCGACATGCTCGATCATGCCGACGCTGGTGATGCGGTCGAACTGATCCTTCAGGTCGCGGTAATCCACCAGTTCAAAGCGCACCTTATCGGCCACGCCCGCCGCCTCGGCGCGTTCCTGAGCGAATTTCACCTGATCGGGCGCCAGCGAGATGCCCAGCACCTCGCAGCCATAATGCCGGTTGAGGTAAAGCCCCAGCCCGCCCCAGCCGCAGCCGATGTCCAGCACCCGCATGCCCTGCGCGCTGCCATCGGTGGGCAGATGCAGCTTGGCGGCGATCAGCGCCTTTTTCTCAAGCTGAGCGCGTTCCAGCGTGGCTTTGTCATCGGCGAAATAGGCCATGGTGTATTGCCGGTCCTCATCGAGGAACAGCTCATAGAACTGGCGGTTGAGGTCGTAATGATGGCGCACATTGCTGCTGGCGCGCTTGCGGTAGTTGAACTGGTCGGCCCACCAGCCGATCCTGTCGACCAGATTGCGCAGCTTGCCCGGCGCTTCCATATGGGTCTTGGCGGCACGCGCCTCGGCGCTGAACATCAGCACCAGATCGCGAATGTCATGCGGGCATTCGACGACCATCCAGCCGCGCATATAGGCCTCACCCGCGCCCAGTGAGGGATAGCGGGCGATGTGGTTGGCGGTTCGCTTGTCGGTAAAGGTCAGGCGGATGGGATTGTCGCTGGATTGCCCGTAATCGTAGACGCGTCCGTCGGCATTGGTGATCTGCAGAGATCCGTTACGGATCAGCCGGCGCAACAAACGATCAAGCAACCACATGCCTGTGCCCTTCCTGTATAAACCCCCGGTAAACAACGACGAAAAAGATGATCCGTTCCCGCTGAACGTCAACAGCTACCTAAGTATCACCCCCAAATTTCCGCGCGAAGATCAACTGCATCGCCGCCGCGCCGCCCGAAGCGGCCAGCCCGACCAGCGCCACACCGGCCCAGCCGCCATGCTCCCAGCCCCAGGCGGCCCCCGCCGAGCCCAGAGCGCCGCCCAAAAACATCACCGACATGAAGACGGTGTTGAGCCGCGAGCGCGCCTCGGGCCGCAGCGCATAGACGATATGCTGGTTCGAGATCAGCGCGATCTGCACCCCGAAATCGAGCAGGATCACCCCCACGACCATCCCCGCCAGCGTGTCCCACAGGCGCAGCACAAGCCATCCGGCCAGCACGATCAGCGCGCCCGCCACGATCATCGGGCGCGGCCCGTGCTTGTCCGCCACGCGCCCGGCCAGCGGCGCGGCGCCCACGCCGACCAGACCGATCACCCCGAATAGGCCTGCTGTCGCCGCACCCAGCCCAAAACGCGGCTCCTGCAGATGCAGCGCCAGCATCGACCAGAACGCCGAAAAGGCACCGAAGATCAGCGCCTGCGTGATCGCGCTAACGCGCAGATCGGCAAATTCGCGCCACAGCTTCTCCATCGAGATCAGCAGCGCGCCATAGCCCAGCCCGGCCTCGGGACGGCTGCGCGGCAGGCGCCAGCGCATCAGCCCTCCGGCGAGCAAAGCCACCGGCACCGCCAGCACGAACATCGCCCGCCAACCGGCATGCGCCGAGATCACCCCGGCCAGCGTGCGGCTGAGCAGAATGCCCGCCAGCAGGCCCGACATCACCGTGCCCACCACCGCGCCGCGCTTCTCCGGGCTGGCCAGATGCGCGGCAAAAGGCACGATCTGCTGCGCCACCGTCGAGAGCGCGCCCACCGCTGCGGCAGCCACCAGCAACAGCAGCGCATTGGGCGCCGCCGCAAGCAGGCCCAGCGCCACGGCCAGCGCCAGAAACTGCGTGACGATCAGCCGCCGCCGCTCCAGCAGATCGCCCAAGGGCACCAGCAGCACCAGACCCACCGCATAGCCCAGCTGGGTCACCATCGGCAGCATGGCCGACAAGGCTCCGGGCATATCGCGCTCGATCAGCCCCAACATCGGCTGGTTGTAATAGATGTTGGCCACCCCCATGCCCGTGGCCACCGCCATGGCCAGCGTGGGAAGCGCCGGGGCGGCAGGCGAGCGGACGGCGGGGGGACCGACCAGAGTTTCGGACATGGAAGACAATTCCTGACAAGGCTTTTGGCTGAGCCACCCCATAGGCCCCCTGCCCCGGCCAAGGCAATGGCACCAAGGCCGCACCGCTCCGACGCCGCCGGGCCCACAGGCCGCACGACCGGGCTCAAGCAGGCGGGGGGCGATGAGGAACACCACCCCATTTCAGTCATTTTCCCCTTATGAACGAGCTTTCGCCCTCATCCCCGCTGATCCCCGTCACGCCCCAGCAGGCGCCGCCCGCCGATCTGGTCAACATCGGCGCGCCGGGCGGGCTGGATGCCGCGATCAACCTGCAAGGGGCGGAGCTATGGTTCCTGCGCGACCGCAACGGCGGCCATCTGCTGTGGAACGGCAACCCCGATGTCTGGCCCGATCGCGCGCCGATCCTGTTCCCGGTGGTCGGGCGGCTGCGTGACGACACCTATCGGCTGGATGGCCACACCCACCGCCTGCCGCGCGACGGCTTTGCCCGCAACGCCCGCTTCACGCTGGCCGCGCATGGCGATGACCATGCCCTGCTCCGGCTGGAGGACGATGCCGCCACCCGCGCCATCTGGCCCTATGCCTTCGCGCTGACGCTCAGCTTTGCGATCTCGGGCAACACGCTCACCATCGGCGCGGAAGTGGCCAATCGCGGTGATCAGGCCATGCCGCTGGCTTTCGGCTTCCACCCCGCGTTGCGTTGGCCGCTGCCGCAAGGCGGCCTGCGCGCCGCGCATCACATCGCTTTCGACAAGCCCGAGGGCGCCACGGTCGCCCGCCTCGACAGCAACGGGCTGCTGGCCGGAACCGAATCCTCGCCGCTGGAGGGGCAGAACCTCCCCTTGCGCGATGCCCTGTTCGAGCAGGGCGCGCTGATCTTCCCTCAGGTGAGCAGCCACGCCTTCACCTACACCTCGCCCGGCGGCCCTGCGATCCGTGTGCAGACCGAGAACCTGCCCGATCTCGCCCTGTGGACCCAGCCGGATGCCGATTTCATTGCCATCGCGCCGTCGCAAGGTCTGGCCGATGCGGGGGATTACGCGGGGGATATCGTCCAGAAGCCCGGCATGGTGGCGTTGGCACCCGGTGAGGTGTGGAAGGCCAGCATCAGTTTGACGCATGAAAAGGCTGTTTGAAGGGGGTTAAGGAGAAGATGCGAGGGGGTTACCCCCTCGCGCTCCCATAACGTCTTCCGACGCGCGGGCAGTGGCGCCGAAGCCGAGTGCCCACACTCTCCACCAGCGCAACCTACAGCGCCGCAGGCATCAAATTTTCCTTGCCTGCGGCGCGGCGAGGTCGCTCTTGGTTGAACCACTTCCAAATAAAGGGATTGCAAAGGGCGATGGCCCTTTGCCCGCCGGAGGCAACCCTTCATCCCCCCTTCCCCGGAGCGTAAAAAATACTCGCCTGCCCCCGCAGCCACACCGGCATGTAGAGCCCGTTGGCATAGGGCACTATGCGCCCGTTCTTCGCTTCATCCAGCCGCGCCTTGATGCGGAAATCGCCTTGCTGGCGCTCATCGATGGCACGCTGGATCTTGGCGATCAGGTTCTGATAGTCGTGGCTAAAGTTCTGCCGCAAGGCATCGGCCACAGCATCGGAAAAGCCCGGCGAGTTGGCCAGAGCGAGCAGCAGGTCGCTGCTGGCATGATCGGTGCCGCCGCTGACCGACAGATTGCTGAAATGGACAAGCTGGCTGCCATCGGCATTGTCGGGCTTGGCGGCGAACCAGATGCGGCCATGGGTACTGCCCGCCGAGCCGGTGCCGACATAGGCAGTGACATCGGCGCCCACGGCGATGCGGCCCTCGGTCGCACCGAAGACGTCAATGTTGCTGAAGCGGGCCGTCACCGCGCCGATGCCGGGCAGGTTGAAGGGCTTGGCCGAGCGTTTGGCCAGCGCCTTCTCCAGCACCGGCACCAGTTGCGCGTAATCGGCGATGACGGGGGCGAAGATCTTGACCTGCTGGTCCTTTGACGAGGGCTTGGCCATGGGGGGCAGCGGCGTGGGCGCGGGGTTCTCGGGGCGGTTGCCCACCACGGCTTGCGTCAGCGCGACCATGCCCAGTTTCAGCGTCAGGCGGTTGCCCGCGATGGCATAGCCGCCATATTCCACCTGCTGAGGCACGATGCGCATCCACACCGGCGGATTGTCCTGATTGAGGTTGAGCACGGTAAAGCCCTTGGCCCACAGCCCCTGCACCTGCTGGCGCAGGTTGAGCTTGTCGAGCTGGGCGGGCAGTTTCGCCTGCAGCTTCGCGATCAGCGGCTTGAGTTTCTCGTCGGCCTTGTCGGTGAAGGTCACGCGCTGACCCAGCAGATCGATGCCGGGCGGGTTTGACCAGTCATAGGCCAGGGCAATCGTGCCCCTCGCCCGCCAGTCCGGCGTGATGGAGAGGCTGATGCGCGCATGGGCCATGGCGCTGCCGGTGGCATGGGCATTCACCAGCCCGCCGACATTGTCCGCCCGCACATCGGCGTTGATCGGCAGATCGGCGACGATCACCTGACCTTGCCCATGCAGCGTCACCGCGCCGCGCCGCGCGACGCCGACGATATGGCATTTCAGTTTGGGGGTCACGCCGATCTGCGCGCCGAACAGCTTGACCTTTTGCGGGGCAGCGCAGGTGGCGTCGGGCTGATCGATGGTCCAGAGATCGCGCGGGATTTCCTGCTCCAGCAGGCGTTGCAGCACGCCAAGGTCGCTGGAAAGCGGCACGGCGATGGTCGAGCTGATCGCCGGGGGCACTGCCATCTCGGTCGCGCGGGTCGGCGGGGCGGAGGGGGCGCGGTGCTGCCACATGGCATACCACAAACCGCCTCCGCCCGCGACCAGCGCCGCGCCAAACAGCAGCAGCACGCGTTTGCCTGTCAGGATGCGTCGGGGCGGTTGTGCCCCGGCGTCAGGCGTCATCGCTTAATTCTCGAGCAGGTCGCGCAATTCGTCGGCATGTTCCTCTTCCTGCGCCAGAATGCCTTCGAGCATGACGCGGGTGGTGGGATCGCGGTCACCGATAAAGCGGATCAGCTCGCGATAGGCTTCCACCGCGATGCGTTCCGCGATCAGATTCTCGCGGATCATCTCCTCGATGGAGTCGCCGGTCTTATATTCGGCATGCGACCGCTTGGTCAGCGTGGCCGGGTTGAGATCGGGCTCTCCACCAAGCTGGACGATGCGTTCGGCGAGCTTGTCGGCATGGGCCTGTTCCTCGCGCGCATGCTCAAGGAAATGGGCCTTGATCGGCTCGGCGATGACGCCGGTGACGCAATAAGCGTGGCGCAGATAGCGCAGCACGCAGACCCATTCGGTCGCCAGAGCGCGGTTGAGCTGCTCGACGATGACCGGGCGATCCTCGGGATAGCTTTGCGTGATCGGCCCCTGCTCGACATGCTTGCGCGCCTCTGCGCGCAGCGTTTCGGTGGGGGTGAAGGTATCCTTGAGAAGCGTGGCCATCCTCGGTTCCTTTACGGTGTGCCCTGATGCAATGCGCCGGGCGGCGCTGTGTTCCCGGGCGCCGAAAAGGGGGCGGGCCGCCTTGAGAACGACCCGCCCCGGCCACGCCTTAAAGCGTGGGCGCGACGACCATATTGGCAGTGGCCTCGTCGAGCAGTTCCTGCCGTGTGGGGCCTTCGTTGAGCACGATGCCGCTGCCTTCCAGAAAAGCGATCAGATCGTTGGCGAGGCGCCGCGTCTGCGTGGCGAAGACGCCATGGGGCTCCCCATCATACTCCACCAGCACCGCGCGCGGCAGGCGGCGGGCCACCTCATGGGCGGTGGCGGCGATGGGCACCGTCTTGTCCGCCGTGCCGTGAACGATCAGCGTGGGCACATGGATGCTGGGCAGATCGCCCCGGAAGTCGGTGGTGGCAAAGGCGCGCGCGGCCTGAAGCGTGGGGCGCAGACCGGCCTGCATCGCCATGCTCCAGGCATGGTCGAGCATCTCCTGACTGACCGGCTTTTCCAGCAGGCCGACGCCGAAGAATTGTTTGAAGAAGCCGGTGAAGAAATGCGCCCGGTCGGTCAGCAGGCCCTTCTCGATTTCGTCGAAAACCTCCAGCGGGACGCCTTCCGGGTTGTCGGACGTCTTGGGCATATAGGGCACCACCGAGCTGATCAGCGCCACCTGGCTGACGCCCTTGCCCTGATGGCGCGACATATAGCGCGCCACCTCGCCCCCGCCCATCGAGAAGCCGACCAGCGCCACGTCACGGCTGGCGCCGACATGGGCCATCACATCGGCCAGATCGTCGGCGAAGGTGTCGTAATGATAGCCACCCGAGGGCTGGTCGGAGCGGCCAAAGCCGCGCCGGTCATAGGCGATCGCCTGAAAGCCCGCATCGGCGAGGCGATTGGCGATGGGGTCCCAGCTGTCGGATGAAAGCGGCCAGCCGTGGATCAGCACCACCGGGCGGCCCTGCCCCCAGACCTTGACGAAGAGCTGCGTGCCATCGCGCGTTTCGACCCTGTTCATCGGCGTATCTCCCATCGGCGCGCCATGGGGGCGCGGCGTTTGCAACCATGCCTTTTCCAACCCGTCGCGGCACGATTGGGTCCATCGCAGGGGCGGGGTTACGGCGGGCGACAGGGACCAAGCGGCAGGGCGTGGGAGCTTTCCAAACGGACAGCGCCGCCGCCCCGCTTTGATGCGGAACGGCGGCGCTGCTGCGCTCTCGATGGCCTAGATCAATCGCGCAGCTTCGAAGACGCCTTCGATGCGGCCGTGCTGGCGTCGCTGGCGGCATCAGCGGCGGCCGCCTTGCCCTGCTTGGCCAGTTCCTTGCCGGAAGCCTCGATGCCATCGGCCGTATGGCTGGCGGCATCGCCGATCTTGCCGAGGCCCGCCTTCAGATCCTTGCCCGCATTGTCCATTGCAGCGTCGGCGCGCGCCGAATCCACCGCCTGGGACTCCGTGTCGGGCTTGGAACAGGCCGAGGCCGCCGCGATCAGCGTTCCGGCTGCCAGAAGAGTGATCAGTTTTTTCATGCGCCGGCTCCTTACGTCAGCGAGCCACGACGCAGCAGATTGACCACCGCCAGCAGCACGATCGCGCCCAGCAGCGACACCGCGAAGGTGGTCACCGTCAGCGGGCTGTTGTTGATGTCGCCACGTGCGAAGATCATGCCGCCAATGGCCGAGCCGACGATGCCGACCACGATGTTGCCGATCAGACCGAAGCTCTCACGCATGATCATGCCGGCCAGCGAGCCGACCACGGCACCGATCAAAAGCCAGATAAGGATACCCATTGCCCGTCTCCTAAAAGTTGCGCCAAAACCTTGTGCTGGCCGATGGAACAGGTGATCGTGAGCAATGTTCCATCCACCGATTAGGGGATAATAAGGATGAGCCTGTGACGATCGGCCAGCAGCATGCAGGGCAACAGGCGGCGCGTGGGCGCCGGTGGCGACTGCTGTCGCTGCCTGTGGCGATGTTGGCCATGGCGGGCTGTTCTTCCTCCGATGCGCGGGACTGGCGGGGCTATGCCTATCCCGATTTGATGGGCGGCACGCAGGCGCAGGTCAGTGGGCCCTATGCCAGCGGGCCGCAATGCCTTGCCTTTATGCGCGCGGCCCAGCAGGGCAAGCCGAGGACAGCCGGTTTTGCCTGTGCGCGCGGCTGCAAATTGTCCAAACAGGATGAGGCCTCGGGCGAGCATCTGCTGGCCGATTGCGACGAGGTGCTGCGCTGATGCCTCAGAGCCAGTCCGAACAGCGCCGGTTTCGTCGCTCGATCATGCTGTTCATGGCGCTGGGGTTTGCCGCGCTGCTGGGGGTGGTGGTTTCCGCCGGGCTGCTGATGGTGATGAACCAGCGCGAGAGCCGCCTCATCACCCATACCTACAAGGTCCAGCGCGAGATTGCCGCGCTGCGTTTTGCCTCGACCCGGCTGGTGGCCGCCAATCTGCGCCGCAATCAGGAGCTGACCATCGAGAGCGAGGCGCCGCTCAGCAATGCGCGCATCCAGCTCGACAAGAGCATCGCCCAGCTTTCCACGCTGACCCGCGACAATCCGCGCCAGCAGGCCCGCTTTCCCCTGCTGACCGCCATTGCCGCGCAGATCGAATTGCAGGCTGGCCTGCCTGCTCAAGGCGCGCTGACCCCTGACGCACTGATCGAGCGGCCCAACGATCTGGTGATGCGCCTGACCAGCGCGATGCAGGTCGATGAGGAGCGTCTGCTTGCCGCCCGCACCAACCAGCAGCGCAGCATCGAGCGTGGTTTCTACATCGCGCTGGGGCTGGCAGGCCTGCTGCTGGTGCTGGTGGGCACGCTGACCTTTGTGACCATCTATGCCTATACGCGCGAACTCAATGCTTCGCGTCAGGCGCTGCGGCAGGCCAACACCGGGCTGGAGGCCGCCGTGCAGGAGCGCACCGCCGAGTTGAAACGCGCCAACAGCGAGATCCAGCGCTTCGCCTATATCGTCAGCCATGATCTGCGCTCGCCGTTGGTCAATGTGATGGGCTTCACCGCCGAGATGGAGACCGCCACCCAGTCGCTGACCGGCCTGCTGGACAAGGCGCAGGAGGAGCGCCCCGACACCATCGCCCCCGCCACCGAAACCATCATCCGCGAGGATCTGCCCGAGGCGATCCGCTTCATCCGCTCCTCGACCGAGAAGATGGACCGGCTGATCAACGCCATTTTGCGCCTCTCACGCCTGGGGCGGCGGGAGATCACGCCGGAATGGCTGGAGATGGACAAGGTCGCGCAGGGCGTGGTCGACACGCTGCACAAGCGCATCGAGGATGCCCATGCCCATATCGAGATCGCCTCCCCCCTGCCCCGTGTCTTCAGCGACCGGATGGGGCTGGAGCAGATGCTGGCCAATCTGATCGAGAATGCCCTGAAATATGGCGCCGGAAGCGAGCCGCCCGACATTCGCATCTCCGGGCGCACTGCGGGCGACCGCGTCGAGATCAGCGTGGCCGACAAGGGGCGCGGCATCGATCCGCGCGATCATGAGCGGGTTTTCGACCTGTTCCGGCGCTCCGGCCAGCAGGATCGGCCCGGTGAAGGCATCGGTCTGGCGCATGTGCGCGCGCTGGCTTATCGGCTGGATGGAACGGTTACGCTCGATTCCGCGCTTGGCAAGGGCGCCACATTCACCATAAACGTGCCGCGTCAGTATTCAGCAGCGCAGAGCCAGCCATGACCCAGACCCAGCACAGCGTCACCATCATCATGATCGAGGACGATGAGGGCCATGCGCTGCTCATCGAGAAAAATATCCGCCGCGCCGGAATCTCCAATGAGATCATCCATTTCACCGATGGTCATTCGGCGCTGGAGTTCATCTTCAACTCTGATCGCGGCCCGGTGCGCAACGGCCCGGCGCTGATCCTGCTCGACCTCAACCTGCCCGATATGAGCGGGATCAACATCCTCTCGCAGATCAAGTCGGACGAGCATGCGCGCCGCACCCCGGTCGTGGTGCTGACCACAACCGACGACAAGCAGGAGATCGAGCGCTGCTATGATCTGGGCTGCAACGTCTACATCACCAAGCCGGTGAATTATGAGAATTTCGCCGCCGCCATTCGTCAGCTGGGCCTGTTCCTGTCGGTGATCCAGGTGCCGGACGCCGGGGCCTGATGACGCAGCCAGCCCCGCGCCTGCTGTACATCGACGATGATGAGGGGCTGTGCCTGCTCGCCAAGCGCCGGCTGACGCGCGAGGGTTTCGCCGTCACCACCTGCGACAGCGGGCAAAGGGGCGTGGAACTGGCCCGCGACGAGACCTTCGATGTCGTCGCGCTGGATCATTATATGCCGGGGCAGAACGGGCTGGAAACGCTCGACCAGTTGATGGCGCTGCCCAATCCGCCCGCTGTGATCTATGTGACCGGCTCGGAGGAGACCAGCATCGCGGTGGCGGCGCTGAAAGCGGGCGCGGTCGACTACGTCATCAAGACCGTCAGCGAGGATTTCTTCGACCTGCTCACCCGCACGATCGGGCAGGCGCTGGCCGCGCGGCAGACGCTGATCGAGAAGGAATTGGCCGAACAGCGCCTGCGCGAAACCAACACCAAGCTGGAAGCCATGCTGGGCGAGATGAACCATCGCGTTGCCAACAGTTTGCAGATGGTTTCCGCCGTGGTCACACTGCAATCACGCATCGCGCAGGGCGATGAGGCCAAGGCCATGCTGCGCGACATTCGCCAGCGTATCCATGCCGTGGGGCGGGTGCATCGCCAGCTTTATGTCGGCGGCGCATCGACCTCGATCGTGATGGACAGCTATGTGCTGGGCCTGGCCGAGGATCTGGCGGGCAGCTTTTCCAGTGAAGCCTCGCCGCGGGTGATGCGGGTCTTTGTCGATCCGCTGGTGCTGCCGGCCTCGGTGGCGGTGACGGTGGGCATTCTGGTCAATGAGCTGGTCAGCAATGCCTGCAAATACGCCTATGACGAGCATGAGCCGGGCGAGGTCCGCATCCATCTGCAGGCGCATGGCGAGAATGCCTATCGCCTGGCGGTGGAGGATGACGGGCGCGGTTACGATCCCAGCGAACCGGCCAAGGGCACGGGCCTTGGCTCGCAACTGATCCGCACCATGAGCGAGGCGTTGGGCAGCAAGCTGGCCATCACCAACACCGCGCCGGGGTTGCGTGCAGAGTTGATCGCGCCGCTGCGCTGAACATCTACATCAACCCCAAACGCAAAATCGGCGACATACCGCGAGGTATGCCGCCGATTGCGCTGGCAGGGAGGGTCAGGCTGCCAGTCGTGCGATGATATGGGGCGGAGCGACCTTGCGCAGCTCCTCAAGGAAGGCATCGAGCACTTCGCCCTTCAGGACGAAGCTGCTGCGCGCATCGGGCAGGATGCCGCTGTCGATAGCTGCCGAAAGGGCGGCGCGGGCGCGAGCAATACGACTCTTCACCGTGCCGAGGGCGACGCCGCAGATCTCGGCGATTTCCTCGTAGCTGACGCTGCCGATCGAAACCAGCACCAGCACTTCGCGCTGGGCGGCGGGCAGGGTTGCCAGAGCGCGCAGCACATCGGCAGCCTCAAGGCGACCTTCCTGCGAGCCCTGAATGTTCAGGATGCGCTCGGCCTCGGTCTCGTCATATTCGCCCACGAAGCGCTCGCGGCGGACCTGACCGAAATAGTGGTGGCGCAGAATGGTGTAGGTCCAGGCACGGAAGCTGCTGCCCGCCACATACCGGTCGCGTGCGGCCCAAGCCTTCATCAGCGTTTCCTGCGCCAGATCGTCGGCGCGGTCGCGGTCGCCGCAGAGCATGCGGGCAAAAGCGCGCAGATGAGGAATGGCGGCCGTCAGTTCCTTGTGGAAGTCAGCATCAGAAAGCGGATCGCCTTCGATTTTGCCACCCTGAATCTTGGCGCCGCTGCTCTGCTGCGCAGCATTGGCAACCTTATGATGGGGAGCAAGCTGCTGATTCTTTTCGATCGTCTGTTCGATCATGGGGCGTCTCCCGTCGTCTGTGTTACCCAATCAATGGCCGGGATCGACGAAGGTTCCGCACCCCATCCAGCCTTTTGCACATTCCATCGCCATGGCTATCCCCGCCCGGCCCCCGGAAATTCGCGGTTCCGCGCAAGCCCGGCCCTGCGACAAAATAATTTTTTCCGTCTGCTTTCCAGAAGGGTTGGAACAATGGCCCGCCGGAAGCGTAAAGCCTGAGGACAGCGCCCGGGCGCGCAGGGGGATCTCGATCGACAGGCATCAAGCAGGCACTGGACGATCCGCAGCCACCCAGCGCCTTACGGAGCGTGGCTGTCTGCCTGGATCAAGGATCGTTTGATGCCGCTTACTTCGGATCGCCCCCACCTCAAAGACCAGCCATCCAAAACCCAGGCCCTGGCATCCGCTCTGCCCTATCTGCGCCGCTACGCCCGCGCCGCCACCGGCTCGCAGTCGATGGGCGACAATCTGGTGCGCATGACGCTGAATGCCGCGCTGGAGGATGCCGATCTGCTGGAACGCATTTCGGAAAACCGCGTCGGGCTCTATCATGCCTTTACCGGCGTCTGGACCTCGGTCGACCCCGATGTGGGCCGCGATGGCGCCGGGCCGGAGGATTCCAGCCCCTCGCAGCTGGGGCGCGTCTCCACGCTGCGGCGTCAGGCGCTGTTGCTCAGCCAGCTTGAGGATTTCTCGATCCCCGAAACCGCGCAGATCCTCAGCGTCTCGGACGAAGAGGCCGAGGAGCTGGTGAAGGAAGCGCTGGCCGATATCACGCGCGACAATGTCGCCGATGTCCTGATCATCGAGGATGAGCCGCTGATATCGACTCATCTGGCCGACATCGTCGCCAGCGCGGGCCATCGCATCGTCGCCAGCGCCACCACCGCCCAGCAGGCACGCGACGCCTATGCGCTGCACCGACCCACGCTGGTGCTCAGCGACATTCAGCTGGCCGATGGCAGCTCGGGTATCGATGCCATCGAGGACATTCTGAAGATCGGCCCCGTGCCGGTGATCTTCATCACCGCTTTCCCCGAAAAGCTGTTGACCGGCGAGGGTCTTGAACCCACCCTGCTGATCAGCAAACCCTTCCGCGAGGAAACCGTGTTGACCACCATCAGCCAGGCGCTGTTCTTCGGCTCCAATCTGAATGCCTGAACCATGTCGCTCCGGCGTGTTCCGGCCCGGCTCGGTGGAGGCTCCACTGAAGGCGGGCCCCGGAACATTCGCCGGGTAACACCATTACGAATTCAGACCATGACATCATGGGGGCGCCCCGGGTTTCCGCCGCCTTTCCGCGCTGCGGCATTGGCCCGGCGGCCCCGCCATGATACGTTTTCGACTGGAAGCTGACCGTGCCCGATACCAGCCCTTCCCTGTTTGGCGACAAGCCTCCTGAGAACCCCGACAAGCTGCTCGAACAGACTGGCTGGGGCAAGGATATCCGCGACTTTTACAATGCCGCGGTGAATGAGGGTGTGCCGCCCGAATTCGAAAATCTGATGGCCAAGATCGCCAAGAAGATCAAATGAGCCTGCAGGACTGACGATCACACAGCTTCTCGACAGCCATCGTGTCCTGATGCAGGCGAGCCAGTGCCGCGGCCTGTTCCCGCCCCTTTCGCCACGGCGTTTCGGCCCGGCGCATAGCCCACAAAACGCGCCAAAACGATGCGTTAAACGCCTCGTCTGAAAGGTTACATTTTTGGGTCGATCCAGCGGTGAACGGGTGGAACTCCTGTCAAGCTGACCCATTGTTCAGGTGAGCCCCGGATGAACCGGACAGCGGCTGCACCAGAGGGAAGCCCCCCGCCATGACTGATATCTTCCCCGATGCACGTGATGCCGCAAACCTGAACAACCCCGCCGATGTGATCGACCTCTTCGCGCATGAGCCGCATGTCCGCCCCCTGCGCGTCGCACTGATCGGCACCTACACGCCGCGCCGCTGCGGCATCGCCACCTTCACCTGCGACATCCGCGAGAAGCTGGTCACCTATGTCCCCGACATCGCCGTCGATGTCTATGCGTTGGACCAGCGGGATTCGGGCCTTACCTACGAAGATCACGTCCGTACCATCGAAGCCGACAGCGCCGAGGCCTATGCCCGCGCCGCGCGCCTCATCAATGAGAGCGGCGCCGATGTGGTCTGGCTGCAGCATGAGTTCGGCATCTTCGGCGGCCCTGACGGCGCCATGGTGCGCGAGCTGATCGATGGCGTGGCCGCGCCGGTGCTGATCACCTTCCACACCGTGCTGGCTGAACCCTCCGATGGGCAGCGCGCGGTGACCGAACATCTGCTCAACCGCGCCAGCAAGGTGATGGTGATGTCACGCCATGGCGCCGATCTGCTCACCAGCCGCTACAAGGCCCGCCCCGAGACCATCGAGATCATCGAGCATGGCGCCCCCGACCGCCCCTTTGGTGGCGAGGAAGGTGCCAAGGCGCGCATGGGTCTGGAGGGTCGGCAGGTGCTGACCACCTTCGGCCTGCTCGGCCCCGGCAAGGGGCTGGAGCAGGTGATCGAGGCTTTGCCCACGATCATCGCGCGTCACCCGCGGGTCGTCTATCGCATTCTGGGCGCCACCCATCCGGTGCTGCTGGCGCGCGATGGGGAATCCTATCGCGAAGGGTTGATCGCCCGCGCTCAGGAACTGGGCGTGGCGGAGCATATCGTCTGGGAAAACCGCTTTCTCGACACCGATGAGTTGCTCGACCAGCTTGAAGCCTGCGATATCTACATCACGCCTTATCCCAATCTGGGCCAGTCCACCTCGGGCACGCTCAGCTATGCGGTGGCGCTGGGCAAGGCGGTGGTCTCCACGCCCTATGTCCATGCCAGCGAGCTGCTGGCCGATGGCGTGGGCCGCCTGATCCCCAGCAATGCGCCCGAGGCGATCGCTCAGGCCGTCAATGCCCTGCTCGACGACCCCAAGGCGCTGATGGCCACCAAGCTGCGCGCCTATCAGCGTGGCCGCCAGACGATCTGGCCGCTGTTTGCGCAGGCAGGAGCGGCGCTGGTGCGCGAGACGATGGCGCCCCAGCCACGCCCGGTTTCGCCGCAGATGGTGCCGGGCCTCTCAGCCGTCTTTTCGATGAGCGATGCCACCGGTATGCTTCAGCATTCGGTCGGCATCGTGCCCGACCGGCATCATGGCTATTGCCTTGATGACAATGCCCGCGCGCTGATGCTGATGAATGTCTCGACCTCGCTGAGCGAAGCGGAACGCCTGCGCTGGAGCATCTGCTATGCCTCCTTCGTGCAATATGCCTGGAACCCGGAGAAAGGCCGCTTCCGCAACTTCATGAACTTCGACCGGACCTGGTGCGAAACCGAGGGCTCGGAAGATTCCAACGGCCGCGCGCTCTGGGCGCTGGGCCATACGGTGGAGCATTCCCCCCTGCCCGACATTCGCGCCTGGGCGCTGGATCTGTTCGACCGCGTGCTCGACAGCCTTGAGCCGCTGCAGAGCCCGCGCGCCATGGGTTTTGCCGCGCTGGGCGCGCTGGCCCTGATGCGCGCCGGCAAGCAGCATGATGCCGCGCGCGACATGGTGATCGACAGCTGCAACATGCTGGCCCATCTGCTCGACAAGGCCCGCCGTCCCGATTGGGCCTGGTTCGAGGCGGTGCTGGGCTATGACAATCCGCGCCTGTGCCAGGTGCTCATCGAGGCTGGGCACCGGCTCGGCGAAAAAACCTG
>Ga0116227_10003695_pt1 | contig 33865 bp, 25 predicted proteins | sample S1TSphgellanicum_FD_89693 | JGI IMG/M metagenome (GOLD analysis project Ga0116227, IMG submission 89693) | Host-associated microbial communities from peat moss isolated from Minnesota, USA - S1T2_Fb - Sphagnum magellanicum MG | ecosystem: Host-associated > Plants > Peat moss > Unclassified... | reverse complement strand
TCTTTACCCGCGAATGTTTACCAAATTACACTGGTTGATCTATAAATTTTTTTAAAATTCTTTAAAATTCTTGCTTCTTTGGGCTTCCATAACATTCTCGCACCAAGAATGTCATAACTATGCCATGTGCCAACCCATGGAACATTAATCACATATCAACACATCGATAACACCATTTGTAAACCCACATTAATATACATTTTAAACTTGCAAGCACCACTACATGGTTTGGGTGGGTGAAAACACATTACAAGGGGGAACTTTGGCAACGAAATGTATTCAAATTTTTGTATTTGTGTATTCTTTTGGAAGCAAATTTTCTCTCATTACATCTAATGTTTTGGAAAACACTTAAAATGAATTTTGGACATAAGGTTTATAACACAATCTTGTTATCTTTCAAAAGAAAGTTTTTTTATACATTTTTTTTTCACACACTTATGCTCATTTAGATGAAAAATCATGTCCATATGTTTTTTGTGAATCACATGAGTGGAAATTTTCATATGGAATTGAAATGATACAATTATTTCATATGCAATGTACGGCTAAACGTTTAAACAAGTTTGACAATCATTCAAATAATGTTTAAAATATTTTTGCACTTTGTAATATATTGTTACGAGTATCACATTTTCACAAATATATTTTTTAATCATTTACTAGCAATAAAAATTGCATTTTTTTAACAATTTTATTCCTTGGGTTTTGAACTAACTTATAATTAATACAATTTATGAAAACCTTTTTAAATATGGGTTTAATGGAAGTTCAAACACACATAATTTTGAAAATCAATATGTGTGACAACATTTTTTGTTCATCATAATGTGTTTTCACCTAGGTCGACCCTCTTGTCAATGTTTGGAAGATGACATGGCACACAAATGCACACATGATTTTGCCAGATCATGTTGTTTTGACCTTATAAAATCAAGATTCCTTTTTAAGTCTTAAGATAACACATCCTACTATAACATCCAACATTTTAAGAGTTGTTTGCTCTAGGTTTACATAATGTTCTAAGGTATATTTTCAAATATGTGACCAATACTTTCCTCCATGTATAATGACATACCATAATGTGTCTTGATGTTGAACGATAACAAAGTTTTCAAAAACCATTTACATGACTTTCTTAAAGAGTCATGTTTTATGATTACATGCATGCATCCATACATTTGGATCATCCACATCTAAAATTATCATTATCTTTTTACAAATGGATGGAGGTAGGTTTGGTTCTTAACCAATTAAAAGGAAATATGGCAAGACGTAAACAAGTGATGTTTGTTTATTAAACCTATAGCCCTTGGCCAACTACGGCAATTGGAGGTCCTAATCCCCCAAATGTCCTTCTTTGCCAACCATGTTATTGTAGATATCTTTTGATTGTTTACACAATCATATTTGCCAAATTGTCTACATCACAAATTTGCCATCCCAAAATTTTGTAATGGAAATCATGCAAAAGTCATTCTTTCACGGGTTCATACTTTTTGCACACATATGTCATGTGTCAAAAATATGTATGATGCAAGTATAAATAGGATGAATACATTATTTCATATAACATATAAATAGGCCCATGTCCACCCATGTGTGAACTACAAGTGAATTAAAACTCAACTAAAAATGAACTAAGACTCAACCAATAGTGAATTGATGATTAACTATGAATTAACAAAAAGTGAATTAAGTTAACTAGAAGTTAATTGAAAGTGATTTAAGAGTTAACTAAAAATGAACTAGGACTTAATTAAATGTGAATTAAAAATGAATTAAAATTGAACTAAAAATGAATTCAAACTTAGAAGGTAACTAAAAGTGAACTAAAATTAAATTAGGAGTTAGGTGCAAATCTATTACAAGTCAAGAATAAACATTCATATGAATGAATTCCATGGCATTGACATTTGTAACACTTTCAACAAAATGGACAAGTTTAAAAGATGGGTAACAAAAACATACATTGGGCCAAATAGATTTATTGTTTCTTGGTTTTTGAATGTGTAGTTAAGTCCCATTCGTTTTCTAATGAAAGAATTCCTATAGTCAATAATGAGGTTCAACCTAAAAGTGATTGAATTTGTAAGGTGTTTCAATATTCATTATTAAACTATTGGAAAGATGATGTGCATGCCATAATCTAGTATGAACAAAACATTGACTATCACATAATCTACCACCCTTAACATGTGCATAAAAATGGTGCCCATCAATGTAGTGTTCCCAAGGATAATTGGAAAGTAAATTACCTCAAGGGAAAATATGTAGCCAACATGTTTGATTCAAATAATTTGGTTGAGACACAACATGACAATGTATGCGAGTAAAAAGCTAATGTTTTTGGTGGCATTGGCTAAACAAGGAAAACAAGTGAGTTGGTCAACATTGGTTTTTGTTAACTTATATAATAAGCTATGAAATTTATTTGCTTCGATGAACGAGAGGACAAAATCCAATGTGCAAGGATCCAAAATTCAGACCTACACAAGATTTTTCAAATTGTTATGAAATTTGTTAAAAAATTCACCTCATTTTGAAGAAATCAATAGTCTATTTGTATTACCATGGCAAAATTTTCTTGCAACTTTGTCATGTCCAAATTGTAAGGAATTTATTTGACTTTTTATTCCTAATATTTTAAAATTCCAAACCCAAAGTATATCAAGTGGCCTTAACACGTGTTAAAGCCCTAGCTTCCCAAATAGATCATATGGCCTATATATTTAATCTAATCAAATTTTTTTTTCATAAATTTTGAAATGTAACTTCAATCCATGGGTTTTCAATCATTCAAACATTCAATGTAGGTGTTTGTCATGCATTTGCATTGTAACATTGAAGTTGATGATGTCATTTGTCCACTTCCTTGATAAGTATGAGGTGGTACCCAAACCTCAAAGTTTCGAATGCTAAATACCCTAGCATGCCCAATGGCATCAAGGATTTCCTCTAGTGTTGGCATGGCATATTTATCATATTTGGTTTATTGATTTAGAAGTTGATAATCCCCATACATTTGTCATTTAGTCCAATTGCCAAACATGTATTTGTATGGTAGGCATCATAGTAATTTATGCATATTTTCATACGCATAATTATACTAAATCAAACCTCCAACAACTTTTGGGTCTTTTATTGAATCATAGACCTTTCAAGACTTGTCATTATATTTGTAAGGCCTTCAAAATACAGATGTATCACTAGTAAATTCAATTTGAATTTCAAGGCCTTTAAGTGAACCCGAGTCCTTCAAACTAAAAGAAAACCATCTTTGTAGGCCCAAAGGAATTGACAAAACTTTTTTTATCTCTAACACATATAGGTGCAATATTGGTTTCCCGATTATAATCTTCTATGACCACAACCTCGGGCTCATTAATTGGCTTGTTAGTAGTAGATGCATCATCTACCTAATGACTAACCAAACCTCCAATCCCTTAAATGTTTTTCACCCCTTTAACAACGTTGGCCACTTCCTTCCAAGTGATGCCCTAGATGTTTTACATCCTACATTTGGATGGCAAATGTATAAGCCTTGTAATTCTTGTGTGTTCACTACCAATCTTTGCATGAACCATCTTGGTAAGCAAAGAGGATGTGACGAACACAACACAAATACAAGCCATGTGGTGTTGTTCCACCAAGTTGAAAGTTATAATCACAATGAAGGTACCCCAAAATGAATGTCACATTGTAAAGGTTTCTAGTTCACAAAATTCAATTATGGACCATGTTGTTCCTTCATATTATGTCTGAAGTTTGGAATGACTAATGAATTTTATAAGTTGTAATAAACATAAGGATGATTCAATTAAAAAATTTGGTGCACAAATTAATGTCTTTAAGATTCTTGGAAAAAAAATCATTTAGTCCAAGTCATGACAATTGTACCATGGTAAAACAATTAATAGGACCAATTAAATTGTGCCAAATTGCACCGTATTTGAACCATAAACAATAATTGTTGTCAGATATCAAATATAATGAAAATTATACCATATACATTTTCCAAAATTTTAATAAAGTGTTTTTTAAATGAAACTCAAAACATTTTCAAACTACAAGCATAAGAACTAGTAGATGAACATTATTTCATATGTTGTCAAACACATAAAAGACATATAGATTCAAATTAATGTTAGATAGATGCAAATAAAAATTAGAAAACATTAAAATGTTTTAAAGTCACGTAACTTAAGATGCATGTGTCATGTCTTAGCCAAAACTAACTAAAATTGTTTTCCTGATTTTTTGTTCTAAACAAAAACTAAATATTAATTCTTGACACCATACCCTAATCATGAATGTGGCATAAAGCTAATAATCTAGGTCAAATAATTGAGTTCCATTAATTGACCTAAGACTTGTTGATGAAATGCCCCATTTAAACATGGTTGGTAATAATGCCCACAAGAAATCCCATTCATGTTTATTGGCCAAAACCCTTGTTGATGAGGATGCCAAACAAGTTTTAGTTAATTGTCCCCAAAAAATGAGATATTGGAAAGTTAAACAATGTTGGGATTGCTACTCATGGCCATCCTGTTTTATTGATTAATGGCAATGGTGGTTTGTTAGTAAACCTAATTAGTTGTGACAACCTCCCTTTGTCCAAAATGTTGTTAATAATGAATAGTGATGGTTTTTACATCCCCGTCATATTTTTCTTTGAATACTTGTGGTGGTAAAATATTTGCGACCAATGAACTTTTGAACCTACCATTGTTGCATTGACCAACATGACTTGTTCAATCCAAAAATAAAGTTGGTGAATAATTGCCTTGATAACTTAGTTTGAGATTCACCCATCAACAAGTTACAACACATTTTTTAAAATGGGAGTTGAAAAAGTTGTTTATAGCAATTACAAGTAATAGAACACCCACAACATCTCAACTTGTAAGATGCAATCTCCTTCCAAAAACCCAATGTGAAACCCATGGGATACAAAATTGCTCCACTAATCAACACATCATATGACATGACATTTGCCACAATGGTTTTGATTCTCATGGTGAAACCATTGGTAGAATCACTTTGTTGCAATTTCACATAAAATGTTTGGTGTGTGTTCCCATGAGCCTTTTTTGATTGACCTAAAGAAATTTGTAAATTCTAGAATGGACAAGGTTCCATATTTGCTTATGTGAAGCCCAAATTGACCATGATTGTTTGCCTTAACATTAGTGATTGAACTTTAAAATCCAACAAGACTCATGTTGGTTAAAACCTATTAAATGATGAAGTAGTTAAACACAAAACCTTGTGTTCATTATCCAATAACACCACTCTCAATGTTATCATTGCAAAAGCAGTTACTACTTCCTAGCATTCAATTATTGTAGTTTTGCAATTGTTGCTTATAATAGTGCAATAAAGGTTGTCTTCACAACTCCAATGTCCACAAGTTCATTTCATGACACAACATCTATCAATCTTACAAATGATGTTGGCATCTCCCCATTTTCACAAATGTGGTTACTAATTTGAACATAATAGTGAGTCCAAATCTTGATATTGCAATCATGGTTGTAAAAAACGAAAAAGTGTAACAAATTGCGATTGTCACCCGTGACAAAATGTTGGCTTTTGTGATGGACATCAAGGGTGCACATGATGTCCCTTGTTATTAACTACACAACTTGTTCCAATCTAAGCACATTTGGTTGAATTACATGGAGTGGAAAAGGTTAGCATAACTTCTACCAATATGTATGATCATAGAAAGTGAACTTGTTAATTAGCTTTCCCCTTTGTGGATCCAACACCACATTTATTCTTCACAATTCTTGAACTTGATTAGTTGATGAAGTAACCACCATTGCAAGATGCATTGGATTTGGAATGTATCTCCACATATGACACCCAATTTTGCAAAGTTCACCACAATAGATGAGTTAGGGTTCCATATTGAATTTTTGGTGCTCTTGGAGCTAACAACACATGAGTAGTGGATGTGGCTAGAAGTTGTTTATCCAAATTGTGCAATCCAATTTACCATACTTTGATTTACACAACTTCCATATCCTTGATCTTGGTTCCAATTATGTTTTGTATTATGTTTTTGGCCATCTTCTTTAAGTAGCACTATTACCTTGCCCTTGGCCACCTTGATTGCCACAATTTGAATTTGGTCATAGCTTGGGATGTATATCATAATGATGCACTTTGTCATGACCAAACTTGCCACAATGCCCACATTGTAGTTGGGTCACAACAACTTGCCAAGGGACAAGTTCATGTTCAAGGTGGGTCATGATAATGACACCAATTTTGATTCCCTCTTGAAGACCCTTGAGATATTTGTGGAACAATTTTGTTTATTTGCCCATGTTGTTAAATTTGTGATTTAAATGGTCGAGTGTGCTACAATTGTCATCATCACCACTTTCTTTTTCACCATGTTCAATTCAACTTTATTTGTTAGTAAAAACACATTTATTAAGGTAGGTTGACCAACTTGTAATAGAGTAACATTTCATATTTTCTACCTGAGTTCTTTGCCCAAGATTCCATACCAAAACTTGATAACTTTAACTTTTACAATCCCCTAAGTTAGGGTAATCAACTTCGGCATACATGCATATATGTTAAACAAACTTTCATTTGTTTTGTGTTGAAACTTCTACAAACTTCATAACTTTTTTGTTTATACCCCTTGGTAGTTCCTTCACAACTCATGGAAGAACTCCATTATGGGGTTAAATGAATGCAATGGTTCTTATTCACTAGGCAAAGGGCCAACTTTGACACCTCCACTTGTCAAATTTCCATTTGAAGTCGATGGAATTGTTCCTATAGCAACAATGTTCATAATGATTCAAACATAATTCAATGACAATTTTTAATATGCACTTCATGGGTTTGTTTAAAATCATGGTAAACATCCATAGGTAACCTTTCTAAATGTTAAAACAAACTCTTCCATGTAATGAAATGTGTGAATAATTATGGATTTCACATTTATTACATATCACACCAATTGTCCAACTTTTGGATGAAATCAATTAGCTCAATGATGCCCACCATTCCAAGATATTAATATGGGCCCTTCATGGTTCCATAAATATTTTCCATGCTCCATAATGATGGTGTGATAATAAAAGGAATAAAAATAGTGTTGAAATATAAATCAATTTTTTTCCCTCTAATGATGTTGGTGGTAGGGTGGTTTGAACCACACCCTTCCTTTTGTAACCCACTAGTGAACTGTTAAAATGCCCCCCTATTCAAGAACCCTTGCCCCCTTTGTGGTACTCTAAAACCTTAAAACCTATTCCAAAACCTTAACAAAAAATGATGTCGCATATGTGTGGCTATGACCCAACAGGAAATTTACAAAGCACTTGCATCCACCAAGTATGTTTCACATGGCCAAATAGACATGGGGATCATTATGAACATGATGAATGTGGTTTATTGGTCATTAACCCAATCTTACCACCACAAACAAACAACAACGTGATTGTCACTTTTAGATACAACCTACAATTGAATTTCAAATAATGACCCAAATGGTATTTACAATTTCCTTTAACATTTAATCCCATTTTTCTAAGTTTCAACTCAAAACTTATGACAAACATTGACGCAAAAATTGAAAAATGTTAATTGTGTGGCTTTCCACCATCTAGAAGTTTATGTAACAAAAAAAATAAAAATTGGGCTAGGTTTTCATTATTATTTGCAATGCCACCTTGATGAAGTTGTTTCAACTTGTGTTCACCCCACGAAGTTTTACTCCAAACAAAGATGAACTTGATGCTTTTAAAATCATTCCAAACTAACCTTGTTCAAAGCTACGATGAAATTCCAAAAAGATACCCAAAAAAATAAAAATCCTCATGTCATGACATGAGTTTTATATTGCAACATTCTCATGATCATGTTGTGACTTTTCACATCATGAGGGTGAAAAACACACTATCGTGACCCCCTTTGCGGCACTTTTGGGTCTAATATTATTATACATACAATATAATTGTTCCAAAAAATGATACATGGCATAGACATTTGGTCATCGGGTGAAAGTTGTTTGAATTGTTTTTTTTAATTTTTTTGATTAGAAGCTATTATTTGGTGAATAACCTAGGATGAAAATGAAACAACAAATGAAAACATTCTATCATATATGGATGAAAACCCATGTTTGTGATGAAAAATGTAATTAAAAAATAAAACCCAACAAATTGGAAGGTTTTTTTTTATAAAAATGTTGGCAAGTTCGAATTGGTTATAAATGTCCCCTTTCTTTAAACTTGGCACAAATTTGGCAAAATTGTTGAGGTGATGATGGGCGTGACAATTGAAGAAAAAAATGAAGAAGGTGGTTCATCTTGTTGAATTTGAAAACCAACTGGATCTTGGAGCTTTTAATGGTAATGTTGATGATGGTTTAGTGCTAATGTTGCTTGTTTGTTATTGTTGGGCGTTGTTTTGCACGAAGAAATGCCAACAATTGTCAATGCAACGTGATTTTTACCCAATTTTATGAATGTCAAAACGAATAAATTCACCCAAGGCTCAAGCATGGACCTAGACATAATTATGCACAAGGTTTCTTCTTATTTTCCATTCAATCCCACAACCTAGGCCTCAAGCGAGGTTCAATTCCTCATAGGGGTATTGAGATCAATAAATCAATAACATAAAGGAATTGAAAACAAACTTTTGATAAACAAACTTTCAAGCTTTTTGAACTCAAGGACACAAAGGAAGGAATGTTGTAACAAAACAAGAAACTCAAGAAACACAAGAAAAATCAAAATAAACTCCCCTCCAATCTTCCTAGGCTCAATAGAACAAACATGATAATGTTGCAACAAAACAAGACAATCACAATATGAATTTTCTTGAAAATTGACAAAACAAACCAAAACACAATTTCACAATTCAACAAGCTTTCAAAAACTAAAAAAACTAAAACAAAATCATGTCACGTGTCACAAACCACAAATCTTGTGCAAACATAAACTAATTTTTTTGATTCATGAGATCTTTTGTGAAATCCAATTCATGTATGTGGGTTGTTATCACATGTTAAGTTTTTCAATTCAATTTAATTTATTTTTTCACTTTCAAGTTTTCACTTTTGGTCACATTTATGTGGGTTATACCATACTCATTTTGTGGTGATAGAAGTTGTTCATGTACACATTTGTGGAATCCAATGAATATGTGTATATGTTTATTTTTAAAGGTGGTAGTTATAGTAAGGATATACTTACTTAGATATAAAGAGTTTTTGGTTATTTTAGGATAGATTTGATAGGAGGTATCATAAAACGTAGGAAATAATAGGGACCTTTTATTGGGCTTGTTTCTAAAGTTTTTTCCTTATATTGGCTTGGTAGTTTGTGTGTAGCCTTGAATGGTAAATTCTTTGGGTAATAAATCATTGATATGCTTTTGTATTTGCTCCAAAACTATCAAGATTATCATGATTGATAGTCTTTGTGATAATGTCATTTTTTGTTTTAAAAAAGTTTAATCATTTTGACTACCCAATTTCTAATTGAAGTTTTATGAAATAATGTTAGGTCCCTTGTTGGGATCTCTTTTACAGTGGAAGACATACATAAATGTTTTTAAAAAAAATCAAATGTTGTTCAAATCATGTGGAGTTAAGGTGAATTTCATAGACTTGCACAACAACAAATCAAGCCTGAAAACATCATTGAGCCTAACAATTTTGTGGTAGAACAAACAAGTTTTGCTCCTAATGGGAATGTGGCTACGGAGAAAAAGATGGCTATAAGCACAAAGCCACCATTAGGAGCAAGCTCCAGAAGACCAATTGTAAGATAAGATAACAATTTTAAGGAATTCATCAATTCCTCACTTATATAAGGATCGTTAACAAAATAATGTTTTGCATCTATTCCATTCCATTGTGCAACATGGGAGTTGTCCATGAAAAATTGGAGTGCAATCTTGTTGGAATGCAATGGAGAATTGTTTTAGGAAGGTGATAAGAATAAAACATTTAATTATGGAAAGTGAAATATTGTTGGGGTTCACATAATTGGTTGATGTTTTTGACAAATATATAATTGAAAACATTGATATAAAAGGAGCGGTTCCAAGAATGGAACAAGTTTGAAACAACGATTATTGTAATACATGGGCGGCTTCGGCATTAATTAACATTTTTTTTTTGGCTGAATTTTTTGAAAAATATTTAGCCATGTTATCAAAAATTCCAGTAATTTAAATTGTAGAATTTGAATTGAACCTTGACCTAGTATAGATAAACACATTAGTAATGAACACATTGACCACAAGGACAATAAGAGAAATTTGAAGTTAAAATAAATTTTAATATGTAAATTCATTATATGTAAAAAAATCCAATATAAAAAAATTCACATGAATTTTTATTTATATTTATAATAAATAAATAATTTAGCACTTGTGTGCTAAACCCACCTAAGTATTACAACAATGGAACCATGTAATGATGTTAGTGAACAATATTGTGCACGATGATGGATGCTTTGTTTTTATGTGTGGTTTGGATTATTGTTCTAAACAACATTGGCTTGAACACAAATTCAAAAGTTATGTGAGGGATTGGATGATTATAAATGAAATGTTTAACAATAATGAAACACAACAAAACAATTGCATTCACATGTTTGGTGTTATGTGGAGGAAGGCTCAAGATTCATCTTTTCACATTTAGCTAAATACATTGTCCCCTCTTGCCAAGTCCCACGCATAAAATGTATTGTATAATGTTGTAACTAATGACAATGAAGAATTCAATGCATCCATGGAGAGGAACAAAGGAGAAGTTGCTGGTCCATATGTAGAATATTCTAAAGATATGCAATTTCGCAAATGTTTGTGTGCTTAACATTTTGGTCCAAATAAGTACATGAAAACACCTTCAACCTTACACTTTTAATAAGCCCACAAAATTGTACACACCTTGACCAATTTGTTATGACCAAGCTTAATATTAAAGGTGACAAGACTCCAAATTGCATTTCTTTGGAATGGAAGGAGATGCATACTTGTTCAACCAAATCTTGAAGCCACTATTTTAAGGTAAAATTGCAATTCATTTAAGTTGTTAAGAAACAATAGATTTTGTGGACAAAAATGAAGTTATTGTAGTGGACACCCAACATCTTAAAGTTTCTTTTGGAAAATAGTGAATGTATGTTTCAACATTTTGAAAACACTATCATTCAATATTAGTTGTTGATGTGTGGTTTGGTGAAAACATTTTTCAATGTTGTAGAAGATTCTTGGTAGTCCAAAAAATCATTTTGTTCAAAACAAATTTCAAGGTTCATATTGACATTAGATTTGAAATTGCCATTTTGCCCCACAATACCTTCCACATTTTGAATGCTTTCATAATTTGATCTTTTGAATTGATTTTTTTCCAAACATTCAACTTCACCTTTTGATGGTGTTCATGGACTTCTCTTCCAAATCATTTTCATCAACCTTTTCTTTGAATCCTTATTCATTGTTACCTAGGTCATTCATTCATTAGAATTGAATCATTATGCAATCTTTAGTTTCGATGGAATTAGTTTGACTAACAAATGATTGAAACAATGCCCTTCTCTTTGTGCACCTAAAAAAACCAAGAGGATATAACCAATGTGAGAACAATGGAATTGAGATTGAAAACTCCAAAATGAATAGTATGATGACAATCAATAAATTTTTTTTCACCTTGCATTGGGATCACAACTAGGCACGCGATTACTACAATTAGTTGTTTTCCCACATGTCTATTCCTAAACATCGCAAATGACACTCACTTCATAGGTCTTCCATTAATTGTTTTATCAACATTCAAATATTTAGAAACCCAACTTTGAGAGATAGGAGTATTTTTCCAATCCCACAAAGGTTGCATGGTTCCCATCTAATCTATGTATAGACTTTACCTCTCTAGCATTGTCCAACATCCTTTTAAAATTCAGGTGGTATTACAATATTAGGAGTTCCATTTGGTTTTCTTTTATTTGTGTAGCCACCCCATTAAAGACACCTTAGTGGAAGACATTTGACATGTAAATTTGTTTCCTAGGTTGGGGGATGTCTTGATGGCCTATAGGATTTCAAATCATCGTTTCATGTAACACTCATCATACTTGTTACATTGTATACCCCCTTTTTTGCAATTTTAGACCTTTTATCATCATTTGACTCCTATCTTTCATAAGTTATTAACCACCTTTTAGGTATATGGTCCTTTGAAAGCCTAAGTGGGATCTTAGCTTTGTGAGTAGGCATTGTTCCAAATATCACTTGGAGGTATCGAACTCATGTCATCAACTATTGTCACCCCAACAACCTATTTAATGAGTTGAACCCTAATAGTTTCAACCATATCATATAGGTTTTTCCTCAATCAATGCCCCTTCTCTTTGAAACTATGGTTCATGTCAATTATAACATCTTTTCTTTTGAACAATAGCTTAAAATGTCTTCCAACCTTTTGTCACCTCTAGCACACTTGTTTGTCACCATTTGAATAATTTGGTTTGACCTTAATTTGCCTTATTAAAACATTTGCACCATCACATATGACAAGTTTGCATCCATTGTTCTTAAGGTTGGCTTCTAAATGAGATGAAAACAACTACACATAGTTTCTTTAGCCACATTCAAGTCCTCTTGTCAACAAGTTAACATCATCCTTTTCAAGGATGGGGTTTGCACCTTAATTGTTGTCATAATTGATCCAACACTTTAACAAACTTCTTTGATCATGTGTTACACAAGGATTTGTTGCTTCAAAAATGACACATGTAAAGTAAAGAGTTATTGCAATTGACACCCAACAAATCAATTCCTCTCATTAGTTTTTGATATTTTGACATTCAAAAAACACAGTAGATGTCTTTTAACATGACCATGGCAATACAACTCATTTGGGGAATGAAAGGGATAGACAATTCCCCAATTTCCATCTTGGTCACTTTCTATTGCCAACAAGTTTCCATTACACTACAAAAGATGTCGGAATTTTCCATCTTAAGTTGGATGGTAGGAATGCGTTTGGCCACCTCTTGAATTTCCTCCCTCCCAGACCCACTCCTCATTTGTTGGAAGCATTTGGCACTTAGAGTAGGAGCTCCAGTATCTTTCCCTACTCTTGGACATTTGACTTGTAGCAGGTCAAGTTGGACTCAGGTCCCCTCTTATGCTTCCACTTCCTCTCCAGATTGGTGGATGTTCAGTAAATAAAGTATGACAAGGTTACAATAAAACAGCAAAACAGAATTCAGTTGGAATTTGAGTTTTGAGATTGATTGTCAACATTCTTTTAACTAAGCTCATTTGCATAATGGCTCTGTCCCATTGTGGCAAGTTCAAACTAGAATCAGTTAAAAAGTTAAAAATGTTCCACAGAAGTTCCCAAAAACCAAACTCACAGTTCATACAGTACCACCTGGTGAAGAATGTTTCGTGACAGCTCCCAAAAAAGATCTAATAGTTCACAGAGTACCACCACCTGGTGAATATCCTCCAAAATGTGGCACCAAATGAACTCTGCATCATTTCAAGGTCCCTCCCTTATTGGGCAGAGCCAATGAATACATATTGGAGCTGAATGTGCACAATCATAATTGATGTTTTCTGAGGAAAATTTGGGAATGATACAGGGTAATTGTAGTTAAACATGTCTGCACAATGGAATTTCTGCAACAGAAGTCCAAACCACCCGAGTGAGCATCCATTTCACGGTGTGTGTGTGTGTGAGAGAGAGAGAGAGAGGGGTGGAGGGGATCTAAGAATCCTCAATGACTGCTACAAAGAAAAATGAGGACACTTCTCATGTTTTAAACTTGAAGTCCAACACTCACAATAGATAGATACCTCTCCCTGTAGCAATAAGCTGTGTCTTCAGTATTGATGGTCAGACCTAGCATTCACAAGTTTCCTGCATAAGGCCAAATGCCACACAACAGATTCAGTCTAGACATACAGGATTTGGCATCACAATGCTGTAGAACAACTTTACATGGGGCAGAGGAAAATTTTGAGTCTTTGGAACATGATGCTATCCAGATACACATCTTACAAAAGGGAGATATTTCAAACAGATGCAGGTTGTAGGTAATAAACTGCTCAATATATTTCCCATCGATGACCAACCATCACCCATCCTGCCACAGGTATTGAGAAAGGTGAGGTAACAATTGTGCCCACAATCTCCAAAGTGTCAACAAAACAGCTTCTACAGTAATTTGCCCATAGAAAGTTCTTGCACACATCTGTGTGCTGAAATCTACATGCCCTGAACATTGTGATTTTGGTCTAGGCACCCAAAAAGAAAGAAAGAATTTAGGTGAAAGTGCAGGTGAAAGAGAAAACTGCTCCAAAGCAAAATACCAATTTGGTGATGTGCCTTACAACACATTTTTCATGAGGCTTGATATTTAAATTCAAGTCTAGAGGGTTAGAATCTTAACCTTCCATGACACCAGAATCTGATGTCCTTTTCTCTGAAGTGCCAAAAGCCTACTAAACATATAAGGATTGCCGGCATGGCCATGGTGGTGGCCCTTGCTCTTGCTGTTATTGCAAAGAATTGCATCTAACTATGACCCAAAAAATTGAAGCCCCTTAGTTTCAGCATTACTGTACAGTGAAAAAAAAGACTATTTTGTCCCAACTGATAAAAGTTTCAGGAGAGAGGAGGCATCCCCATCAATGCCGGTTTTCACTAATTGACTTCTTCTCAGTGTACATCACGACTTGCATGTCCACATATGAGACCACCTTGTCCAGCAGTCTGCTCCTAAGAATAGGCTTCACAGTGCCCTGCATGGACAGAACCACCCTGATATTAAAACTCCCCTCTTGAATCCACTTAAACCCCTTTTTGCTTTGGTCTCATCAAACATTGCATATACAATTGAGCAGATCTTGGTCATGGTTCAATGAGAAGACATAAAGCATAGAATCTGGAGAATTATCATCGTCATCTCACCTGAATTCTGTTGTCCCTGTACTTCTTGATCTCTTTCTTCACCACATCCTCAGTCAGCTTGCTACAGAGCCTTTCTGTGTCCTTGAGATTTGCCTGCAAAATAAATGTCCAGACATTGTAGAGTTGTGGATGCGGAAGGGTACAAGTCACAGTTCAAACCATGGGGTCCACAGATACTTAACAATCTGTGTCTAAGCGTTACATCTTACTTATGCTTTCTTGATACTTACCTTGTGATGCGAGTCTACTCGATATCTGACCATAGCTGAAACCTGCATACCAGCACAACAGAAATGAGATTTAAGCAGAATAGAGTTCTTGCAGAACACTCTAACTATGAGAACAACTCTCCACACAATATGCAAATGGGGCTTCATGTGTTATTTGCACAGCTGAAAGCTCACATTCTGTTCAAAGCTTGAACACTCGGGTGTCTCCCAAGACACAATCACACCCAACTCATCAACTGTGTAGTCCGACCTCCTGTATACATGGTTCTCAGTCCAACCACTAGCCTCCTGTCCAGATCCCTGAGGATGCCAAGATTGGGGAAATCGATTCTGCACAATGTGAGGTTCCTTGTGGTCTACATGTGCTCTTGAAGAAGGAGTCTCTTTAGTTGGCAGAGCTCCTGTGCTTGAGTGGAATGAGCATTTTGCTGGGTCCTCCTCTGATTGTTTTGCAGGACCAGCAGCTCGATACATTGCACCATATGGTTTCTTACTTTGCCTACTGGAACTTGGACCTTGTGAGGGTCCTGATAATGACCCCCTATGAACACTTCTATGTGAATTCAGACCACTTTGAGCTCTCACAGGAGATAACCCAGGTACAGGTGGCTCAGTCTCTACCTCTCGACCCTGTGATTCAGCTTGGACAACCTTGCTGCCTGTGCATGAAGACCCATTATGTCCATTAGATGCTCTGCTAGCTTCTTTACCTGATGTTGAACCACACCCCCAGGATCGGGCACGCTGGGATGACCAATTTTTGGACCAGGAAGGCATGGGAGGAGCAGGTGGCCTTGGCTGACCAGCAATCATGAAAGATGCACCACCTGCAAATGGAGGTTGTCCACTTGGTTGCATCTGCCAAGGCACATAAGATGTAGCAGGCACTATAGACACTGGTTGGTGAACTCCTTGGGAAGGAGGACCTGTTGGGAATCCAAATGGCAAGGGAGGGGCTGTAGCCAAGGACATCTGTGGGAGCCCTCCATGCATAGGTGGATTAGGAGGTGCTCCACCAGATGGAGGGACCAGAGTTGTTGGAGGTTGACCTGCAAACAGGTTGGAGGCATGTGTAACCACTGCCATACCATTCCCTAACGGAATCACCTGCATGCCCATGTGGACAGGTCCAGGAGGCAAATGTGTCACTATGGGCATTTGTCCTGGCATCCCAACAAATATCTGAGCAGGCATAGCAGGTTGTCCAGGTAGGACCACCATCTGTTGGTGTCCTGATGAAGCATGCCCTCCTGTAGCTTGGCTCAATGGTGGGATATTTGCAAGGACTGAGGGCTGACCTGGTCGAGGGGGCCCTGCTGGTAGTTCAACCAATGAGGACTTTGTTGAGAGGGTAGAGGCAGCTGGTGTATATGTTTCTGAGGAACTCCAAGCAGTTTGCAAGGATCCTGATGAAGCTACTGTTTTACTGTCCTGGTCCTGAGAGCTACCCAGGTGACCAGGCGATGCTTCAAACTGGGGAGATCCAGACTCACAATCTGACATAGGCAACTTAGTTACTTGGCCTTGTGTTCTGCTGTTTGAAACCTCCAAGGATGTCACCTGCTGCTCACAGGGAGATAATGAAGAGGGCTGCACCTGCCACACTAGACCAGCAGCCCCATTAGTTGAAAGGGCAGCTGTCACTAGGTCAATGGTTGCTGCTTCAGTATCTGGTCTATGAGTGCTACTCAGTGTGTCCCAGCGACTAGGCCTCTTCCGCTTGGTGGTTGCCGGCCCCACTGGTTGCTTGCTTTTGATTGCTACAGAAGAGGGATCTTGTGTTGCAGTTAGAACCTCCTGCTTTGCTTGTTGCTGTTGTGGCATTTTGCATGCAGAAGATTGAACAAAACAAGACTTGGGTCCTGATTCCAGAATATGCTCCGGGACCGATAATGAGGATGGTTGCTGCTGCCCTGGTCTGGAAATTGATCTGTCAGACTGGATATTATGTGAGTCCTGACTGGGGGATGCCATATGTAGTTGGTGTTCCTTTGCTCTTTCTGACAGCTGATCAGAAGGCTGTGAGCGTAGAGGTGATGCATGCCTGTAACCATTCCCACTCTGTAGATCCATAGACTGCAGTCGTGGAGGGACATACTTTCTTCGAAAGCTACGAGCCATTGTGTGCACCTGAATCACAAGTCATCCAGCATCAACATTTATGTCAGACTGTGAAGGTCTCCCAAGGGCCACCAAGCTGCTGACATACTAGAAAGTTTCCTTCTATGGACCCATCTTTCCTTGCCTACAAAGTCAGTGGGTCCTCCCATGTGATCACAAAACTAGGTTACAACAGATCCTACTAGATCATGCTTCCATTGAAAGATCTGAAATGTGCCATCAGCATGTGTCTCTTGACCAGATTCAATGACCCACTAAAAATAATGACAGAACCATATCCATCCTCAGAGATCTTGTGCATTTCAGGTTACATCTGGAGAGTTGAGCTCACCTCTACATTTTTGTGCTTTGAAAGCTCATAAAGTGAGTCTGAAAAACTGCAAGTCCAACACAAGGTTAAGCACACCCTTGCAATGGAAAATATAGAGAACATTTATGCCCCCAGTCCTCAGTCCCAACATCCTGGGACAGTCACAGAATCTGCTTGGAGATCACGCCTTTCTGCTTTGCTCATGACCAATTACTCTTAGCTTGAAACAAAATGAAAAAAACTGTAGCACAGAGGTCTGAGCTAAAGTTGAATGAGGCATCCAAATACCCAGTAGTCAACAGATGATTTGCCAGACAATCATCAGATAAGACACCTATAGGAACCTTCAGTTCTGAGAAATATGCCATAATCAAGGACTGATCCCCAGAGACATCCAGTGGTTTCTGGCTACATCTTGAACAATAGTGTATGACAGGTACATTCTAGACATGGTAAACTGGTTGATATGCTATATGGTGACACATTCAGGTGACAATTTGGTGTTAAGAAGCAACCTTTCAATGCCATCACGTGGTGGATTTGCATAAATATGCTCCACTGTCAGAACCTTATGCACTGCCAAATGATCCAGCACCTGCTACAGAACCAAGATGGCCCCCCCACACCAACACCTCAATTTTGGAACATGTCCTACAATAGAACCAGAAACATTTTTCCATCCCCAACATCTTTCCACATACTTTGATCTCATATTCTCTCTCCTGTAATGTCCCACTGATGCATTCTCATATAGCTACATCTTTCAAATCATATTATGAGATTGCCGAGAAAATCCACAATAACACTTTGAAGGTAATGCTCATGTCAGTTCCAGCAAAACCACAACTAACACAAAAGAGTCAGTGCCACATAACCTGATGAATGCCACTCACAAAAAATGGGAACAAAACCTTAATCATGAATAGCAGTGACTTGCTGACATGACTCCCCACTGACTTTGTCAGTAGTGAGTGTGATCATTATGTTGAAAAGATATGCCCAAGATTTCAGGCAAACAATTATACAAATATATGCATCTGAATTACCCACAAGCAATGGGAAGACTCACTCCTGAAGGTCATTACCTGTTTCAAAATGCCCAAACAACAATGAAGCTATTGCAAACACACAGTTCTGTAAAAGAGAAAGGACCTTCAAGAGCTTGCGAAGAATGGGTATCTTTTCCCATTGCCTACGGAACTGCTTGATCAGATTGTGAAAAATTTGCAGACCTGGAGTTCATCAAATTAAGTCACATAAGTGAATCAGCAAGCAGACACACTGTAACCTCTTCTTGGGTGTGAAACACAACCCCTATGTTCCTTGCCAACTAATCACTTGTCTTCTACTGTGTTGAAGACCGCATCACCACCACAGCATAACAACACCAGATGCCCTGGCGGGTCAATGTCAAGTTTTCTTTATTCTCTGATCTTGTAAAAGTTTTCTTCCCATTTCCATATATGTGAAGTACCATAGAGTCGTGACTCTGAAAACTGTGCTCACCATTTTTGTTCATGATATCTTTCAGTACTGCCCCCTTGTTGGTCTGCAGAAGTCCTTCAAGCAGCAGAGACAAGTCCCGCATACTACAACCCATCCAATCCAAACTTGGTTAATACCAAACCTGACACACCTGATTCGAAAGCAGCAACAACCAGAACAAAACACAATAGTAAACATCACATCTGATCTGGAGATTTATTGTTGCATAACAAACCTGCAAGCAGCAGTCCCATTGACAGAGTCGCCTGAGGTGGCTGTAAGTACCAACAGCTTCAGATACTGCTTTGCAGCATCCTGCACAAAATTGTTATCCCAACAGAATGAGTTGTAGGTTGCTTTCTGCTGTGCAAATTATTGTCTCATGTTGGTTAAATGGTCAGTTTTGTTGGGAGGTAAATCAACACCCTCCATCAAACACATGAGAACAAAAAACATCCATTGCTTCAGGTTGAGGGACACAAACATGAAAGCAAAATGAATCAGATCAAGGATGGAACGTGACAATGACTTACCCTTCGGTTTTGAAGTCCTCCATGACTATCTGACATTTCTCCTAGCTTCTCTTCCACTGCAGCACAGAAAGATGACAAGGTATTAGCAGACAATGTATGTATGAGACTACCTCTCCTGAAAACTAGCGAACTTGTGCAATTCAAACTGATGTAATGAACATTGCTGCTTCTGACTCACTTGTTGGCAATGCTCTACTACCACTGTAACCAGGATACTGTCAGAACCACTGTAGAGGAGAGATGTAACTGATTGCATGCTGACATCCAGAAAGTGAGCAACACATAGCCTCTGGAAGGTACCTTCACTGTAGTGCATGTTACGGATGAGTGAGTGACCCCCATTTGCATGTATATCTCTGCTCACATTGATAGTCAGGCCCTTTGATTGTGCAATCTTTGCACCAGATTTTTTCGGCAATACTATTGTCTTCACACGCTTCACACTACCCTTCCCTTCTTTGGCCCCTGAAGGCAGAGCTTTGCGTTTTACACCTTGTGTGGCCTTCAAAACCTTCACATCTTGGACATCACTATCTGAAGTCATCTGGAGTTTCTTTACTGGTCCTACTTTTGATCCATTGCGTACACTATGAGGTTCCTCAATGTCATCTGCTTGAAGCATGATGGGCTCCAAGTCCTCATCCTCATCAGATTCATTCTCCACCACTGTACGTGGAGTATCTGGGTCACCTCCAATGAAGCCCCGGCAATTGACAGCACCACACTCACACTTCTTGGCAACAGCGCCACCAACAGGTTCATAATTGTAGTTGAAGGTAATCTCTTCTCCCTGGATTCAAAAACTCCACCCACTATGTCAGCTGTTCAGGTATATTGTGTATCATGTACCCAAAATGCCTTAACACATGCCAACACATTTATATCAATGAGTTTCAGGAATCAAACAGGGGCCAAGAACAGTACAGCAAGAAACACTAACATGTTATAGCAACATGTAGCCAAGTACAAATATCTTTCCCAAGACCTTTCCCAAAGCCATAATCGACTAACCAAGCAACTGACCTGCAACGCCACCCCTTCAACATGCTATGTTTCAGAAACCACAGATCACCTGGACCAATCATGACAAGCAACATAGTGAAGTACCTCTATGAGATCCCGGTTTGCAAAGAGGCCAATGCACACTTCTCCATCCACTGTCCACTGTTACATTCACTAGCCACAGATGAGAAGCAACAGGAGAATGGATCCTATGACTCATCTCAGTGCAATGCTTCGAGCAAAATTCTTATCAGTCCAAGGCACTCACAGAGTCATTGAGAATCCAACTACTAACAGAAGAGATATGAGTCTTTCTGAGCTTTGACACCCAAAGATCTTCACCACAGGCAGTATAGCTTTGTAGGAAGACCTGAGCCACTTAGACACATCCATAAGGGAAGTGGAACTAAATTTGGTTTGATCAGATTCTTATGAAACTTCCACACAGCACAAAGAAACAGAAGATGTGAACCATACTTCCCAATTTTAATCCCCCTTCTTCATCCCTAAAACCTGAAGAAGCAGGATTCAAAGCAGCAGTATGTCCACAAGAAGCAATGCTTCTGTGAAACATGATCAAGAGTAAAGGTTAGAGACATTTCTCTACATTGGACCAAATTAGGCCACCTTCTTTGCAGATAAAAAAGTAAAAGAAAAGGACAAAGGAGTTCAGCAACCTTTTCTGTGCGGCAGTTGGGTTCACAGCTATGGTTGATGAAACGACCCAAATTGCCTTTGATACAAGCATCAATCACCTGGAGAAAAGTACCCGGTGCCTCTTTTCAGTTGTGGAAAAACACAAACACCTTTACTTGAATACATAATTAAAAGCTGGTCCTAATGTTTTATGTCCAAGGACCGACCTTTTTGTTGCAGGTCTGAATTGTAGAGTGCTTTCTCGAGTCTAAAGTTAGGAAACCTTTCCTCCAAAGAAGAGAGAAAGAAAATGGCTGTCAGTGAAGCTATGGCAGGGTTTTCACTGTTGGCTACTTTAAGAGAATATTTCAGACATGTCAATAATAGTACCACAAGATGAAGCATGAAACAAGTAGGTCCACAAAGGAATGTGAAGAAAATACCTCACTGCTGCTCAAACTCATGAAATAGAAGTGTTTTTGACCCTTCATTGCATACTCTTTCTGTCGTGCCTCATAGGCCTGTATATTCAACACCTGCAGGAATCTCATTCAAGAGAAATTGTTTCAAAGCCTTGTAGCTTTGACACTTTGAGTAAAATGAGAATGGAAGCATAATGAAAGATGAAGGAAAACAAAGAGAGCACACCTCACCAACATACTCGATGATGAATGAATCCTTGCATACATTTTCCATAATCTTTAGTCCAAATCCCTTCTTCCCACATCGAAACCACTCAACTTGTATGCGTGCTCCCTTTTGAAACTGTTACCATAACACAATCAGTTTGTACAGCTGTGAACAAACACAAACTTTTGAAGTAGAAACCTTGCTGGCAACAACTGGTCCAACATGTGCACACATTTGTCAGATTGATGTCCTGATGTAGCACATGTACATGCAACATGATTTAGTTCCTGCTTTCTTACCAGCTGTGACAGCGGATCATGAAGGTCCACCTCATGCAACACAAGAACAAAACAAGGTGTTTGACTAGATCATGGACACCCCTCTTCACACCTGCTGGTTGGAGCAATCCGTTCCACACGGACATTGCTGTGACAAGCACTCAATGCTGAGCATTCGATTCAAGCAGTTTTCTCCACATGCCACCTCCCCATCAGTTGGTGTTCTACATTGACAAACCATTGCCTGTTGCCCATTTTGAAATACTCAGTAACTCCAACAAACACTTTGTTAAATTTGCCCCGATACTCATAAATCATGACATGACCAAGGGTGCAAGTACAGCAGGAACTAACTACCTCTCCTGAACAACCAATATTCTGTTCAGGAGCAACAGTTAAAACAAGAATATGGTGCAGGCTTACCTCATCTGGATCCTGGTGTTTCTGACTGCGATGGTTGAATATGTTGTGGTGAATAAGGGTCCAAACAGCTGGGCGGGTCTCTAGCACATTTTCACATACCACACTTTTCAGCTCATTTGAATGCTTAAGGACCAATATCCATTAGTAAAAGGTGTAGTGAGTGTCAACTTGCTGGACATGTCCACCCACCTTGAATACAGACTTCCATTGGCTTCTCACAAGTTGCATTAGTACCATCCTTCTCATCACACTCTGAATTTTCTGATATCTCCAGCTCCCTATTTATCTCTGCATCACTTTTTTCTTGAGGTATGCAGCAATCTGCAAACTCTTTGTTGGGGTTATCACTACAGGACCTGCAATCATGTGGCAAGTACACATTACCAACCATTTTGACTTGAAACTTGCAAATTGGATCTGCATAGTGCTCATCTATCATGCATAGTCTTGCCAGTAGCATGCAAATGCCACAAAAACATGACAGCAGCAATGCAAGTCTCATGCTCTGAGCAGTATCATTCATCTTTCACTTTGAAGAGAGACACATGACATGAGCCCACAATTGAAGTTCACAGTTCAGGAAGTCTGTTCTTCAATCACACAACAAGCTCTACAGTTTGCACTGATTTTGTTTCTATGCTCCCTATTCTTCATACTCACTAGCACTATTGATCACTCCTTGAATTGTCACTGCCACATCAGAAAACAAACTAAGCGTACCAGTAGCGATTCGTGGCATCAATCTCATCAGCAAGATCAACAGGGATGCACCGCCATTTGCCACAATTATCACATAGTACCCAGCTCACCCTTGGGGTAGTGCCAGCACTGGCATCCACCTTATCCCTTGTGTTTGTAACCCCCTCAGTGACTTCACTTGACACCTCTTCTCTTACTGCAGCATTATCTGTGTCTCTTGCCAGGCCTCCCAATGCACCTGTGCACATGGAAATCTATGATATCATTCTCATCACTATGCTCTAATTCACTACAGCTGACACATATCCCAATTGAACTTCTGTTTTCTTAATCATCACAAAAAAATAAAGACACTGAAGACAACTTTACAATTCATACCCAGCTCTTCTGCAAATGCAATAATATAGCTGCTCCTTGGGAAGAACATTGGAACCACAGTAAGAGAGGAAAAAGATGACAAAGTTCAGATTTGACAGCTCATGGAGCCAATAGAGTAATCAGCACAGAGCAATCATCAACCTGAAACTCCTATCACCCAACTAAACATTCCCTAAACTAAATGACCCCATGAAGGTAGACTGCAAGGCACTGTTAGTCCTTACAATAATCCTTCCTGCTGTAGCAACCACACAAAGCCACTAACGACTAACACCATAGTAAATTAAAAACAACAATGGTGATGGAAACACTGACCAACATTGGTCCCTCTCCTCAAAGAGCCAAAACTATCCACACAAGCCCTTCCCATCTCTTCCTTCATCAGATTGGCTGCTGTACTCAGATCATTTACAGCTAATTCTGTTGACCCTTCATTTCTCCATGTGCAAGGTCTGATGACAATTCATGACTTTAGGACCATTCAGCAGAAAGGAAGAGAGGGAAGATATATTTCATGAGCATTTGCAGTTGGCAGCCTACCTTTCTGCAAAGACTGTGCATCACCTCCTGTGCAGTTCCCATCTGAAGTAGAATTCTTTTTCAACATTGGCTCTGGTTGTTTTTTGCACATACTTTTCTTAGTTACACCTGGAACAAACATTGATAACTGTCAGATTACATCAAAGGTCAGAACTGTGGGGGAACACTGAGGAGCTAGAAGTCCCCAGTTACAGGCCATTCTCGTTTTCACCCACAATCTCACGTAAGGTCAAATATTCAGCTCCCTGTCAGAACACTGCCTACCTGGCATCCAGCGTCCTTGCTTGGCCAGAGCAGGGGGCTCTACAGCCACTTGACATTTTCTTGATGCAGCAAGAGGCTTGACTGCTGGGGTGTTACATTTGCGAATTCGTACACTGCCTGTAGACAACACATCTACTTCAGTGAAGTTGTTGAGCAATATGTTATTCACCCATGCACCCAAAGCTCATGCACCTCATTCCCCACATCCACCAAGCTCACCTTTGTGCACAACTTGTGAGGCCTGGCTCCATTTCTCACAGATTCCCTTTCCTGATGATGCCAAATCATCAGCAGTTTTTGCAATCTCATGGGATGAAAAACCACCTTCAGAAACTTCAAGAGGTCCTTTCTCCCCTACCAGGCTCTCCTTTTCAACATGTTTCCCCACAGCTACCTTGCTTTTTTTGCTACAGGACATCTGCTTGTGTCCCACTTCTAATTTTTTTGCCTTTCCAGCACTGCAAGTATCCCTTTGAGCCTCAGTGACTTGTCCGAACTTTCCCTTTCTGTTTCTCAAGGGCACCTTCCCATCTTTTGGGAAGACAGCATCTGAGGCTGCCCCAATTTGTTCATTCTCTATGTTGGTACCTCCAGCATCTGGACAACCAGCAATCATTGTTCTAAGCCAAACAACAATAAATTTATGCCAGCCAGAACCAGTGTGACCAAGAATCCCTTACCTACACCATAGGTACTGCATCCTTCTCAGAAGGTAGGCACTGAGCCTCACAGGTGGTCATGCATCTCAGTACACTTATCAACCAGTTGAACTTCAAAGTCTGGATTGGATCTCGTTTATCCACTCATCTCTGTCTAGCATACATAAGACCAAGGTCTCATCCTTTCAACTCAAGAAATAAGAGGCACTTGCTTCAAGTGGTTCCTTACACCACAAAGCAGCCAAGTAGCTGGGTGCAAGAATTCAATGATTGAATTCAGGTAAGCTGCAAGTCTTGCACTGTTTCCATGAAAAATGCCTAGTGCTGTGGAAGTTCATTTCATAAGGAACCATCCTGAGCAACCAAAAACTTCTATAGCACCACATTTCATACTCTCCACAGCCACAAACTTGATGTCTAGCATTCCCTGACTAGATGTCCCAGATAAGACTCAGCAGGTTGCTACATCCCTTAATGCCTCACAAGAACTATAAATGAGACAAAGAGCCTGGAGTTGCTGACCAGTAACAAGAACAGCTGAATGATTCAATGCACAAGGCTCAATCTATGAGCAAGATTAGAGCAAATGAGAAGGAGGATGTGACTAAGTTGCAAGAGAAGAAACAAGCAATTAGAGTGATGAAGTGCAATGCATTTGAACCTGTAACATTGTCACCAGCAATGCCTTCAGTTGTTCCATCTCCATGTCCAAATGACTTGGGCATTGTAGCATCCCAGGAAGTCACAGAAATGGCATCCTCCCCAGACAATCCACTTGATTTTCCCCATTGACAGCTGTACTCTTCTTTAGCAGTGTGGTCAGTATGTCCGGCTTCCTCCTCTCCAGGCTCCAATGTTGTTAGAGCCTTAAACATAGCCTCAGAGACAGCAACAGGATTTGCTTGGATATTGATCAGTCCTGCCTTCCCAACATCAACAGGCTCCTCTTCCCCTTCCTTTCTTGCAAGAGCAAAAGGAGTATGACTGATTTCCTCTACAATCCCTCCATCTCCAATAGTTTTAGATTCTAATTGGTCCTCAATTTGTTGTGCATTACCTGCCCTAATCTTATTTCCTGCCATTGCAGCTGATAAATTATGAATCCTCCCTTGTTTCTGCACATTACAAGCCTCCTTTAAGACCCTAGAGAGACGTGAAATCTGATCCTTGATCAATCCAGACTCTATCGCTTCTCCTTCCCCATTGTGACCTGTGTCATTCCAACAGCCCAAGGCATCCTGTCTCATTACTTCCGTCTCTTCACCTTGCTCTTGGCCAAATGAAGCTGTACCATTTGCCCCAGAGAGACAATTTGTGTTGACAGCATTGCCAACTACTGCTGTTTCTTGCCCCAAAAACCCAGCCTTTGTGCTGACCCTCAGTTTTTCAAACTGTCCATCAACACATGCTAAACTCTCAGGTCCCTTATGCCTCTTTCCACTAACCCGTCCACCACTAATATGCACATCATTTATATGAGAAATTTCCTGGAGCTGAGAGTTATCCAGTGGCTTAGCTTCCTTTGCAACATCCTTATCAACTCGGCATCTACTTCGTTGACTTCCAGTTGAGCTGCTTTCCAGAATCTTGTCCACTTCCAAGGCATTCAAATTATCTTCCTGACTTAGCTTTCTGCCTGGCTGTGCCAGTTCTGTTGGCCAATTGGGACTGACACTGTGACCAATTTCATTTCCATTGGACATTCCCTTTCCAATAGCAATTCTCCTCTGATTCTTACCTTGCCTTTGAATGTTTTTATGCTGGATGGTTCTGAGTGGTTGTAGCTCAGTCTCTTTGCCTTCCATGCTGACTGGTCCCTCATGCTGGTGATGACCTTTCTTCTTAGCCCAGACAGTTCCTTCCAATTTCTTCTTTAGAAAGAGCCTCTCCACTGACCCCCGAGCTTCAGTCATCTGGTCTGATGCCAAATCAACATGAGGACCCTCCAGTTCCCTGTTCATGGCAGGACCAGGAACATCCTTACTCTCTGCAGTATGAACAGTGATGCAGTTGCCCCATCCTTGCCTGCCCCCTCTGCCAGCACTCCGCTTCCCAGTCTTCTTTCCTGTGATTGTCTCAAACAAGATTCAGCAAGAGAGACCCAAAAGCTACAAAAACACACACCAAAATTGCTTGGATCAACAAACTGGCCATTTCTCTAACCCTACTTATCTTGCAGTATGTGTCAGGTACCAGAAATGCCCATGCTGTAAAACAGTTGCACTCAACACAGATTACCCCAGTAGAGTCTTACCTGGAACAAATACCACACCTTTAGGGCATGCTGACTCATGATCAGAGTCTTGATTCTGGTGAATAAACCTTCCTGTGGCCCTACTTCGCGTCACGCGAATCCTCCCAGTTTCATTCTGGAATTTGAAGCCTTCTGCCAAGGATCCATCCTGAGCAGCACCACCATTGCTTTCCTCCACCTGGAAAGCAACCTCTTTGCTTCCAGTTTGCTTTCCTTGAAAACCCTTTCCAGCTCTTCGAGGCCTCACCACCTGTGCATCCAACAGTGCTCCCAGCTCTCGTGACACTCGCCCACTCTTTCCACGGGTTGATGGCAAAGTAGGAGTACCTTTTTCCTCAGGCAACTTCTGACTATCTTCCATCTTCATTCCTGCACCTGGTAAGGCATCCACAAGCAAAAACAATTAGCAGAATTCACCAAATAGGGTTTATACTGTGCTAATAATCAGAGTCGATATGTGGAAGGCAGTGCACAACAATTCACCAAATAGGGTTTACACTGCTAGCAATCAGAGTCAATATGCTGAAGGCAGTGTACAACAAGGATGCACTAGCATTGCGGGAAATGATGCATCAATGTGAATCTCCCCCTTCAGTGCAAGAGAATATTCAATCCATAACCCCTGCAATATCACATCTCCACTTACCTGAAAATAGAAACCCTAAAAGGAGGTCCAGGCTTGGTTTCCAGCCAATGACCAAACCCAATTTCATGCTGCATCTGACAAGAGTCTTCTCTCACATATGATTGATTGATTCTTACCTGCTACTATACAAGTTGGAGGCTGTGCAGCAGGCTCTTTGCACATGCTTGTAGCATGATAGATTTCCTGCTTGGCATTTCCCCTTTCAACAATTGTTTCTTTGAAGGCATGGATCTTGTTGAAGATTCTCAAAGGCCTTGGCTGTGATTCTGGCTGCTGCCTGAATTCGGTAGCCGCTACTCCATCCTGAATGTCACCCAAAGCACAGGGATCCTGCAGCATGTCGCTGCATTCTTCTTCTTCGCCCTCGTCAACCCTAACCCCAGAAGAGGACACACACCCTGCCAATCCTCCATCGCCACCACCCACTTGGCTCCCCTCCTCCTCTTCTTGCCCACGGACTTCGTCATCATCGTCGAAAATAGATTGAATCTTCGGCCCAAAGGAGGAAGAACAACCCATCAAGGGAACATCATCCCCATGCAAAACCCCGAACTGCAACCCATTCGCATGATCATCATGGCCAGCTCCACAGCCCCGACTACCATAAGGCCCCTGGTAATGCTCTGTGTGGAGAGCTCCTCTACCTAAGCGCTCTTGTGCCTCCTGTCCACCAGCCGCATTTGGGATCAATTCCCCTCTGCCGCCATATTCGCCATACTCAAAACCTCCCGCCCCTCCTAGTCCCCCACAATTTCCACCTGCGTACTGATACTGCTGAGCTTCGCCCTGATTCTCAGAACCCATCGCCCCATTCTCGTCTTCCTCATCCTCTTCATCTTCCTCTTCTGTTCCCGCAGCCCTGAACCCTAAATAATCCGGACCTTCATCTCCTCGCAAATTCCCAAGAGCCGCAACACCAGCTTCTTCCACTCCAAGCTCTTCTTCTTCTTCTTGTGATCCTTCTCCTCCTCCTTCGTCGCTGCTCGCCACTTTGAACAGATTCGCGACATCATCCCGTTGTCCACCACCAGAGTCGCGGTATCGGAACCGCTGCACGTTCATGATCACCACGCCGTGCGCCAATTCCAAAGAAGCTGGAAACTCCAGGTTCTTCCCCGTTGCAAAATGCTCAAACAGCGGCCCCATCCCATCATCCTCCATTGTTCTCTTCTCTTCTCTTCCCCACGACGCACAAACACACACCCCCTCACTCGACTCCCAAAACACCTACAAAATCAACAACTAAGTCCACAACAAAAACAAACCCAAACTCCGAATTCATTCCAAGTCTCCTCATCAGAAGAAGAATCAACAGCAGCAGCAGAAGCAGAAGACATGTGCACGAAGACTACTGTCTCATCAACCTATTAAGAAACAGCGGCTACTGCTGCTGCTGCTGATGCTCCAGCGAGAACGATACTCTTAAAGCCCCCAGCAGCAGGCATACAGTAGTCCCAGGACGTTGTTGTTGGATCTTCTTCAACATGCTTCCTGCTGCTGCTGCTGCTGCTACTGGCTGATCATAAGCACTTTTCACATCATTTTCCCCACACCCGAGTCTGACGAACGATTTGCCACGATTTGTCTATACCCAAGTCTGACGGACGATTAGCAACGATTTTATAACGATTTGCCCATACCCAAGTCTGATGAGTGATTTGTTGCAACACGATGAGCCAGAGTTGAGGGCACAAGAGCAAAGGAAACGCAAGGCAAGGCAGAAGCCGATGGTGATGCTTCTTGGGTTTCTTGTTGTTTGGGGGGTTTGTGTTCTTCTTATGGCGATGAATCGAGGACGACGATGAATGCAGGCGACGAAGAAGAAGAAGAAGAGGAGGAGGAGGGAGTGACGGAGAGTGGCTGGAGGAGACGTGGTCGTCGTCGTCGTCGTAGCAGCGGTCGTAATTGGAGTTGGCTCATGAAGTAGATGAGAAGAGTGGGAATGGGTTTGCCACTGCTGCTGCTGCTGCGTTGTTTTCGTTATTGCCTTTAATGTACGTAACTACGTAAAAGGGACCGATTGCGGCTTGTGGCGGCTTCTTCTTCTTCTTTTTTGCTTCCTCTTGTCAATACCAAACCCAATCAAAGCAAGAAAGAAAGAAAGGAGGAAAAAAAAAGCGCATGCAATTTATTTCTTATTTCTTATGTTTTCTCCTTGTATTATGTAATGTAGTACTTTAGCAGCTTCAACACTAATTAAAATATTTAGAAAACAGTTAAAATTTTCAATGGAATTAAAAATTGTGAAGGAAAGTAGCGAATCCCTGAGATTATTTAAGAGAATTCATATTTTCAACATGGAATTTTCAAATTTAGTTAATTATTCAACAAACACATGTTGAAGCTGCCCTTGTATTATGGAATCCATGCTTTTTTCTGGGGCAAATTTTTGCACCTGAGTGACCAAAACAAAACAAAACCACAGTGTGAATTGTACAAAGGACTTTTTTTAATTTTTGAAGCAACAAAAATGCAAAAGTCACCAGATTGAGGGGAAAAAAAAATAAAATCACATGTTGTCATATTTAAATTAACAATGAGTTCTTATTGGTTGCCAGAACCGGGCAGGATTATTTTTTAAAAATCTACTTTACTGTCTGACATATAGCCAAATTTGGCTCATTCCTCTTGTCCATTATCCCCTGTCCACATACTTGACAGAATTGATTAAAATTAATAAAATTATTATTTTTATTATTAAAAAAAAACCCACCCTCTCATATGTATACAATGTCCGAGTTGGACCATGGATTTTTCCAATTTTGCGGTGTAGCCACTGGAGATCATCCACAAGAGGAGTTAACCAAATTTTAGTTATACACCATATATGATGATAGAAAAATGTAAGAATCCTTATTTAGGTTCAGCACTAATTAATGAAGACAAAAATAAATTCAATTCAGAACTCTTGAGAAATTATTAACAAGTACAAAGTAAAAAAGAATACCTTAAGAGTTTCATTATGGTTATGCTGGAAACTTAGGGAAAAACATTTAAAAAATATTTGGCATCAAAGTGCGAAACCCCGCTAGGATACTACTACTACCACATTGGCCAAAAACCAAGAGCATTGGACCCTTATATATTTTACCATAACTGTTCGAACCCGGTGTAGAAATCTGGCAACGGTGTCTTTTCTGAAATCTGGTGAATTAGGGCCAATTTTTTCACAAAAAATGGGAATATTCCCATATATTCCCTATCTCCCTTCACAAAATTTTGTTCTTTGAAAAAAATCTCTTTTGGAAATTTCTACATTTCTACAAATAATTTTATTAGTGTTGAAGCTGCCAAGGTATACTACTACTTTACATAAAATGTTGCATGTCTTTTGGAACAAGAAAAAAGACCAGGCAATTTTTGAAAATACTAACTTAACTTAACATCCTATCTCTAATGTTCTTCTTAGCCTGCCAACATCGTCATTCTAGCATCATCATTTTTTTCTCTGGCAAACTAAAAACAGAAAATGCAATATAGAAGTAGTGTATTTTATTGGGCTTTTGCATTTTCTTTATATATATATATATATATATATATATAGCCAGATTTTGAAATAAGTGATCCAAATCCCAAGATTTTTATGTACTAGGTTTTGTATTGTAGTTAATATTATAGAAAATATGAAAAATATTTTAAACTTTTAAATCCTGTTTTATGGCTGAATTTTGACTAAATCTTCTTATACCTAGATGATTGCCCCCTTAGATTACATCACGACATTGAAAAATAAAACACTGAAGTCACTCCTACACATCTGAGATCCTTTTGCAGGGAATTTTTTTGCACTGTGGCCACAAAAAAGTTTGGAAAATTTTGGAGATTTTCGCTTTTAAGTGACAATTCAGAAACTTTTTGCTATAATTTTAGGAAAAAGTCACCAAACTTTGGAAACCACAAAATCGGAAAAACAAAAAAACAAAAAAAAAAACACTGCTATATATACAGATGCCTTTTTCCTTGCCCTTGTTTTTGGTGCCCCTTTTTCATTCTCTTTGCTAATTCTTTTCCTTTTTTGGCTTAAGATTGTTGCGTTGGCTTTGGTTGGATTTTGGGCGGTGAGGGAACTAGTGGCTCATGCAAGGCAATTATTATCAATTAGTGTGACTTTTGTGCGGTTGCCCCAAGCGTGAACCTGTTACCTACTACCATTTCTTCTCCAAGACCAGTTTTTATAATTTAGTTTAATTTCCAATGACAAAGATTGGTTCTCAAAATTCAATATCTTCTCTAACTTTAGTCTACAATTTACAACATCATCCCTCATAAGATGATTCTCATCAACTTAAAGAAAATGATGTGAACCTGTCAAACTTTATTAATGAAATAGTGCATCAGTGCATAGTATCGTAGTTGAATAGCATAGAAGGTTTGTCAAGTCTCTATCTAATTGTTTAATTTTGAAGATTTCACTTCGACGTATAAAATATTCTCAAACATTCCCCCAAAAAAATGCTTCATTTTCCTTCTCAATTTTTTATTTTCTTTGAGAAAAATATTTTTTGAAAATTTCAGCACGTCTAAAATTTATGTATATATGTGTATATACATTTGCCAAACCTGCTTATTCAAATGTGTAGATTACAAAAGGAAGGAGGGACTAAAGAAAACTCATCAAATGCAAACTCACATACTCACGCACCTAATCTGTTCGGGTAAGGACCTTTGGATGGGTGTGTGGTGACTGGGAGGGGCCCATTAGGGGTGCAGATTGGCACTTGGGTTTGATGTTTGCTCATCCACTCATAGAAAACAGAAACTTGGCTACTTACTGTGTAACACAATGCCTTTGGGATGGGCACCTTGCCTTCCATCCAGTCCCAGAATATGGGCCTGTTGCACAAGGCAGACCCAACTGCGACCCTGATTTTGGTAAAGCCCACACCCGAGTGCTTGATACCCAGTGGTTGCCCTCTGGGTATCATGGGAAAAAAATTAAAAAACAATATGGGCATTTCGAAAAATAAAATGCCTCATAGACCCACTTTTATTTTCTTTTTGATGGGGGTGTTGGATTTTCATTGTTCCTGTCAAGTTCTTAATGAGTTCCCTAAGTTCCCAATGTGTTCTCCAACATGTTCTTAGCAACGCGTCACTTTGTCCCATATGGTGTGTGCAACGTTTTCCTCTTAAAACCTAAATTGGTGGACAAATATTGGGACTTGTGTTTTTATGTTTAGAGTGACTACTCCTATACTGAGGAGTCTCTAAAGTTTCAGAACTGTTTTTTTTCTTTTTTTGTGATGGCCCAATGAGACAGGCTCATTGGAAAAAAAATCCTGAACTTGGAAGGCACCCTCCAATTAACAAATTTGGATCACACTAACTTAACATAGCTATGTAAATTACATGACATTTAGAATTGGAGTAGTTCTCTTAAGGTCCATTCCGACCTAGAGGTAGCATATCTCAAAAACCACCATAAAGTTAGGTTAACATAGGTGCTATTAAAAAAAAAGTAAAAAGTATCCTATCCCTAGCAGACCCTATTTTAGGACATTTTAGGACAATGAGAAATTGCTTATCTCTGTTCATACATGGTATGCCTATTGATAGTAGTTAGGGCAACTTTAGGTTTAGGCTAGTTGTTGTTCCCGATGATTAGTCGAAAGTTAGACGTTGTCATCATGAACACAAATTATTTCTTTTCTTCATTTCTTTTCATCAATGTTTCTATTCTTTAACAAGCTCTTGAGTTTTTTTTTTTTTTTTTTAATACTTTTTTCAAGTTTTTTTTTTTTATACAATTTTTTTAATTTTTTTTTTTTTTTTTTTAATCTTTTATCATCTTTTCTCCTCT
>Ga0116227_10003694_pt1 | contig 33875 bp, 29 predicted proteins | sample S1TSphgellanicum_FD_89693 | JGI IMG/M metagenome (GOLD analysis project Ga0116227, IMG submission 89693) | Host-associated microbial communities from peat moss isolated from Minnesota, USA - S1T2_Fb - Sphagnum magellanicum MG | ecosystem: Host-associated > Plants > Peat moss > Unclassified... | reverse complement strand
GCTGGTCGCGCGAAACGGAACCCGCCTCGAACGCTTCGCCGCGGAGTTACGCGAACGTGTTTCGTGCACGGTCGTCGCGACCACCAACGTTCGCGCGGCCGTGCCCCTCGGCCGGCTGGTCCTGACCGCAACGAGCAGCACGCAGGAACTGATCGAGCCGGGCGACCTGCAGACCGGCGCCGTCGTTTGCGAACTCTCGCTACCGCACGACGTCGGGCGCCGGGTCGCGCTCGAGCGACCCGACGTGCTCGTAACCGAAGGCGGCAACATGCGCGTTCCGGGGGCGCCGCGCTTCGCCCGAGTGCGCGAACCCGAACTCGATTTCGATTTCGGTTTACCGCCGGGCGCAGCGCTAGCGTGCATGTCGGAGACGATGGTGCTCGCGCTCGAAGACCGGCGCGAAAGCTATACGCTCGGTCGCGGCATCGACTTAGCGAAAGTTCGCGAAATCGACGCGCTCGCCGCGCGCGCGGGTTTCGAACTCGCCGGCATGCGCGCATTCGACCGTCCCGTCACCGCGGAGCGGATCTCGGAAATCCGGACGGCGGCCCGCGAACGCGCGGCGGCCCCGGCATGAAGGTTCGCGCGCCCATCCCGGAACCGGATCTCTATTAAGCGCATCGTTTCGGTTTCGCTCGGCTCGTCGTCGCGCGACCATCGGTCGCGCGTGACGCTGCTCGGGGAAGAATTCGATCTCGAGCGTCTCGGGATGGACGGGTCGATCGATCGCGCCACGCGCAAACTGCAGGAGCTCGATGGGACCGTCGATGCGATCGGCCTCGGCGGCATCGACATCTATCTCTACGCGGGCACGAAGCGCTACGCGTTACGCGACGGTCTGCGTCTGCTCGGCGCGGTGAAGCACACGCCGGTCGTCGACGGCAGCGGCCTCAAGAATACGCTCGAGCGCGAAGCCGTCCGCTTCCTGCGCGACGAACTCGGCGTCGCGCTCGCGGGCACGAACGTGCTGATGGTGAGCGCGCTCGACCGTTTCGGCATGGCGCAGGCGTTCGTGGACGCCGGCGCCGACGTCGTCTTCGGCGACTTCATCTTCGCGCTCGATCTCGACAAGCCGGTGCGCGGGCTCGGGGAGTTTGAAAAGCTCGCCGAACGGTACCTTCCGGACGCTTGTAAACTTCCGTTCCAATTCTTTTACCCGACCGGTAAAAAGCAAGACCGGCCGCCGCAGCCGAAGTATCCCGAGTATTATGCGGAGGCCGATATCGTCGCCGGTGATTTCCATTTCATGCGGCAATTCATGCCCGATCGGCTCGACGGCAAGATCGTGCTGACCAATACGCTGACCGCGCGCGACGTGGAGGAACTTCGCTCGCGCGGCGTCGCCCGGCTCATTACGACGACGCCCGACTTCGGAGGCCGTTCCTTCGGCACGAACGTCGTCGAAGCGGCGCTCGTCGCGCTTCTCGGGAAACCGTGGGCAGACGTGACCGCGAGCGATTACGCGGACCTTCTCGCCCGGCTCGCGCTACGGCCCCGCGTCCTCGAACTCGGCGCGACGCCGGCGCATTGAGGGGAATCGCAGCCCGGCTTCTCGCGCGGCAGCCGCACGATAGCGACCGCAGCGCCGGCGGTCCGGCCCTGCGCCGGGTGCTCGGCAAACCGGGCCTCATTTGCGTCGGGCTCGGGACGATGCTCGGCGGCATCTTCACGACGATCGGCGTCGGCACGAACATCGCGGGGCCCGGCGTCATCGCGTCGTTCCTGCTTTCGGGGCTCGCCTGCGTCTTCGTCTCGCTCTGCTATGCCGAACTCGCTTCGATGGTGCCGATCGCCGGGAGCGCGTACACGTACGCGTACGCGACGCTCGGTGAAGCGGTCGCCTGGATCATCGGCTGGGACCTCATTCTCGAGTACGGCATCAGCGCGGCGCCGGTCGCCGCATCGTGGTCGGGATACGCACAATCGTTTCTGCAAAATTACGGCATCGCGTTGCCGAGCTGGGCGCAGGTCGCGCACCTCGCGATTTCACGCGGCGGTCTCGATCTCGCCCATTCGCAGGTCGACGTGCTCGCGGTCCTCGTAATCCTCGCCATCACGGCGCTGATCGCGATCGGCATCAAGGAATCCGCCTCGGTCAACACGGCGCTCGTGTTCGTTCAGGTCGTGGCGATCGGCGTCTTCGTCGTCGCGCTCGCCGGAGCGCTCCATCCGGGTAATTTCCATCCGGCTTTTCCGACCGGGCTGCACGGCGTCGTCAACGGTGCGGCGCTCGTGTTCTTCGCGTACATCGGGTTCGATACGGTGACCGTCGCCTCGGAGGAGGCTCGGAAACCGGAAACCGACGTGCCGCTCGCGGTGATCGCGTCGCTTGCGATCGGCGCGGTGCTCTACGTCGCGATCGCCTGGGTCACGGTCGGCATCGTTCCCTGGCGCCACATCGATCAGAACGCGGGCATGGCGGACGCGGTCCGGCTCGGCGGCAACAACCCGCTCGTGGCCGCGATCGTCACGGCGGGCGCGATTGCGGGAACGACCACGGTGATGCTGACGTCGCTGCTCGGTCAGGTCCGGATCTTCTACGTGATGGCCCGCGACCGGATGCTGCCGCCGATCGTTTCGCGGATCGATCCGCGCACGCGCACGCCGCTCGTCACCACGCTGACGACGGGCTGCATCGTCGCCTTTCTCGCAGGCATCGTGCCGCTCGACCTCTTATTGTCGCTCGTGAACATCGGCACGCTGTCCGCTTTTGGGATCGTCTGCGCCGGCGTTCTCGTGCTGCGGTACGTGCGGCCCGACGCGCGGCGACCCTTTCGCGCGCCGCTCGGGCCCGTGGTCGCCGTGCTCGGCCTCGTCATGTGTCTGTATCTCATGATCGGCGGCCTCAGCGGGTACACGTGGCTGCGCTTTGCCGTGTGGTTTGCGGTCGGCGCCGCGGTGTATGCGTCGTACGGGTACCGTCACTCGTTGCTGCGTTCTGAGCCGAGCGAGTCGTGAGCGCGGGCGTTCCCGCGCGGGGCGCGCTTCCGCGCGTGCTCGATCTCTTCGACGTCTCCGTACTTTCATCGGCCGCGATGGGACCGGCGTACAGCCTGGCCGCGACGATGGGGCCGATGGTCGCGGCGGCGGGCGGCTACGCGACGCTCGCGCTCGCGCTCCTGGCGGGAATCATGCTGTGCATCGCCGTGTCGTTCGCGCAGCTTTCGCGCGTGATGCCGAACGCCGGGTCGTCGTTTAGCTGGATCGCGAGCGCCTTTGGGCCGGCGACGGGCACGTACGCGGCGTGGCTGCTGCTGCTCTCGAACTATTTCGCAACCATGACGACGGCGTTGCCCGCCGCGACCTACACGCTCGCTCTCTTCTCGCCGGCGCTTGCGGCCTCGCCCGCTTGGGACGCGTTCGTCGGCGCGCTCTGGATCGTCGTTAGTACGGGGCTGTTGTATTTCGGTTTGCGGCCGACGGCATATACGACCGCCGTCTTCTTGCTCGCCGAACTCGTGGTCGTGGGTGCGAGTGCGGTCGCGGCACTCGTCGTCCATCCGGCCCCCGAGCATTTCGCCGCGCCGGTCGCGCTGCCGAATCCGCTCTTCGGCATCGTGACCGCGATGGTGCTCGGCATCTGGATGACCGACGGGTGGGAAGTCTCGGCGGCGGCTTCGGAAGAGTCGACGGGCGGCGCCGACACGCCCGGACGCGGCGGCATCGTCGCGCTCGTCGTCACGGTCGTCGTGCTGCTGCTCGCGATGGGTGCGTATCTGCACCTCGGTACGGTCGCGGGCTTCGCGGCGAATCAGACCGACGCGATGTCCTACGTGGCCGACCGGCTGGGCGGCCCGGTTTGGCACGTGACGATCGTCGCGACCGTGCTCGTTTCGACGGCCGCGACGCTTTGGACGACGGTGCTCTATCTCTCGCGCAGCGTGTACGCGATGGGTCGCGACGGCGTCTTACCGCGCGTCTTCGGGCGGCTCGACAAACGGTCGATGCCGACGAACTCTTTGCTCTTGGTGTTCGGCGGCGTTACGGCATTTACGCTGTTGACGGGCTTTTGGCCGCCGGCGGCGAGCGTGCTCAACCTCGTCCTCAACGGCACCTCCGTGTTCCTCGGAGCGCTCTTCTGCATGTCGGCGGTCGCCGCGATCAAGCTCCTCGCCGGCCGGCGCGGCGCCTCACGTTTGCAGACCCTCGTCGTTCCCGCTTTCGGCGCGACGACGCTCGCCGCGATCATCGGCGTCGACATCTTCCAATCCGACGCAACGACGCGCGCCATCGAAGTCGGCGGCATCGTCCTCGGCATCCCCTTCGCCTTCTGGCGCGGCGGCGCGATGCGCGACGTGCAGCCTTTCGGTTCGCCAATCTAAGCTCTATCGACGTCAACCGGTTTCCGCCGGTATGGAACGCTTTCACAGCGCTCCAGATTCAAGACCGTAGCCTCGGCGTGGACCTATGGGAGTCCCGAATGCGCGCGGTGAACGACCCCGTACAACTTATGTGACGCTACCGACGAGGTTCGCCCATGTCGCAAATAATTCCGTACCTGTGGTTCGAACACGAGGCCGAAGAGGCGGCAAATTTCTACGTATCCGTGTTCAAGAATTCACGCATTGACGGCATCAGCCGCTACGGTGAAGCCGGGCCGGGACCCGAAGGTTCCGCTATGGTCGTCGAATTTCAACTAGACGGACAGAACTTCATGGCGCTCAACGGGATGGTGCCCGCCGGGGCGGAGGGCCAACCGCCGATTGCGATGTTCGTCAACTGCGATACGCAAGACGAGGTTGATGCGCTGTGGGACAAGCTCTCTGTGGGCGGAACCAAGGGGCAGTGCGGATGGCTCAAAGATAAGTACGGCATCTCTTGGAACGTCGTGCCGCAAGGGCTCGGTGATCTATTAGGAAGCGACGACCGGGAACGTGCGAAGCGCGCGATGCAAGCGATGCTCGAGATGGAGAAACTCGACATCAACCAGATGCGCCGCGCATACGACGGTGCCGCTCGCTAAGTTAAGAGCTATCGCCCCGCCGAGTATTTCGAGGTGCGACTCGATCCAAAAAGTCGGATCTTCCACTGTACGGGGAAAACGGCGCTGCTCCGTCGGGCCCTTCGCGATCCCGGGTCCGAGGCAATCGTTCTGTCCGCCGAAGGGTCCGAGCATCGTTCGCTCGCGACGTCTTTCCGGCGTTCGCTCGAACGCGCATCTATTCGCCGGCATCGGGTTTGATAGAATTTCGGCTTCCCCTCACCGAGAAATTTCTCCGGCGTAACGCGCGAGCGCTCGCGAATCGCGTAGCGATCACGGCGCCGTTTTCGAGTAAATAAACCGGCCCGGGTTCCGGACCGGCAGCCGGACCGTACCGCTGGTCTTGTTTTTTGTAGTCATAAGAAGTACACTAGTCATATGAATCAGACTATTGGTATCGCGGAAGCGAAAGCGCGGCTCTCCGAGGTCATCGATCGGGTGGAGTCGGGCGAGACCATTATCATCGCTCGCAACGGCTCGCCAGTTGCAGAATTGCGGCCGTTGGGACGCGTATCGCCGGCGGATGCCGTAAAGCGAATTCGAGCGATCGGGCTGCGCGTCGCAAAACGTAACCGGGAGAAAAAGCCTTGGCCCGCGAGCGGTGAAAGCTTACGCAACGTCGCACACGATCGACACCGCTTTTAGCATGGCATTTGTCGTCGATGTCTCGATCGCCGCAAAATGGTTTTTACCCGATGAGCGCGACGGCGCCGTCGACTGTTTGCTGGACCGCGTTCTTGACGAGGGTGCGTACGTTCCGGCGCTTTTTCGTTGGGAGATGCAAAGCGTACTCCTTGGTGCGGAGCGTGCCGACCGGATCGATTCCGACGACGTCGACGCCGCGCTCGATTCGTTGCGCGACTTACCGATCGTATTCGAACCGTCCGGCGAGCGCTTCTTCTCCGGCAACGAAGTTCGGCTGGCGCGCCACTATGAATTAACCCCCTACGACGCTGCGTACCTTTGTCTGGCGGCAAGCCGCAACATTCACTTGGCAACGACGGACAGTGCCTTGGCCCGCGCTGCTCGCGATCTTGGCGTTATCGTCGTTCCTTGATCGAGTGCCCGGCCAGCGCCGGACGAGCTCTCGCTCCTAAACGTGATTTTGAAACCTCCGGTTCTGATCGGCCCGCTCTCTTCCAGGCGAATGAAATCGGGAGTGTGACGGTAGTGACGACGGTGCGACGGAGGTTTTGCTTCCGCTGCTACGACCAAATCAAATGAGGTCGGTTCGATCGACGGTTTCGCAAGAATCGTCGAAACCGCGCCCGGCTCGATGGGCGCGCCGACAAATCTAAGCAGTGCTGATAACATTATCCGAGGGGCGATCCGCGACGTGGTAAAACGGCGAGAGTTCAGTACGTGACGTTACGCACCCACACGTCGTATATCTTATAGCCCGGGCCGCGGCGTAGAGAGAACCCATTGATGCGCCCCGCTTGATCGACGGAGAAGACCCAGGTCCAAATCCCCGACGGGTACCGCACGCGATAAAAGGTGGCCACGCCTTCGGCTGTTGTGCGTTGTTCGAACGCGAACATCTCTTCGGCGGTTCCCAGGGCAGCAGCTTGTTCGGCGGCGGCAGCGATTCCGGTACCGGGCCAGATGGTGCTGAGCTGTTCGTTCAACGATGCACGGTCAATCCGACCCAGCGTGACCGCTTGAAGAAAATCTTTGGCTCGCTGGTCGATAGCGGGATCCACCGGTATTGGCAACGGCTCAGGGATGTTCGCATAGGGAAACACTTCGCTCTGGCTCATGGGCAATAATTCATGCGCGCGACTCGTTAAAACAAATCGCTCATGACGATGGTGACGCCGAGAATCTCGAACCTCTCGCCCTCGCGAAACACGCGGCCGAATTTGAATTTAAGCTACTAGCGGCGTCGTGCATCAATCTCGAGACCTCCCGTGCGGTCGAGACCTATTCTTCGCCTCCGCGGCGCGGCTATCCGTCGCTGCCGGCGCAGGCGGTCCGTTTACTTTGGTGTCACGATACCGACGAAACGCCCGAACAAAACGGTGACTTTCGCTGTCTGCCGACGCCAGGTTTCGCGGGGTCCACTTCGAATGATGCGGCTCCAACCGTCGGAGGCTGCCGTGATCGTTATCTGCCTAGCGCGTTTCGGCGTCTGCGTGCCGTCTTCGTGGGCAACTCGTTCGTTAGCTAAGAGCCTCCATTAACGAGCCTCCATTAACCGCTCGGCTCGGTCGGTGTCGCGCTGCAGCTCAGGGCGAGGGCATACGTAGTTGCCGACTGAATCGCGCCCCCGCGTAAATCGTACCGCGTGGTACAGCGACGTGCTACCTTAGCCGTCCCGCGCGAGCGCCGGCATCCCCGGCCCTTTGCGTCGCCACAGCAGGGCCGCGCCGAGCGCCATGTACGCTGCGAAGGCGTAGGGGAAATAATTGCTCGGCGGCGGCGGGACCGGGTAGACGCTTCCGACCGCCGGGATGAGGAGCAGCGCGATCGTTCCGACGGCTACCACGATATGGCGCGGCCGCAATTCCCCGCGCTGCCGTAGGTAGATCGGCGCGCCGATCGCCACGAACGCATAGATCGCGACGAACCCGAACGAACCGAGCGTCGCCGTATCGTTGAACGCGTCGATCGGCGATAGGCCGGCGCCGATCATACCCGCGCCGATGAGGAGCGCGATCGCCGAAAAGATCGCGAGCGCGACGTGCGGCGTTTGAAAGCGTTCGTGCGAGCTCGCGAGCGGAGTCGGGAAAAGGCCGTCGCGCCCCATCGAATAGATAACGCGCGCGCCGGCGTTGAGGGCGGCCAGGGTGATCGAGAACGAACTCAGCAGCGCCCCCGCGTCGATCGCGAGTTTGAGCAGCGGGGCGTGCACGGACTCGGCGAGCGCATCGAGGGGCGTTCCGAGCTTATCGAGCGGCGTGGGCAAGCCGCGCGCTCCGAGCACTTCGGCGTAGGCGCAGATCACGAAGAACGCTCCCGCCACGAGCACGCTTGCGATTACGGCGGTCGGAATCGTGCGCAGCGGGTCGCGCGCCTCTTCTCCGAGCGACGTCGCGCTTTCGAAGCCGACCAGCGAGAAGATCGCGACCACCGCGCCCAGGCCGATGCCCGGTAGCGTCGCGCCGCGCAGTGCGAGTTGATCGGAATCGAAGAGCGTGCCGTGATGCACGAGCACGAGCACCATCAGCACGACGATGAGCGAAACGGAGCCGGCTTCGAGCAGCAGCAGCGTAATCGTCGAGAGGCGAATGTCGCGGTACCCGAGCGCAAACGAAACGGCCAGGCACGCCACGAGCGGAACGATCGCCGGCGCGTGAACGCCCGCCGCTCCGAGGAGCGCATTCGTGAAGACGGCAAACCCGGTGATCCCCGCGACCCCCACGAGCGCGTACGCCCATAAGAGCGACCACCCGCACAACAGACTTCCGCGCACGCCGAAGGCGCTCTGCGCGAACGTGTAGAGCGATCCGCTCGAACTCGAACGCGAAGCAAACTCCCGAATGTTGAGCGCCACGGCGAGCAGCATGAGCGAGCCGAAGGCGTACGCGAGCCAACTCGCGTTCCCGGCCGATGCGTACATCAGGGGTACGATGAGCACGGGCGTCATCGTCGGCCCGAGCATTGCGACCGATTGGGCGAGCACTTCCCAAATGTTGAGGCACTGCGCGCGCAGACCCGCGGCCGGTGCGCTCAAGCGGCCGCCGCGATCCCCGCATCGTGCAGGACCTCGGCGGCGGCGCGCATCCCTTCGCGGGCCGCGCCCTCCATGAAACCTTGAAGGTCGATCGAGCAGTGCTCGCCGGCGAAGAACACGTTGCCTTGCCGAACGCGTTCGTAACCGGCAAAGCGCGTGTACTGGCCCGCGAGCCAGCCGGAATAGCTGCCGCGCGCGAAGGGGTCGGCGGTCACGTGACTCAGCGTCGCGCGTCCGGTTGAATGTTCGTTCGCACCGGGATACACCCGTTCGAGCTCGCGCACGAATTCGCGCCCGTAGTCGAACGTTTTCTGCGTGAGCGCCGTCGTGTACGGCGCCGTCGGTTTGAGCGCGGCGCTACCGGCTGCCGCGGCGAAATCGACCAGGAGGCCGGTCTTTCCGGATTGCCCGCGCGTGGCTTCCCACGTTTGGATGAACGGCCCGTCGTAGGTGACGTCGCCCGAACTGATGCCGGGCCAGGCGCCTTGCCCGTGCCAGAATCGCTCGTCGAACTGCACGATGAGTTTCGAATGGTCGCCGTATCCGAGTTCGCGAATGGCCGCCATCTTGCGCTCGTCGAAGTGCGCGCCGAGCAGATCGATGCCGCGCAAGACGGAGAAGGGCACCGTGACGATCGCCTTATCGACCGTCTTGACCACGACGACGTCGTTCTTCGTCGAGAACGTGAGGTCGACGCGGCCGTCCGGCCGCCGCGCGATCGCATCGAGGCGGTGTCCGAGCAGCACGTTTTCTTGGCCCAAATCCGCAGCCATCGCGAGCGGCAATTGCTGATTTCCGCCGAGGATGTGATAGCGTTCGTCCGAGGGACCGAGCGCGACGAATTCGCCGGTTTGCTCGTTGTAGTGCGGTTGGCGCCCGAGCCAATAGAGCATGTTGAGCGAACTCTGCGCATCCGCCGCGATGCCGTATTCCGCCACGTATTGCAAATACATGTAGGTCCCGACGTCCGAGCCGAGGCCGCCCGGGACGTAGGTTTCGATCCAATCGTGCAGGCTCATCCGGTCGAGCGTACGACCTTCGGCCGTCGAGTGGTCGTAGGTCGTAAGCGGGCCCGCCGCGGCGAGTTGCGCGCGCATCGTCTGGTAGACGGGTCGGAAATCGTTGAAGAGCCGCTTCTGCGGATAGTAATGCCCGCGTTCGAAGATCGTTTGTTCGGCGTTCGCGGGCACCCCCGCGAGCACGTCCGTCAAGGTCAGGCGATAACGCTTCGCCAGCGTCTGCATCAACGTATGATCCGTATCGATCAGTTCGCCGCCGTACTCGCTGACCTGGCCGTTTGCCCAATACGCCGTTTCCGAATGCATGCGACCGCCGATGCGATACTGCGCCTCGTATACCGTTGCCCGGAGCCCGCGGTCGCGCAGCGCGATTGCCGCCGAGAGTCCGGCGATGCCGGCTCCGACGATCGCCACGCTCGGCCCGTGCGACCCGAGGGTCGCGGCCCGTACCGCGCCGCCGCCGAAGCGCGCGGCGAGCGGCAGCGCCGCGGCCCCGGCCGCCGCCCGTAGAAACGTACCGCGTCGCATCATACCGGGCTCCTCAAATCCGAATATCGGCGCTGAGGAACGCATTGAACGGCAGCTTCTGCCCGACGAATCCGGTCTGCGAGTTGTTGTACCAGCTCGCATAGGGATACGCCAATTGAACCGGCGGGTTCGCAACGAAATTGCCCGCGGGCGCGAGGAGGTTCGACGGCAGTTGGGCGTAGACGCACGTCGAGGGATCGTCCCACGGATACTTCCGTTGGAAGCAGAGGTCGGCGAGCCCCGTCATCGTCAACGTCAACTTCACGTTCCGGCTCGCGTCGTAGGAAAATTGCGAGTTGATCGTGAGCCGCGTCGGTTCGCGAAGCGCCCCGAAGCTATCGAACTTTCCGGTGTACGGGTCGGGAATGAAGAGATAGTTCGAACAGGTCTGCGTGTTGGCGGCGGTCGACGTCCCGACGTTCGCGGCGCAGGTGAGCGGGTCGTAACCCGGCTCGACGAGCGGCGAGCCATAGAACGAACCGGAGCTGTACGTCATGCTCGGCGTGAACGCGAACTTCTTGTGTTTGTAGTTGAGCACGAGCGTCGCGACGTCGGGCGTCTCGTATCCGTTCGCACCTTGGAACGGCGCGGGTAAGATATCGTACGGCGTATATTCGCCGTTTCGGTCGAGCAAAGGCTGCAGGGGCTGATTGTAGTAGGGGTTCGCGATGCTCCCGGCCCCGCAAGCCGGATCGGGAACGCCGCCGGGCGTATAGCACGGCGAAGCTGCGACACCGGTCGACGTCGAGCCGCAGAGGACCGGATTTCCGCCCGTCGCGCACCCCTTGGTGTACGCGTTGTAGTTCTTGATCGTCACGTTGAGGTTGTCGATCTCGTTGTTCGTGCCGCCGCCGAAGTTATTGTATTTGACGCGGCTCCGCGTGAAGGTATAGCTGAGCGAACCGGAGAGCCCTTCGCGATCGAAATCGCCCTTCTTAATCTCGAACTCCACGCCGTAATTGCGCTGGCGCCCGACGTTGAGACCGTCGAGAACGCCCTGCGCGCCGATCGGAATATTCGCGAGCTGGTCCTGCGTCGAGCGGTAAAACGGCGTCAGCTTGTACGAGATATCCGTCCCCTTGAAATGCTGCTCGACCGAGAAATCGTAGTTGTTCGAGTACGAGGGGCGCGAGTCGTGGAACGGCGTGTTGAACCCGTAGGGAATGAACTGGCCGAGGAACGTCGGCGAATCCTGCTGGACGACGTTGTACTGCTGGTACGATGTCGGCGAGGGCGCCGCGTAGCGGCCGTACGACCCGCGCAACACGATGTCGGGATTCACGCTATACGTGAACGAGAGACGCGGCTGATACGCCGTGAAGCTCACGGTGCGCGGGCTCGTGTTGAGCAGATCCGCGTTCGTGCCGGGGGCGCAGACCGAGGCCCCGGTCAGCGGGTTCACGGTGTCGCCTGCCGCATCGGTGCATTCGGTGCCGGAGCCCGTGAATTCGCGGTCGTAGGCGGCGAACCAAAACGGGCGTGCCGGATAACCGGACACGGTATCGTCGAGGCGATAGTTGAAATTCTCGACGCGAATGCCGGCGTTGATCGTCGTCCGCTCGTTCGGATGAAATTGATCGGCAAGCGACACGGCGCTGAAGAACGGCGTGATCTCGTCGATCTGGGCGTTGGTGCCGTCGTTCGTCACGAGGTTGCGCGCCCCGTTGACGGCGGCGGGCGACCCGGCCGGCGGCGTGGCGGGAAGCGCGAGCGAGGACGCGGGGAAACCGGGCGCCGTGCCGCCGGCGAAGCCGTACTGATTGAGGCTGCCCGCCGGATTCACGCTGCCGTCGCCATTGTAAATCGGCGCGTAACAGCCGGCGTACAGGCCGCTGAAGGGGCTGTAGCAATTCCCCTTCGCATCGACGAGATTGGTCGTGATGCTGCCCGAGTAGTTGTTGCCGTTGTACGTCTCCAGTTTCTGCGTGTTGTACGAACCCGTAAGCGTGAGCAAGTTGTTCGCATTGATCTGGTTGACGTATTGCGCGGTCGCGCCGAAAGCGTTGCCGTGCACTTCGTAGTCCTGCAGCTCGCCGCCGTAGGTGAGAAACGCGCTGACGGGACCGTTGAGAAACCAGTCCGTGTACTCGCTGTAGCCGTACAGACGCAAGTATTGACTCGAACTGAAGTTTTTCTGATATTGCAATTTGAGAATCGAGGCGTTGTGGTCGTCGGCGTCGCGGTCGTTCGGGGGAATGAGCCCGTCGAACGGGACGTGCGCGGGGCTCGAAGGCGACAGTGCGACCGCGACTTTGCTCGGGTCGGGCGGTGCGAACACGGCTCCCGAGTAAACGTATTGATCGGTGTAGGTCGGCAGACCGGTCGAGTTCGCGAGCACTGCGGCGCCGCCGAGGTCGTTGACCGAACTGTAGAAGCCGCTCTGAATGTCGCTCGTTACGTACAGCAACTGGATATCGTCTTTGAGCCCGCCGTCTTTGTGCGGCAGGTAGAAGTGAAAATTGCCGATGTTGTCGCGCTCCGACGTATGCGCGATCGCGTAGTTCTGGCCGTCCGAAAACACGGGCGTGCCGCTTCCGTCGAAGACCGTGCCGTTGTTGGACGGGATGTACAGCGGATAGAAGAACAGCGGGTTGCTCGCGCCGTTGAACTGATCGGAATAACGGTAATCCTGATTTTCGCCGCCGAGCCCGATGTAGTAGGTGAAGTTGCGATTCGAGGTCGCGCCGCTCGCTTCGAAGCTCAGTTTGTGATAGAACGTCGGCGAACCGATGCCGGCGCTGATCGTCTCGTAACCGGGATACGTGCCCGTTTTGATGACCTGGTTGATGAAGCCCGAAAGGCCCGAGGCCTCGGCCGACGGCGGCGTGCCGCCCGTATACGTTTGCACTTCTTGTTGGCCGAGGCTCGAAAGCGTCGTGATCGGGGCGTAGTCCGAGTCGCGCTGAACCGGGATGCCGTCGAGTTCGTTCGAGACGTCGCTGTAGTCGCCGCCGCGAATGTAGACCAACTGATTCCAGCCTTGCTGGCCCTGCGGGACGTTCGCGCCCGGCACCGTCGCGATCGCGCTGTAGGCTTGGTTGAGGCCACCGGGCCCACCGACCGCCGCCGCCGCCGCCGCGCCCGCCGCGTTGACCGAGTAGACGTCGCTCGTGGTACCGGCCCGCACGAGCGCACTGCCCGAGCGCGAACGGACCGTCGCGATCGTCTTGATCGTTTTCGCAAGCGAAAACGTGCCGACGTTCTGCACCTGGTCGGCGAACACCGAGACGCCGGCCGTCGAGGCCCCGTCGTATCCCGTCAGTTCAGCCGAAACGACGTACGCATCGGGCGCGAGCGAAACGAAGTTGAAGCTGCCGTCCGCTGCGGTCCGCGTCGAGGCCGACTGCGACGGTGAGGTCGCCGTGACGACCGCGTTCGCGAGCGGTGCGTTTGCCGCATCGACGACGCGGCCGCGCAGTCCGCCCGTCGTTCCGGCGATTGCGATGCCCGGTCCGCCGAGGCCGAGCACGAATAGAAAGACGACGACGAAGCTACGGATGCGAGCGGCCAAAATGAGACTCCAAATCGAGAAGACCCCGGCCGCTTGCACTGAGCGGCCGGTTGGCATTTGCGCTCTAGTCTACCGCGCTCTGTCTATAGCGGGCCACGGGCCGAGGACGTAAGCTCGGCCTGCGGCGTTGTGCAGGTCGTCGAAATCGGGGCTTCGCCGAAGCCGGGCTTTTGCCGGCCCCGCCTCGAATGGGAGCCCTTCGCACTTGGGGGATTTGACCGTGGAAGCCACCCAGACACGCACGAGCGACCTTCTCGACCGCCGCAACCGGGCTGTGGCGCGCGGCGTCTCGGCCGCCCATCCGCTCTTCGTGGCGCGAGCCGAGGGCGCGCGCTTGTGGGACGTCGACGGCCGTGAGTTCGTCGATTTTGCCGGCGGCATCGGCGTGCTCAACGCCGGCCACCGTCACCCAGCGGTCGTCGCGGCCGTGCGCGCCCAGCTCGATGCCTTCACGCACACGTGCTTCCAGGTTGGGATGTACGAGGGCTACGTCGCACTTGCCGAGCGTCTCAACGCGCTTGCCCCGGGGGCGTTCGCGAAGAAGACGCTGCTGCTCACCACAGGGGCCGAGGCCACCGAAAACGCCGTCAAGATCGCGCGTGGCGCGACCGGTCGTCCGGCCGTGATCGCTTTCTCTTACGGCTACCACGGCCGCACGCTGCTGGCGCTGACGATGACCGGCAAAGTTGCGCCGTACAAGCAGAATTTCGGGCCTTTCGCGCCCGAGGTCTACCAAGCGCCCTATCCCGATGCCGGGCGCGGCTACGATACCGAGCGCGCTCTGCGCGCGCTCGACGAGCTCTTCGAGACGCGCGTCGCGCCGAAGCAGGTCGCGGCGTTCATCATCGAGCCGGTCCTCGGCGAGGGCGGCTTCGTTCCCGCGCCGTTCGACTTTCTGCGCGAACTGCGCGCGCGCGCCGACCGCCACGGCATCCTCCTCATCGCCGACGAGGTTCAGACCGGCTTCGGCCGGACCGGCACGATGTTCGCAATCGAACAGGCGGGCGTTGCGCCGGACCTGCTGACGTTCGCGAAGAGCGTCGCCGGCGGGCTGCCGCTCTCGGGCGTCGTCGGCCGCGCCGAGATCATGGATGCGGTCGAACCTGGCGGCCTCGGCGGGACGTACGCGGGCAACCCCCTGGCGTGCGCGGCGGCCCTCGCAACCCTCGCGGTCTTTGACGATGAAGCGCTGCTGGAACGGGCCCAGCGGCTGGGCCGGATGCTGCGCGAGCGGCTCGAAGCGCTCCATGCGGCCTACCCCGCGCAGATTCTCGGGGTGCGCGGCCTCGGCGCCATGCTCGGGATCGTCTTCGCGCAACCGGCCGACGGCGGGAAGAGCCTCGCCAGTCGCGTCGTCGCCGCCGCGTTCGACGAAGGTCTCGTCGCCCTCACGGCCGGTCCGAAAGCCGAGGTTTTGCGGATTCTCGTTCCCCTCGTGGCGACCGGGGACGACCTCGCGCGCGGCTTTGGGGCGCTCGAACGCGCCTGCGCCAAGGTGCTCGAGCCGCAACCGGGAGCACGGTGACCTCGGGGCGCCCGGAGCTTGGTGCCGCTAGTTCGTTTTAGCTAGATCGCCCGGGAATCGAGCGGAGGCCGGGCCGATCGTGGTGCGAAGCGAGGCCCCTTTTGGGGGCTCAATCGGCTTTGGCCGCGAAAGAAGACCCGGGTCGAGACTCGTTCGAACGGCTCTACATCGCTCGGCGCCCTATGCCATACGGCGATGCCGAACGCAGTCTCATATTTCGCTCTAGCGGAGGTTGAAAATTCTTGCATCAAATACGTCCGGCGACGTCCTTGCCTATACGCAGCGCGTCCTAGACCTTATTCATACGCCCACGATCGATCGCGCGCAGGCCGATTGGATCGTCCGCGAAACCGTCGAAGGGTTTCGCGATTACGTCAACCCGGGTTTCCTCGAGTACCGCAAGGCCGGCGCGAAGGGCACGCTCGACGCCGCCGTCGAGTGGTCCGACAGCGGAAACGTCTTCACCGACGTCAACGGCCGCGAATACATCGATTGCCTGGGCGGTTTCGGTATCTTCAACGTCGGCCACCGTCATCCCAAGGTGATGGGCGCCGTGCGCGCTCAACTCGACCGTCAGGCGTTGCACAGTCAGGATCTGCTCGACCCGCTGCGCGCGATGCTCGCGAAAGCGCTTGCGATGCTCGCCCCGGGCGATTTGAAATACGCCTTTTTCAGCAATAGCGGTACGGAGTCCATCGAAGCCGCGCTCAAACTCGCGCGCGCCTACGATCTCAATAAGCCGACGATCGTGGTTGCGACCAAAGGCTTTCACGGCAAGAGTTTCGGGTCGCTCTCGGCGAGCGGAAAAGCGTCGTTTCGCGTGCCGTTCGGCGCGCTGCTGCCGGGCTTCAAACACGTGCCGTTCAACGACATTCTCGCGCTCGTCGACACGTTGGCAGCCTGCCGTCAGACAGGGCAAGACGTCGGTGCCGTTCTCCTCGAACCGATTCAGGGCGAGGGCGGCGTGAACATTCCGTCGGATGAGTATTTGCCGGCCGTGCGTCGACTCTGCGACGAATACGGCGCGCTGCTCATCTTCGATGAAGTGCAGACCGGCATGGGCCGCACGGGCACCATGTTCGCCTGCGAACGTTGGAACGTCGCGCCCGACATCATCTGCCTCGCCAAAGCCTTGGGCGGCGGGGTGATGCCCATCGGGGCGACGCTCGCCACCGAGGCGGTGTTTTCGCGGCTCTTCGAAAACCCGTTCCTCCACACGACGACCTTCGGCGGCAATCCGCTGGCCTGCGCCGCGGCGCTGGCGACGATCAACGTGATCGTCGAGGAAAAACTAGCCGAACGCGCGGCCGAGATGGGCGCCTACATGCTGCGCGGTCTCAAAGAAGCCGTGCGCGGCCACGAGCAGGTCGTCACGGACGTGCGTGGCCTCGGGCTGCTCATCGCGCTCGAATTCGCCGACGACGCGCTCGGCTTCGCCGCCTCGAAATATCTCTTCGACCGCGGCGTGCTCGTCGCGGGCACGCTCGTCAACGCTCGCGTCATCCGCGTCGAACCACCCCTGACGATCGAGCGCGCGCAGGCCGACAAAGTTTTCGTCATCCTGCGTGAAGCACTCGACGCGATGGCGCGCGAACGCGCCCAGGTCACCGCTCACCGCCCTTCGGAGAACACGCTCGATGTTGCAAGCTGAAATCGCCGTCAACCGGACCGCCGCGCTGCGCCATCTTGAACGCGCCGGCGAGGCGTTCGCACTGTACCTCGGCGGCCGCTTCGTCGCAGCCTCCGACGGCGGTACGCGCGAACTGATCGACCCGGCGACGGGCGAATCGATCGGCCGCGTCGCCGAGGCGACGGCCGCCGACGCCGCGCGGGCGATCGCGCTCGCGCGCGAGGCCTTCGATGAGGGGCCGTGGCCGCAAACGCCGGCGCTCGAACGAGCGCGATTGCTCAATAAGCTCGCAGACGCACTCGATGCGAACGCGGCCGACTTCGCGGCGCTCGAAACGCTCAATTGTGGTAAGCCCTTGCGCGAAGCCGAATACGACGTCGCCGACGCCGCGAATTGCTTTCGCTATTACGCCGGCCTCGCGACCAAACCGCACGGCCAGACCTTCGACGTCCCCGCGCCGTCGCAGAGCTTCACCGTGCGCGAACCGATCGGCGTCTGCGGCCAGATCGTGCCGTGGAATTACCCGCTGCTCATGACGGTGTGGAAACTCGCGCCCGCGTTCGCGGCCGGGAACGTGTGCATCCTCAAGCCCTCCGAATACACGCCGCTCTCGGCGCTCTGGCTCGCGAAACTCACGGCCGAAGCCGGCTTCCCCGACGGCGTCCTCAGCGTCTTACCGGGCGCGGGACCGGTCGCGGGCGCGGCGCTGGCCGAGAGCATGCTGGTCGATAAGATCGCGTTCACCGGAAGCGTTCCCACGGGCCAAACGATCATGCGCGCGGCCGCGTGCAACGTAAAAAAGATCTCGCTCGAACTCGGCGGCAAATCGCCCAATATCGTTTTCGCCGACGCCGACTTCGAGACGGCGATCGACTATGCGCTCTTCGGCATCTACGCGAACGCCGGCCAAGTCTGCTCGGCGGGTTCGCGGCTGGTCGTGGAACGCTCGATCGCGGGCCGTTTCGTCGCCGAACTCGTGCGCCGCGCGGGCAAGATCGCCGTGGGCGACGGCTTCGACCCGGCAACGGAAATGGGGCCGCTGGTCAGCCGCCAGCAGCGGGACCGCGTCGAGAGCTACATCGCGGCCGGCCGGTCCGAGGGCGCGACGCTCGCCTGCGGCGGGACGCGCTTAGCGGGCGAGCTCGGGGAGCGCGGCAACTACATCGTGCCGACGATCTTCACCGGCACGACGCCGCAGATGCGGATCGTCCGCGAGGAAATCTTCGGCCCCGTCCTCGTCGTCCAGGAGTTCGCGGACGAAGCCGACGCCGTCCGGATTGCCAACGATTCGCCGTACGGCCTGGCCGGCGCCGTCTTCACGAACGACGGCGCGCGCGCGCAACGGGTCGTGCGCAAATTACGCGCCGGCATCACCTGGATCAACGCCTACCACCCGACGTACAATGAGGCTCCCTGGGGCGGTTACAAACAGTCGGGGATCGGCCGCGAACTCGGCACCTACGGCTTCGACGCGTATACCGAAGTCAAACAGATCAACGTCAACCTCGCGGTCGAGCCGAGCGGTTGGTTCAAAGCCTAAGGGCCCAAAGGGCGCCGTGCGTGCTCGGTCCGGCAGTCCGAGGGACGTCCGGCCGGTCCATGCAGACCGGCCGGGGCGGCGCGAAGGCCCAAGAGACGGCTCGGATGGCCGAAGCGGAGGCCGGAAGCCGGCGAACCGGCCCGAGACTTCCGTGGCCGAGCGCAGATATAAAGGTTCTCAAGCTATGGGGCAACGAAATTACGGCGTCGACGTGAGCGACCCTCGCGTCCTTTTCGTACTGACCGGGCATTGCATCCGAGGAAATCCGTGAACGATAAAGAGCTGGTCCTCACCAAAGAGGGGCTCGCGAAGCTCGAAGAAGAGCTCGACGAACTCAAAACGGTCCATCGCCGCGAAGTCAACGAGCGAATTCGTCAAGCCAAAGAGTTCGGCGATATCTCCGAAAACGCGGAATACGAGGATGCGAAGCAAGAGCAAGCGTTCGTCGAAGGCCGCATTCTCAAAATCGAATCGATGATTCGCATCGCGCGCATCATCGATTCGTCGGAATACGCGCAGGACGAAGTTCATCTCGGAGCGTCGGTCCGAGTCAAAGACTCACGGGGCACCGCGCACGAGTTCTCGATCGTCGGCTCGACCGAAGCGGATCCCGTTAACGGGCGGCTCTCGAACGAGTCGCCGCTCGGCAGCGCACTCATCGGCAAGAAAAAGGGCGAGTCGGTCGACGTGAGCACGCCGCGCGGCGTCGTCTCGTACAAGATCGAGGGCATCAACTCGACGAAGAAAAAGGTCGCAAAAAAGGCATCCTAACGTGAACGACGTTCCGACGCTCGCGGAGGACGCGGGCGAACTGGGACGGCGCGAACTCGAGCTGCGGGCGGCGAGGCGGGCAAACCTCGCCGCTTTGCGCGAGCGTGGCGTCGACCCGTTCCAGGCAACCCGCTACGACGTCACCGCCCACGCGGCCGACCTCGGCCATCGTTTTGCGACGCTACGTCCGGAGGATCCGCCGCAGAGCGAGATCTTCGGCGTCGCCGGCCGGCTGATGGGCATTCGGAAGATGGGTAAGGGCGCGATTTGGGCCGACCTCATCGACCGCAGCGGGCGCCTGCAGATCTACGTTCGCGCCGATACGCTCGGCGCGGATGCGTTCGCGCTGTTCGATACGCTCGACATCGGCGATCTCATCGGTGTGAGCGGCACGCTCTTTCGCTCGAAGAAGGGCGATCTGACGTTGCGCGCGGCCTCGGTTGCCGTGCTCGCCAAATCGCTCGTGCCGCTGCCCGACAAATTTCACGGACTCACCGATGTCGAGAAGCGCTATCGTCAGCGTTACGTCGATCTCATCGTGAACGAGGACGTTCGCACGATCTTTCTCACGCGCTCGAAGATCGTTTCCGAGATGCGCCGCTTCTGCGATGCGCGCGGTTTCGTCGAATGCGAGACGCCGACGATGCTGCACGTCGCGGGCGGCGCGGCGGCGCGTCCGTTCCGGACCCACCACAACGCGCTCGATCTCGCGCTCGATCTGCGGATCGCAACCGAGTTGAATTTGAAGCGGCTGATCGTCGGCGGCCTCGAGCGCGTCTACGAAATCGGCCGTATCTTCCGCAACGAAGGCATCGACACCACCCACAATCCCGAATTCACGATGCTCGAACTCTATGCGGCTTATTGGTCGGTCCACGAGATGATGGAATTCAACGAAGAACTCTTCGCGCATCTCGTGTCGGTCGTGCACGGCTCGACCGAAATCGTTTTCGGCAACCGGACGATTTCGTTCGCCCGGCCCTTCCGCCGGATCCGCTACTTCGACGCGCTCGCGCGGTGGGGCGGCCACGACCGGGCGACCTTGCTCGACCCCGCAGGCGCGCAGCGCGTGCTTGCGGAGATGGGCCTGCCGCCCTCGCAAACGCACGGCCAGGCCCTCGATAAGATCTTCGAACGCGTCGTCGAGCCCAATCTCGTCGACCCGACGTTCGTCTACGACTATCCGGTCGTGATCTCGCCGCTCGCCAAGCGCAAGAACGGCGATCCCGACATCGTCGACCGCTACGAGCTTTTCGGCGCGAACTTCGAACTCTCCAACGCGTTCACCGAGCTCAACGATCCCGACGATCAGCGGGCGCGTTTTGAGTCGCAAATTCTCGAACGCAAAACGGGCAACGACGAAGTCCCCCAGCCGGACTGGGATTTCGTCAACGCCCTCGACTACGGGATGCCGCCGACGGCGGGGATCGGCATCGGCGTCGATCGGATCGTCATGCTGCTCACGAACAACCAATCGATTCGCGAAGTGATCCTCTTCCCGTTGCAGCGCCCGCACGCATGAGTTCGCCGGTTGCCGTTGACCGCGAACTAACCGTTGCCCAGGCGACCTCGCTGCTGGCCGGCGAACGCGATCCGATCGCGAACGCAGCTAACCTTGCGGCGCTGATCTACGGTGCTTTTCCCGACCTCAACTGGGCCGGCTTTTATTTCGTGCGGGGCGAGGACCTCGTGCTCGGCCCGTTTCAGGGAAAGCCGGCGTGCGCGCGGATCGCTCGCGGCGCGGGCGTGTGCGGCCTCGCTTGGGCCCAAGGCCGGACGATCGTCGTGCCCGACGTCCACGCGTTTCCGGGTCACATCGCGTGCGATTCAGCATCGAACGCCGAAATCGTCGTGCCGCTGACCGCCGCGGACGGCGGCGTTCTCGGCGTCCTCGACCTGGACAGCCCGCTGCACGACCGTTTCGACGCGTCCGACCGCGCGACACTCGAAGAACTCGCGCGTCTCTACGTGGCCGCTTCCGAACGGCCGTAGTGGCGCGGCGGCGGCGAGCTCGCGGATGATTCGCGACGACGACACTGCGGCGCGCGCCGACGCCGCGCGCGCAGAGGCCGAGCGCGCGGATGCGCGAGCCGCCCGGGCGCGCCTCAAAAAAGCCGTCGGTAAACTCGGCTGGAAGCTGGCCGGCGGGTCGACGGCCGAGATTCCCGTCGAGCGCGAATTCCGTTTCGGCGGCCGCACGGTGGTCGTGCGCGGCCGCGTTCCGGTCGACGTGCCCGATGAGTTGACGAACGAGGCGGGCGAACGCGCCGTCGCACCGCTCGTCGATCCGGCGGCGGCCAAGTTCCGGCATTCGATCGAGCGCGCGGCGGCGAAACTGCTGACCGAACCCGACGACGTCGTCAAGCGCCACGTCTTCGAAAGGCCGTCGTTCTTTAGCGCGCTCGAGGACGCGCAGCGCGGGCTCGTGCGCGAGTACCAGGAACTCGAGAACAAGCGGGTCGACGAACGCGTGGAGGCCGACCTCGGTTTACGTTTCTACGTGGAAGGCTTCACCCGCGAAGAGCGCTCCTTCCGGTATTTCGTCGGCCCGACGAATTCGGGCAAGACGCATGCGGCGATCGAATTGCTGCGCGAAGCCGAGAGCGGCGTGTATCTCGCGCCGCTGCGACTGCTCGCGCTCGAAGTCTACGAGCGCTTGCGCGAACTCGGCATCGCGACTTCGCTTGTGACGGGCGAAGAGCGGGTAACCGATCCCGCCGCCCGTCACGTCAGTTCGACCGTCGAAATGGTCGATCTCGGCCGCCAAGTCGACGTCGCCGTCGTCGACGAGGCGCAAATGCTGCAAGACGAGCAGCGCGGTTGGGCTTGGACGCTCGCGATTGCCGGCGTGCGCGCGAAGACGGTCGTCATGTGCGGGTCCGAGGACGGCTTGCACGCGGCGGAACGGCTGGCGGCGCGTCTAGGCATCAAACTGATCGTGCGCCGGTTCGAGCGGAAAAATCCGCTCACGGTCGTCGACGCCGTCCCGCTCGGGGCGCTGCGTGCGGGCGACGCGGTCGTGGCGTTCTCGCGCAACGCTGTCGTCGGATTGCAGGCGCAAATTGGCCGCGGCGGTCATTCGACGGCTGCGATCTACGGCTCGCTCTCGCCCGCCGTGCGCCGGCGCGAAGCCGAACGCTTTCGTAGCGGTGCGGCGGACGTGCTCGTTGCGACCGACGCGATTGGTCTAGGATTAAACCTTCCGATCCGGCGCTTGATTTTCGCGTCGATCGAAAAATTCGACGGCGTGGCGGAGCGCCTGCTCACGCCGCCGGAGATCCGCCAGATCGCCGGGCGCGCCGGACGTTACGGGATCCACGAAGCGGGGCAGGTGACCGCGCTCGATGCGCGCGGCGTGCGGGTGCTGCGCGGGAGCATCGAGCATTTCGAACCGCCTGCGGAAGATCTGCCGATTTGGATCTCGCCCACCGACGACCATCTGCGCCGCCTTTCGGCGATCATCGGCACGAACCGGGTCAGCCGCCTGCTGCAATTCTTTCAAACGCGCGTCTTCAAGGACGACGAAAGCGATCTGCGCATCGCGAACCTCTCGGATACGATCGAGGTCTCGCTCGCGCTCGAGCAGTACGAACGATTTCTGGAATTGCCGCTGGCGATCCGTTGCACCTATAGCCGCGCGCCCGTTTCGACCCGCGGCAACAGCCTCGCGGTCCTGGCGCGCTGGGGCGAACGACATGCAACCGAAGGGGTCGTCGACGGCGCCGAACTCACGAGCGGCTTCACGGCCCGCGACCGCCTCTTGCTGCACGAAGACCGCTCGCGACTCGCGACGCTCTATCTGTGGCTCGCGCAGCGTTTTCCGGGCGTGTACGTGAACGGGGAGCGGGTGATGCGCCTTCGTGAAGAGATCGACGACGACATCCATAGCGCGCTCTTAGAACAGGGGGAGCGGCCGGGGAAAAACCGCCCGCGCCCGCGCCCGTTCAAACGCAAAGGCCCTCCGAAATTCAATAAGCGCCGTTTGCCGAAGTGACCGGGACGGCGCGCTGCGGGAGAGTTCCGCCGCTTCGAAGCGCGAGCGCTATCTCTTCGGCGTCGAGCGGCTTCGAGAAGAAAAAGCCCTGGACTTCCGGGCAGCCGAGCGACTTCAAGACTTTGAGTTGCTCGCGCGTTTCGACGCCTTCGGCGATTACCGCAATTCCGAGATCCCGGGCGAGTCCGATCGTCGCTTTCGCCACCGCTGCTTGGCCGGGCTCGGTCGCAATGTCCTTTACGAACTCTCGTGCGATCTTGATGCGGTCGACCGGGAACAAGCCGAGATAGCCGAGGGACGAGTAGCCCGTTCCGAAATCGTCGATGGCGAGCGTCACGCCGGACGCGCGAAGACGCCCGAGAGCCTCGCCATGCTCCGGCGTCACATCCATCAACGCCGTTTCCGTGAGTTCGATTTCGAGCAGTTCCGGCGGGAGCCTCGCATCCGCGAGCGCGGCCGTGACATCGGCCTCGAGCTCCAGCGGCGCCTTGAACTGCAGGACCGAAACGTTTACCGCGACGCGTACGGGCGCGATGCCGGCGTCTAACCATGAGCGCGCTTGGCGGCAAGCCGCGTGCAGGGCCCAGCGGCCGAGCGCCACGATGATGCCGGTCCGTTCGGCGACCGGAATGAAGACGTCTGGACCGAGGGTGCCGCGCTCGGGGTGTTGCCAGCGCACGAGTGCCTCGACGCCGATGATGCGCCCGGTTCCGACTGCAACCTGCGGTTGATACAGGAGATAGAGCTGACCGCGCGCGACGGCGGAGCGTAGTTCGGCTCCAAGGGTCACGCGCGTACGAACGGCTTCATCCATCGAGTCGGTGAAGAACCGGTAGCCGCCGCGGGCTTCCGACTTCGCGCGGTAGAGGGCCACGTCGGCATGCGTCAGCAGCGTTTCCGGCTGCGTCGAATCGGGGCCGTGCACGTCGATTCCGATGCTCGCCCCGGTGCGAATCTCGTGCCCTTCGACGTCGAACGGAACTGCGAGCGTTGCGAGCAATTTCTCGGCCACGAAGCCGGCGACGGCGGGGTCTTCGAGATCCGCTACGAGCACGGCGAATTCGTCGCCGCCGAAGCGAGCGAGGGTGTCGCCGGGTCGCATATTCGAGCGCAGCCGGTTCGCTACGGCGCGAAGCAGCCCGTCACCCACGGGGTGGCCGAGCGTATCGTTGATGTCTTGAAAATGATCGAGATCGAGATAGATGACGGCGAACGTTTTCTTGACGCGGTATGCTTTGAGGATTGCTTGGCCCAGCGCTCCGACGAAGACGCTCCGATTCGTCAGGCCGGTCAGCGCGTCGAAGCTCGCCATTTCGATTGCCCGCATTTCGGCTCGCTTGCGTTTGGAAATGTCGCGAAAATACCAAACGCGTCCGAGATACGCGCCGTCGGGCGACGTCAGGGCGGCCGTCCGCCGGTCGATGAACCGCCCGTCGAGAAACTCGATTTCATCGGTGCCCTTTTCGGCGGGGTGACTGTAGAGAAATTCGACGCGCTCGACGAACCGGTCCGGGTCTTTGATGATCGTCGAAGCCGTCGCCAACGCATGACCGTCGTACCGATGGATCGCGTCGCCGTCCAGGCCCCACATGTCGAGAAAAAGCTGGTTGCACGACAGGATCTTCCGGTCACCGTCGACCACCAAGATGCCGTCGGGAGACGCTTCCAGCTCCGTCTTGAGCAGCATGTTGGCGAACTCGAGTTTGCCTTCGGACTCCTTACGCACGGAGACGTCGCGCAAAATGCCGATCGCCTCCCAGCCGTTCCCGATGCGCGCCCCGGCGAGCGACACTTCGACCGCCACTTCGGTCCCATTCTTCCGCAGCGCGGCGAGTTCGAGGGTCTTGCCGACCGCGTTGCCCTCGCCGCTCGAAAGAAACGTCGCCAACCCGAGAGCGGCTTGCTCCTTGAAGCGGACCGGAACCATGAACTCGTGGATTTCGCGTCCGACGACCTCGTCCGCGGTATAGCCGAGGATGCGTTCCGCGGAGAGATTCCACTGGCGTATGCGGCCCGCGCCGTCCATCATCACGATCGCGTCCTGCGCGGTCGTCGTCAACACGCGGAATCGCTCCTCGCTCGTTTCGAGGGAGAGCCGCTGTTCGTCGCGCAGCGCGAGCGAGCCGAAGATGCTCGCGAACGTTTTCAACGTGTTGATTTCGTTGGCGCTCCAATCCCGCGCTTCTCGCGAAACGTTGGCGCAGAGGCTTCCCCAGAGTTTCGCGTTGACCACGATTGGGACCATCAGTAACGATTGAGCTTGTAGCCGCTCGAGCATCGCGTCCAAGAGCCCGCCGCCGGTCGCACGCTGGCCGATCACGATCTCGCCATCGGAGAGGAGCGCGCGAACCGCGCTCGTGCCGCCCGCCGGCGACGATGGATCCCGAAGGGACGCGCTATCGAGGTGTCGCGAAACGACGCGCGCTTCCCAGGCGTAGCGAAGGGCGGGGCTCGAGGGCAGTTCGGGAGCTTCTTGAACCACCTCGATCAGATCGAGGTGCATGCTTTCGCCCACGATCCGCAGCGCCTCCGGCATGCCGATTTCGATCGATTCGGCTTGCAATAAACTCGCCGTCCCCGCCGTCACGGCATCGAGCAGACGATCGCGATACGCTAGTTCGTTCGCCGCATTCTTCCGTTCGGTGATGTCTTGGATCGACACGAAGAGTCGCGAGGGCTGCCCCGGCGGGCCCGCGATGTTTCGTCCGCTCGATTCCACGAAGCGGACCTCACCGTCATCGCGCACGATCCGGTATTCCAGGGAGCGCGGTTCCGCAGTTCGCAGGAACGTTGCGAGCGTCTCGCGCACCGTCGATCGATCGTTCAGATGCACCCGCTCGAGCAATGATTCCAGAGAGACCGCGAAGGTCGAGCGATCCACGCCCATGATGCGGAAGACCTCCGCCGTGGGGACGATCTCGCCGCTCTTGCCGTCGAACTCGAATCCGCCGACGTGGGCCAAGCGCTGTGCCTCGGCCATCGAAGCTTCGCTCGCGCTCAACTTTTCGACTAAGAGCTCTTGCTCCACGCGCGAGCGAAGGTTCTCGACGATCGTGCGATTGATATTCAGTCCGCTGCCACCGATAACCATCGCGAAAATTGCGACGATGACGCCTAGATCGACGGCACCCGTGTTTGGCCGCGTAAGCAGGATGACGATGACCGGCAAAACCGTCGGCACGATGAACGCCACCATCGCCGGCCGGAAGGCGGCATTGCGAACGATGCCGCCGGCCACCATGCCGGCAAGCACGAACACGATGAAGACGTGGTCGAGGGCATTGGGTGTCACGAGAACGACGGAGCTAGTCAGTCCCCAGAGGCAAGCCGTGACGAACTTTGCCACGAGATAGAGGCGAGCGGCGTTCCGGGCGGAGCCGGCACCGGGATTCGCGACAAGCCGGCGGTACGGCATCGCGGCTCGGCCCAGGATGACGAGCCAAAGCGACGCCAACCACGACATCCAAATCCAAGGCGGGAAGAGCCGTCCGAGAATTGCCGCGACGGCCGAGGCCACGAAGACGTTCGCGGCCAAATCGAACCGCTCGTCGAAAAGCAAAGCGACTTGCTCGGCAAATACCGCTTCGTCGAGCGCAGCCTTCTGCGTTTTAGTGTTTACAATCACATGTGGTCAAGGGCCCGGGCTTACCGCCGATTTCGGTTCGATGCGTTCGACGACGTTGATTACTGCGGTTACAGGTTGAAGCGTCCGTGGCGCGACGCGGCGATTAAGTTGAACGCTTCGTTCCTATATCGTCGGCCTTCAAGAATGCCGGGTTGAGGATGCATCGGCTCTTAAGCAAGCGCGGCGGGCCCACCGCGCGTCGTTCTCTTTGTCCACTCGATTACGCCGTCACCGGAGTACCGCTTTGCCGGCCGTTTCGGGAGGAACCGAATGGCGGGGCGAACGTCGCGCCTCGCGAAGCGTCTAAGGAGCGGGCGATCGGCTCGCCCGCGTTTCGAAGAAGGCGGCGAGACCGCCCGCAGCGCCCACTCTCGAGGAGAAGCACGAATGGATCTCACCACATCGTACCCCCGCAGCACGTCCGCGAAGATCGCGGGCGTCGTGATGATCGCGCGGACGATCGATAAAGCGAAGGCCAAGGCCCACGGCAAGATCGGCGAGTACCACTACAACTGTCCGATGGATGCCGGCGTCTTCGGGTTCCTCGGCATCGACCACGAAAAGTTTCTCGAAGTCGTTACGAATGCGAAGAGCGATCGCGACATCGAGGCTTACGTAAAGTCGTTCGCGGACAAGAAGACGCCTCAGGAAATCGAAGGATTCAACGCCGGCTTCCTGCTGCACGCTCCCGAGCCGGGTAGCGACGGAGAAAAGTACTTCCTCGAACTTCGCGCCACCGCAGCGCCCGACCGTACGGACGTGACGACGTGGGCCGATCTCCTGGACCTCGACGAGAAGCGGAGCGTGCCGCATCGCGCGATGGCCGCGCACTAAGCGTTCTGGCCGATGCGACGTACCGTGTCGTCGTGGAATACGACGGCACGGATTTCCACGGATTTCAATTCCAGCCGGGTTTACGTTCGGTCGCGGGAGAGCTCGAAACCGCTCTCTCGCGACTCTTCGACCGGACGGTGAAAGTGACGGCCGCGGGCCGCACCGACGCCGGCGTTCACGCGAGCGGTCAGGTCGTATCGTTCGTTTCGCACGACGCCTTCCCGGTCGATAAACTTTCCATCGCGCTCAATACGTCGTTGCCGCCGGATCTGAGCGCCCGCGACGCCGCGCGCGTCGAAGCGGGCTTTTCCGCGCGCGCGTCGGCGCTCGAACGCCGCTACACCTACACGATCGTCAACCGCCGGGACCCTTCGGCGCTCTGGCGGCGCTTCGCGCACCACGAGCATCGCGAACTCGATTTCGGACTGATGCGCGCGGCGGCCGCGCACCTCGTCGGCGAGCACGACTTCATCACGTTTTGCGGCGGTTTGCCCGAGCGCGGGGGAACGGTCCGAACCGTGCGGGCGATCGACATCGAACCCGAGGGCGAGATCGTCCGTTTGCACGTCGGCGGCTCGGGCTTTCTCCATCGGATGGTGCGCATCATCGCCGGGACGTTGCTAGACGTCGGCGCGGGGCGTCGCACGCCGGGCGAGGTCGCTTCGATGCTGGCGGCGCGCGACCGGCGCGCCGGCGGACCGACCGCACCGGCGCAGGGCTTGTGCTTGGTCGAGGTGCTCTATTCCGGCTTCTCGTCGCGCGCTTCGGGCAGCGCTCTGCTTTCGCCGGCGAGCGTGTAGAGCCACCAATTTGCCGTTCCGCGGCGAGCCTTTCGATCGAAATAGACGACGGCCTCGCGGCCGTCGCCGAGCCGCAACTCGTACCAGTGGCGCGCGAGATAGGTGTCGCCGCGATCGGCGTTCGTCGAGCGCCACGTTCGCACGACGGCGGCGACGATGAGGTCTTCGTCGCGCCAAGCGAAGCGCGACGGCAGGGGCGGTTCGCCGCGCGCGAAGGCGCCCGTCTCGATCAGTTCCTCGCCCCGAGCGGCGAGCGGCTCGCCGACGAAACGTCCCTGGCTCGCCACTATTCGTCGTAGCGATTGACGAGGATTTTGATCTGGCCGTTCTTGCTACTGCGCAGGAGGGTGATGTTCACGTGCTGTTTGCCGAACGCGAACGTGAAGACATAGTCGAACGATTCCGCACCGTCGCCGGGTTCGCGCACGAAGCGCTCGAAGCGTCCCATGAATTCCTGAACGGCGGTGCACGGGGCCACGTCGCGAAAGAAGTTTCGGCCGATCACGCGATCTTTGGGGAGCCGCGCGAGCCGTGATTCGTAACTGTTGTACTGCTCGATGTTGCCTTCGTGATCGAGCGAGATCAAGCCGAAGGGCAACTCATCGACTTCGTCTTCCGATAGATCGAAGAGATTCTTCGCGTCGAACATGAGTCGGCTACCCGTTTACCCCGGCCGGAGGTTCCCCCTTGGATAGCCACGGGCTGCTTGCCGACGACATCGACCGGCTTTGCGCCGAAGGCCGGGTCGAAGCGATCCCACGGCGCAGCATCGTGCCGCTGGACGGTCCGACGCTCGTCGTCGTGATCGGCGGGTTTTTCCGCATCTTTCGGAACGCGGCGTTCGTGCGAGACGTCACCCTGGGGCTCGCGGCGCGCGGCGACGTGCTCGCGCCGAGCGCCGCGTTCGGCGACCGGGCGGCGGAGACGGGCGCGGAGGCGCTCGCCGCCGGCGTGGTGCTGCACATCGCCCCCGATGCTTGGAATGCGTGCGCGGCGGCCCAGCCCGACCTGTACTTGAAAATGGCCGTCTCGATCGGAAAGCGGATCGCCCGGCTGCAAAAGAAGCTTGAAGAACTGAGCCGGGCCGGCGTCGAGGGCCGGGTCGCCTCGACGCTGCTGGATCTCGCGGCCGATTTCGGTTCGCCCGTTACCGGAGGGATCAAGCTCGAGGTTCCCTTCTCGCAGGAGGATCTGGCGCGGCTCGCCGGCACGACGCGCGAAACCTGTTCGTCCACGGTCGCCGAGTTCGCGCGGCGCGGTTTCGTGCGCGGCGGCCGCCTGCGCGGGCTGCTCGTGCTCGACGTTCCGGGCCTGGCTTCGGTTGCCGAATCCGGATTGCGGGGCTAACGCCCGAGGGTTGACGGCCCCGTCCGGTTGGCGTAAGATTCGAGGGTTGTTCCGGCCCCTCGGGGCCTTTTTCGCTCGTTTCCCATCGTAAGGCCCGTTCGTTATGCGTACCTACCAACAGAAAACGGCAGAGACCCAGCACGACTGGTACGTGGTCGACGCCGCCGGTCAACGTCTGGGCGTGCTGGCCGTCCGCATCGCGAAAGCGCTTTCCGGCAAACACAAACCGACCTGGACGCCGCACATGGATGACGGCGACCACGTCGTCGTGCTCAACGCCGACAAGGTGGAACTCGGCGGCGATAAGTGGCACCAGAAGGTCTATTACCGCCACAGCGGCTTCCCCGGCGGCTTGCGGACCGAGACGGCCCTCGAAGTGAAGAGCAAGTATCCCGAACGCCTGATCGAGCGGGCCGTTCGCGGCATGCTCCCGACCAACAAGATGCGCGACGTGCAGTTGCGCCGTCTCAAAGTCTACGCCGGTGCCGAGCACCCGCACGACCCGCAGCAGCCTAAGGAGCTCTTCTAGTTGGATACCAGCATCGAATCGTTCGGCGGAACCGGTCGCCGCAAGCGCGCGGTCGCTCGCGTCAAGCTCGTTCTCGGCCAAGGCGTCATCACGATCAATAAGAAGCCGGTCGACGATTATTTTCCGCGCGCCACGCTGCTTCAGATCGTGCGCCAGCCGCTGGAAGTCACGCAAACGCTCACGCGCTTCGACGTGCAGGTCAAAACCGAAGGCGGCGGCGTCGCGGGTCAAGCGGGGGCGGTGCGTCACGGCATCGCGCGCGCGCTCGTCGAGATGGACGAGTCGTTCCGCGAATCGCTTCGTAAGAACGGTTTACTCACCCGCGACCCGCGCGAAAAAGAGTCGAAGAAGTACGGCCGTAAGCGCGCCCGCAAACGCTTCCAGTTTTCCAAGCGCTAAGTCCGAACGAGTTCGTCTCGTTCGAGGCGTGGAGCTAGACGATAGCGTACGCAATTACCGGTTCGCTGTGTCCTTTGATGCGAGCCGCTAATTTCGCGACGGGCCGCGGGAGCCGGCCCGCCGCGGCGACCGTCGCCTCGTCCAAGTAAATGGCCCCGGCCGGCGCCGCGCTCTGCAAGGCGCTCGCTAGATTAACGGCGTTTCCGACGACCGTGTAATCCATGCGCGCCGCGCTCCCGAAGTGGCCGGCGACCACGTCGCCCGTGGCGAGGCCGATCGAGATTTCGAGCGGATAGTCCAGGCGCGGCGCGAGGCGGGCGACGCGTTCGTGGAGCTTGATTGCCGCGCTCACGGCGCGGGCCGCATCGTCGGCGCGAACGCGCGGCGGTCCGAAGACCGCCATCACCCCGTCACCGTAAAATTTGTCGAGCAGCCCGTCGTGTTCGAAGACGACCCCGACGGCGACTTCGAAGTACGTGTTGAGAATGTCGACGACGCGTTCCGCGGGAAGCTGCGAGGCGATCGACGTGAACCCGCGGACGTCGGCGAAGAGCATCGTAGCCCGCGTCCGCTCGCCGCCGAGTTTAACGGAACTCGGATCGTCGATCAGCGACGCGACGACGTGTGGCGCGAGGTAGCGCGAAAACGATTCCGCGATGCGGCCGGCCTTGAGGAGCACCGCCTCGTGCTCCTCGGCGAGTTTACGCTGCTCCGTGACGTCGGTGACGATCATCGCCGTGCCGACACCCGTCCCGTTGCGCAGCGGCGATAAGCGCATCTCGAGCGTGAGCGGCGTCCCGTCGGCGCGTTCCGCTTCGACCTCCGCCCGCAGCGACACGGCGCCGCTCGCGAAAAACGTGTCGAGCATTTCCGGGAATTCAGGAATGATCCGCGCGATCGCAGCCGCGGGACCGCCGACCATCGCTTCGCTCGAAATGCCGAACGTGATTTCGGCGGCGCGATTGAACGTCGTGATCGTGCGCTCCGGCGAAAGCGTGATCACGCCGTTAGCGATCGCTTCGAGGATGCGCGCTTGGAACGTTTGCAGCGCCGAAATTCGCGCCGCCCCGGCGCCGTTCGGCATCGTATCGGCCGAGGCCGGACGAGCGAGCCGGGCGAGGTCGTCGAGCGCGCCCGTCGCCCGCACGTCGCCCGCGACCGCGGGAAGTGCGCGCAGCAGCTTTAGGGCGGCGGAACTCGCCCGCCCGTCGTCGCCCTCGATCAACTCGCGCAAACTTGCGGGAGACGCTGAGCGAGCCTGCCGTCGGGCCCTGGGGCGTTCGTGATGAGGTTGATTGCGGGACACCTTCGGGCGGGAAGCGGAGCACGGGCGCCGTGGCGAGTTCGAACGCGCCGATGCTCACAAAGGTGCATCGCGCGTCACTTGTGTGTTCGGCTCGCGGGGCGAAATGTTGAGCGCGGCCGAGCGATTCACTCATCTCTCGGCCACATTCCGTTCATCCGCCCGGCGTAGTCTTCAGGCATGGATATCGTCCCGCTCGATCTCGTCGCCGCAGCCGCCGGCGCCCGTGAAAAACTCGCGCGTCTGGCCCGCGACGCGGCTACGGAGGGCGCCCGCGGCCCCTCGGCCGAGCACGGCCGTCCGGTCGTTTCGGGCGCGGCCCGCGAGGCGATTTTCGCCGACGCGCTGCTCGGTGCGCTCCGCGCGCGACTTGAAGAACTCAAGAGCGTTGCGAAGTGAGCGCCCCAAGCGAATTCGACATCCTCGAAAGCGCGGGCGCCGGCATGGCCGCGGAGCGAGCCGCGCTCGATCTCGCCGCCCGCAACGTCGCGGCCTCGCAAGCCGACGGTCCGGCGTTCGCGCGACTGGTCCCGCAGTTCGCCTTTAGCTCGGGCGACGCGGGCGCGGACCCGGCCGCGGGCTTCGAGCCGGCGGACGAACCGGGCTTCGAGCCGGCCGATGCGTCGCAGCCGCTTTCGCTTTGGGCGCCGGACGGCGCGCTTGAAGGCGACGCGGACGAGCGCGCGTTGCCGGTTCGTTATCTCGGTGCGCGGCGTCAGCCGGGGACGGCGCCCGACGCGATCTCCGAAATGGTGGCCGTGCTCGACGCGCAGCGGGCCTACGACGCGAATGCGAGCGTCTTCGACGTCGGCAAACGGCTCGCGGAACGCACGATCGATATGGGGCGCGTTCAGTGACGGTCGTTCCGCTCGACCGAATTTCCGCGACCGGCGCCGGCGACGACGCGCCGCTCGCACCGTTTACATCCGGCGCGGCGCCCAATGCCGCGAGCGACTTCACCGCCGCCGTGGGCGAAGCGTTCGAGACGGTTCGGGCGGCCCTCGGGCGCGCCGGCGCGGCGGAGCACGCCTTTGCCGAGCGTACCGGCGGGCTGCAAGAGATGGTGCTGGAACGCACGCAGGCCGACGTGTTGCTGTCGCTTGCGACGGCGACCGCTTCGCGGACCGCCCAGGCGGTCTCCACGATTCTCGGCATGCAGGTGTAGCGTGGCCGACGTGCTGGCGCGTTGGAAAGCGCTCGACGTTCGCGGGCGCGCGCTTTTCGCGGGCTTGGCGGCCGTGGTGGCGCTGGGCGCAATCCTGGCGATTGTCCTCGAGCGCGATACGCGGGTCCCGCTCTTTGCCGAACCGCTGCGGACGGGTCAAATCGAAGAGGTCGCCGAGCACCTCGCCGAGTGGAACGTGCCCTACGTGGTCACGGCCGATAACGTGCGCGTCGAAGCGTCCCGCCGCAGCGACGTGCTCTTGAAGCTGACCCTGCTCGGCGTACCGCACGCCCATCTCGGCTCGCTCGACGACGCTCTCGCGAAGGCCGGTCCGCTGACCCCGCAATCGGTGCTCGACGCGCAGGCGCTCGACGGTCGCGCGGGAGAACTTGCCGCCGGACTGCGCGGGGTCGCGGGCGTCGAAGACGCGCGCATCATCATCGCCGCGCCCAAGGAAGCGACGTTCGCGGACGACGACGCTGCCGCGCGCGACACGACCGCCTCGGTTCGCTTGACCTTGAGCCCTGGGGCCGTGCTCTCCCGCGCTGTCGTCGAGGGCGTTCGCGCGTACGTGGCAGCGGGCGTGCCGGGGCTGGCGGCGCAGCACGTCGCGCTCCTCGACGACCGCGGACGCAGCTTCGACGAGGCGAATGCCGCGGGCGACGAAGGCGCGGCGCTTGCGAATTCCCTGCAGACGG
>Ga0116227_10003693_pt1 | contig 33875 bp, 25 predicted proteins | sample S1TSphgellanicum_FD_89693 | JGI IMG/M metagenome (GOLD analysis project Ga0116227, IMG submission 89693) | Host-associated microbial communities from peat moss isolated from Minnesota, USA - S1T2_Fb - Sphagnum magellanicum MG | ecosystem: Host-associated > Plants > Peat moss > Unclassified... | reverse complement strand
GGCAAGGAGCACGTTGTGCTTTCGATGGGCGAGCTCAAGGGCGAGCCGCCGCTGATCCGCATCCACTCCGAATGCCTGACTGGTGATGCACTGTTCTCCCTGCGCTGCGATTGCGGCGCGCAGCTTGAAGCGGCGCTGGAAAAGATTTCCGAAGCCGGCCGTGGCGCCGTGCTGTACCTGCGTCAGGAAGGACGTGGCATCGGCCTTGGCAACAAGATCCGCGCCTACGCGCTGCAGGACCGTGGCGCCGACACGGTTGAAGCCAATCACCAGCTCGGCTTTCCTGCCGACGCACGTGAATACGGCCTGGCGATTGAACTGCTCAAGTGTCTGGATCTTTGCCACATCAAGCTGATGACCAATAATCCGCGCAAGTTTGATGCACTCAAGGCCGCAGGCATTGAGGTGGTTGAGCGTGTTGCACTGGAATCAGGCCGCAATCCCCACAACGCCAAATACCTTGATGCCAAGCGCGCCAAGTTAGGCCATTGGTTGACGCTGCCGTGAGACTGACTGCGACACCAGTGACTCAATCTGCGTCCGCTCTGATTGCCAAGTGCGCCTTTTACGACGCGTCAATGCGTTCCCTCCCGCACCCACATCGCTACGCGATGACGCCGTGTCGGGATCGCACTTTGCCCTGATCAAACGCTAGATGAACGACCCGGGGCACACGCCGCCACAAGCTCAGCGCGGCATTCTGCGCGAGATGGGTTCGCTCACCGTTTCCACGTACAAGGTTTCACGCAGCTTCGTGCCGTTGCTGCGCACGCTGGCGCATGAGAATGATGTCACCCGCGAGGAATTATCCGCGGCCATCGATCAGACCTATGAGACGCTCTACAAGCATCCCTTGATGCACCAGACCGGGCGTGTCACCAGTTACTTGCGCAAACGTCGCCTGATTCCGAATGAACAATCGACCGAAGAATTGCTTCGCTTCGTCGTCGAGCAGGTGGTCTCGCGCTCGCCGATGCCGGTGCCGGATGCGCTGGTGCAGGAATTCTGGCAGTTCTTCAATGAACTGTTCTCGTCGCCGGAGCTGAAAGGGCTGGGCGAGTTGACCCTCGACATGTCGCGCCTGGTGCTCAAGACCTATGAGCCGCAGCTGGTCGAGATCATCAACATCCTCAAGGCCGGGCGCCGTTTCAATCAATGGCAATTGAATGAGTTGCTGCGCCGTGCGGCGGTGGTGCGCCACGATGCAGCGATCGTGCGCCGCCAGATCAAGGCGATCCGCTATATCAAGCCGTTCTTCCAGACCGACGCCAAGGACTTCAAGGGGCAGGCGCAGATCGTTGCGCAGATGGTGCGCGAATTTGGTCCGTTCTTCATCAAGATGGCGCAGGTCGCCGCGGCCAACGCGGATTTCCTGCCGGAGGAAATCGCGCGCGAACTCGCGGTGTTCCATGAAGACGTCCCGCCGATGAGCGAGGACGAGGTCAACGCCGCGTTCATGGAGTGCTACGGCAGGCTGCCGCACAAGCTGTTCCTGGATTTTGACGCGGCGCGGCCAGTCAAGTCCGGCTCCATCGGTTCTGTCTATTTCGCCAAGAAGCCCTTCATCGAAGATGGCAGGGAAGTGCTGCGTCCAGTCGTCATCAAGGTTGGGCGGCAGAACATCGACCGCGAGTTTGCCATCGGCAAGCTGGTGCTCGGACTTGCAATCATGTCGTCGCAATATTGGGCGCCGCATTCCAAGCTCGCGCCTTTCCTGCGCGCGATGCAGGAGCAGGTCGACGAGTTCGTCGCCGGCTTCATGGAAGAACTCGATTTCGAGGAAGAAGCCAAGAACCACCTGCGCTTTTACCAGCGTAGCCTCAAGAGCAGCGCGTATCGCGTGCCTGCGCTCTATTCCAGTTCGCGTCGCATCCTCGAGATGGAATATCTCAGCGACGCCGACAGCCTGACCCGTGCCTTGCGCAAGATGCCGCGCAGCCAGCGTCGCCAGTTCCAGTTCCAGATCGCGGACCGCCTGCTCTACACCGTGTTGCATCATGTGCTGGTGCATCGTGAAATGCATGGTGATTTGCATCCCGGCAACGTCATGATTGGTTCCGACGGTGCGCTGCACCTGATCGACTGGGGCAATGTCGTTTCACTGGATGGCAAATGGAGCGCGGTGTGGGATTACCTGGCGGGCGCTGTATTGGCCGATACCGATCTGCTGACCGACGCTTTGATTCGTGTCAGCACGCAACCGGAAGAAAACGCCAAGCGTCGTGTCGAGATCAAGGCCGCACTGGATGAGACGCTGGCAAAGAAAGACGTGCGCCCGCTGACCCGGCGTAATTTCATCCGTGAACTGCGTCGTGGTGGAACCACCGGCTTGCATCAACGCGGGCAAACCGTGCTGCATCTGATGTCCAACACGCAGCAGGTCGGGCTGGTTCTACGCCGCGACTATTTGCACTTGTCTCGCGCGCTGTTTGCTGCCGCTGGCAGTTTCGGTTCGCTATACGAAGAAACTCCCAAGAAATACCTGGCCCGAGATATCGCGTTGAGTCTTGCGCGCATGCCAATGACGGTGACGCAGGACATCGTCCATCGCGAAGTCGGTAACCTGCGTTCACGCATCTCGCGCTATCTGCCGTTGCCACGCTCCATGCGTGAGCGCCTTGCCATCCAGCATCAATCCGTTGCCAATGCTCTATAACCTTGCCCGCAGTGCGCTGTTCTGTCTCGATGCCGAACATGCCCACGAACTCACGCTTGCGACCTTCAAGAATTTCCCCAGGCTGGCCACGGCGCCGTTTGCCTTCAAGCCCGCCACTGCGCCGGTTGAGTTGATGGGGTTGAAGTTTCCCAATCGCGTCGGACTCGCAGCGGGCCTCGACAAGAACGGCGAGTGCATCGAAGCCTGGGCGCGACTCGGGTTCGGCTTCATTGAGGTTGGCACCGTCACGCCACGCCCTCAGCCCGGCAACCCCAAGCCGCGCATGTTCCGTCTGCCGCAGCACCAGGCCATCATCAACCGTCTGGGCTTCAACAATAAGGGCGTCGATTACCTGCTGGCCCGGATCGAGCGCACCGATTACGACGGCATCCTCGGCATCAATATCGGCAAGAATTTCGATACGCCGATTGCGAGTGCAGCTGATGATTATCTGATCTGCCTGCGCAAGGTTCATGCGGCGGCCAGTTACATCACCGTCAATATCTCTTCACCGAATACCAAGAACCTGCGTGATCTTCAGGACGAAGAGCGTCTCAATGACTTGCTGCGTCAAATACAGGGCGAGCGCGAAAAGCTTGCGCAGGCCCAAGGTCTTCGCAAACCCTTGCTGGTCAAGATTGCACCGGATATCTCTGGAACGCAGATTGAGCATATTGCCCGCGCGGCAAAGCAGTTCGAAATCGATGGCCTGATCGCCACCAATACCACCGTCACAAGGCCGCAACTTGAGGGCGAGATACTTGCCCAGCAACAAGGCGGACTCTCTGGCGCGCCGCTGCGTGAACTGGCCGATGCCACATTAAAGCGCCTGCGCGCCGAGGTGGGCCCGGACTTCACGCTGGTCGGGGTAGGGGGCATCACCAGCGTTGGTGACGCACAGGCCAAGCGCCGGGCAGGGGCCGATCTGGTGCAGATTTACACGGGATTCATCTACCAAGGCCCAGCCCTGATCGGGGACTGTGCGAAAAAAGTATAAGTTAAGCTAATTTTCTAACTGGCAGGCTGGGGCGAAATCCAGTAGATTTCGCTTGCACTTAAAACAATAAGCTTCTATCCATCAATTATTCAGGGATAAAAAATGTACAAGAAACTATGGGGAATAGCGGTACTCGGCGCGGCGTTTAGCGCACCGGCATTCGCAGTCACCACTGACGGCTACGAAATCCCGTACGTTGCGGCACAGTACGCACGCGAATTCGGCGATAGCGCACGTGATTCCAAGGATGGCAATGGTTATCAGCTGACCTTTGGCTGGCCGCTCGCCAACCCGACCCTCGCCATCGAAGGTTTCTTCTACGATGTAGGCCGCGATCGCAACATCGACGGCAACAAGGACTACCAGACCGTCATCGGCGCTGACCTGGTCAAGGACCTCGGCCTGTTCACCTGGAACGGCACCTATACCAAGTACCTGCCCAGCTTCAAGCCATTTGGCTTGGTTGGCCTCGAAGCCGTCCATGAAGACGTTCGCGGCGAAACCAGCTGGCACCCGGCTGCCAACGTCGGCGCCGGCCTGCTGTTCCCGCTGCCCTGGTACGGCGCTGCCGTGCGTACTGAAGGCCGTGTACAGATCCAGTCCAACGACAAGACCGTGCAGAACGAAAACCTGCCGATTGATTACCGCTTCACCATCGGTATCCAGGTTCCTCTGACGCCGTTCTTCAAGGAAAGAACCGCCCCGGCGGCTCCGTCCTGCGGCGTGCAGGTGGTTGCCCTCAATGGTGCGCCTCGCACCGATTGCGGCGGCGCCGATTCCGACAAGGATGGCGTGCCAGACAGCATCGACAAGTGCCCAGGCACGGCCGAAGGCCTGCCGGTAGGTCCGGACGGTTGCCCTGCAACGGTTGGTCAGCCGGTACCCGTACCGCTTTCTGCCACCCCGCTTAACCTGAAGGGCGTCAACTTTGAAACCGCTTCGGCCAAGCTGACCGCAGCATCGCAGCCGATTCTGGATGGCGCAGCCGAAACGCTGAAAGCCCAGCCTAGCGACAACGCTGAAGTCGCCGGTTACACCGACTCCAAGGGCAGCCCAGCCTACAATCTGCAGTTGTCCAAGCACCGCGCTGAATCGGTTCGCCAGTACCTGATCAAGAAGGGCGTTGATGGCTCGCGCCTGACTGCCAACGGTTACGGCGAAGCCAATCCGATTGCCAGCAATGACACCGACGAAGGCCGCGAAGCCAACCGTCGCGTTGAAATCAAGCTGATCGCAAAGTAAGGCTTCATCTTTGTAAAAAGGCCCGTGCTGGATTCCAGCACGGGCCTTTCTTGTTTTATGTACAGGATGTACGGTACCTCTGCGAGCGCATGGATGCGCAGGAGCAGAGGTGTTTGTGCAGAGATGTGTCAATTAAAATGCCAAGAAGCGAAGCCAACTTGATACATTCACTCGTAGTGAACTCTACTGACGTCATCTCTCCCTGCATACAAATCTGCAAGCTCAATGCTGGCAATATCTGTGTCGGCTGTGGCCGTTCGCTGGGAGAGATTGCAGAATGGTCTGCTGCAGATAATCCACGTAAACAAATAATCTGTGACGTTGCCGCGCAGCGCCGCAAAGAGATGGAAGCCGATGGAAAACATACAGCTCAGTGATTTTGCCCATATCGTGCGTATCCCGACGCGCTGGTCGGATCTGGATGCTCTGGGTCACGTCAACAACGCCAAGTTCTTCACCTTTGATGAAGACGCGCGCCTGTCGTATTTCAAGGAGCAGATGGACAAACCGGGCTTCTGGAAAGAGCAGGGCATGATCCTCGCCAACATCAGCTGCGACTTCATTGCCCAGCTGCATCATCCTGCCGACCTGCAGGCAGGTTTTCGTGTCGTTTCAATCGGACGCTCCAGCCTCAAGACCATGGCGGGCATCTTCAATGGCAGCACGCTGGTGGCGGCAACACGCGCGACGATTGTCTGGTTCGACTACAACAACCAGAAATCGATGGCGGTGCCGGAGGATGTACGCCAGTGGATCCGCGCGCGAGAGAAGATCGCGCCGATCGAGGGCTAGGCCCTTAAAGCTTCAGGTCGCGAAACTCGGCAGCGGGTGGCGACTCCTGCCACCAGCTATCGAACTCGCGCTTCTGGTCTCGCGCCAATAGCGGCGCATGCGGGTAGTAGCGGGCTTCCAACTGATCATCCGAATCGCGAATCAGCAAGGAAGATTCATCCGCAATCAGGAATTCCTTGCGGATGAGTTTGCGCTCCGGCAATAGCTCGCGGAACTCGATGCGGCTGGACAGGCGGCGCCCCAGTTCAATCAGTCGATGACCCGTACGCATCGCCAGTGCAGGGGTATGAACCAGCACGCGCAGGCGTGCACGCTGGTGGCTCAGCAGGAAGGTCTGCAGCGGAACCACGAAGTCTTCGCTGCTGTACGTGCGCCGATCAAGGCCCTGGCTGAACAGGGTCAACTCCAGCCTGGCGGATGCGACCAGCTGCGCGGCCCGAAGCAGGAACTCCGCCTGGCCATTGGCCAGTTCAATCACGGGTTCCTGTCGTTCGAGCATCGCTACCTCATCGTTAGACGGCTTTGGCTTGCTGCGTGGCGTTGCCGGTGTAGGTCGCCGGGGTCATCTGCATCAGGCGTTCCTTTTCAGCGGCAGGCAGGTCGAGACCCTGTACGAACTCGCGGATTTCCTCGCGGCCGATCTTCTTGCCGCGGGTGAGGCGCTTGAGCTGCTCGTAGGGTTCGGGCAGGCCGTAACGACGCATCACGGTCTGGATCGCTTCGCCGAGCACTTCCCAGTTGCCGTCGAGATCCTGGCTCATGCGCCAGGCGTCGCCTTCAAGCTTGCCGATGCCTTTCTGCAGGGCTTGGTAGGAGATCAGGCTGTGGGCGGCGCCCACTCCGAGGTTACGCAGCACGGTGGAGTCGGTGAGGTCGCGCTGCCAGCGTGAGATCGGCAGCTTCTCGGCGAGGTGCTGCAGGATCGCGTTGGCGATGCCGAGGTTGCCTTCGGCGTTTTCGAAATCGATCGGATTGACCTTGTGCGGCATCGTCGAGCTGCCGACTTCGCCAGCCACCGTGCGCTGCTTGAAGTAGCCGACCGAGATGTAGCTCCAGATATCGCGTGAGAAGCCAATCAGGATCGTGTTGATACGCGCCAGCGCGTTGAAGTATTCGGCGATGTAATCGTGCGGTTCGATCTGCGTCGTCGCCGGGCTGCGTTCAACGCCGAGGCTATGGATGAACTGGCCAGCAAAGCCAACCCAATCCACATCCGGATAGGACGCCATGTGTGCGTTGTAGTTGCCGACTGCGCCGTTGATCTTGCCCAGCAGGGGCACGGCGGCGAGCTGGTCACGCTGGCGACGCAGGCGCTGCACGAACACCGCCATTTCCTTGCCCATGGTGGTCGGCGTTGCCGGCTGGCCGTGGGTGCGCGACAGCATCGGCTGTTCGGCATAGGCGCGTGACAGGCCGGTGATGGCGAGGATCAGCTTGTCGATGACCGGCAACAGCACCTTTTCGCGTGCGTCCTTCAGCATCAGCGCGTGCGAGAGATTGTTGATGTCTTCCGAGGTGCAGGCGAAGTGCAGGAATTCCTTGATCGCCGACAGTTCGGTGTTGTTGCTGAATTTTTCCTTCAGGTAATACTCAACGGCTTTGACGTCGTGATTGGTGGTGTCTTCAATCGCCTTGACGCGCTGAGCCTCGGTGATGTCGAAGCCATCGGCCAGCTTGTTCAGCTTCTCGATGGAAGCGGCAGAAAGCGGCTTCACTTCCGGAATACCCTGATGGGCGGCCAGTGCGGCGATCCAGCGGATTTCGACCAGTACGCGGTAACGCATCAGGCCGTACTCGCTGAAGATTTCGCGCAGGGCGACGGTTTTTTCGGCGTAACGGCCGTCGATGGGGGAAATGGCGGAGAGCGAGGTCAGATTCATGAGCGAGTACGAAAGAATGAAAGGGCGCCATCAGCGGCGTTTTGACAAGGCGCGTATTCTAAACGAAACCCTGTGGCGAACGACTTTCAGCGCCTAATTTCACTCAGCAGGAGCGTACTGGTGGCCAAGAAAACCTTCCGTGTCGAGTCTGATTCTATGGGCAATCTACAAGTGCCTGCCGATGCACTGTGGGGTGCGCAGACACAGCGGGCCGTGCAGAACTTCCCGATTTCCGGCCTGCGCATGCCACGCGGCTTTATCCGGGCGCTGGGACTGATCAAGGCAACCGCAGCCCAGGTCAACGCCGAACTGGGTGAGCTGCCCAAGCCGATTGCGTCGGCAATTGTCGCTGCGGCCCATCAGGTCGAGCAGGGCCAGCACGACGCACAATTCCCGATTGATGTGTTCCAGACCGGCTCAGGCACGTCCAGCAATATGAACGCCAACGAGGTGATCGCGCACCTGGCGTCGAAGCAACTCGGCAAGCCGGTTCATCCCAACGATCATGTCAATTGCGGGCAGTCCTCGAACGACACCATTCCGACGGCGATCCATGTGGCTGCGGCGCTCGCGCTGCACGAGCAGCTATTGCCGGCGCTGGCGCATCTGGCCAGGATCACTGAAAAGAAAGCCCAGTCCCTCGGCAAAATCACCAAGACCGGCCGTACCCATCTGATGGATGCGATGCCGCTGCGCTTCGATCAGGAACTGGGTGGCTGGGCGGCGCAGATTCACGGGGGCATCGCTCGTATCGAAGCGGTTCTGCCGCGCATCCAAGCCTTGGCGCAGGGCGGTACTGCGGTGGGTACGGGCATCAATGCACATCCGCAGTTCGGCAGGAAATTTGCAGCCGCGCTCGCCAAGCGCACTAGTATCAAGTTCAAGACCGCGCCGGATTATTTCGAGGCGCTCTCGTCGCAGGATGCTGCAGTAGAACTGTCGGGCCAACTTAAAACCGTCGCGGTGTCACTGACGAAAATCGCCAATGACCTGCGCTGGATGAACAGTGGTCCTCTGGCTGGACTGGGCGAAATCGAGCTGAAGGCACTGCAACCCGGTTCGTCGATCATGCCAGGCAAGGTCAATCCGGTGATTCCCGAAGCGACCGCGATGGTTGCGGCGCAGGTCATCGGCAACGACGCCACGATCACGATTGCGGGACAGAGCGGCAATTTCCAGCTCAACGTGATGCTGCCGGTGGTGGCCTATAACCTGCTGCAGAGCATCGAGCTCCTCGCGAATGTTTCACGCCTGCTGGCTGACGATGCCATCGCTAGCTTCACTGTCCGACAGGACCACATCGATGCTGCACTTGGCAAAAATCCAATTCTGATCACGGCGCTCAACGCCGTGATTGGTTACGAGAAGGGTGCGGCGATTGCCAAGAAGGCTTACAAGGAGCGCCGTCCTGTTCTTGATGTCGCCCGCGAGGAAACCGGCATGAGCGAGGCGCAACTGCGCAAATTGCTGGATCCGGCGCGCCTGACCCGGGGCGGAATCCAAGGGGGTGGTGGAGGTGGCGGGTAGGGGTTGTAGGAGCGCCTCTTAGGCGCGATCCGCGCAATCGCGCCTGAGAGGCGCTCCTACAAAATGCTGGTCATTCTGGGGCCAGCTAGCGAGAATATGCCCCCCAACACGCCAGCCACCGCAAGCCCATGACCACGATTCGCCAGGAAGACTTCATCCAATCGATTGCCGATGCGTTCCAGTACATCAGCTATTACCACCCCTTGGACTATGTGAAGGCTTTGGGCGAGGCCTATGAGCGTGAAGAGAACCCGGCGGCCAAGGACGCGATCGCGCAGATCCTGACCAACTCGCGCATGAGCGCGGAAGGCCGCCGCCCGATCTGTCAGGACACCGGCATTGCCACGGTCTTCCTGAAGATGGGCATGCACGTGAAATGGGACGCCAAGATGAGCGTCACCGACATGATCAACGAAGGCGTCAAGCGCGCCTACAACCATCCGGACAACAAGCTGCGCGCCTCGGTACTCGCCGATCCCGCGGGCAAGCGCACCAATACCAAGGACAACACGCCGGCCGTGATCCACTACGAGGTCGTCGAAGGCGATCATCTCGAAGTGATCTGCGCAGCCAAGGGCGGCGGCTCCGAAGCCAAATCGAAGATGGCGATGCTCAACCCGAGCGACTCCATCGTCGACTGGATCATCAAGACCATCCCGAGCATGGGCGCTGGCTGGTGCCCGCCTGGCATCCTCGGCGTCGGCATCGGCGGCACGCCGGAGAAGGCGATGCTGCTGGCCAAGGAATCACTGATGGCGCCGGTCGACATCCATGAACTGAAGGCGCGTGGCGCCAAGACCCGCGCTGAAGAACTGCGCCTGGAACTGTTCGAGAAGGTCAATGCACTCGGCATCGGTGCGCAGGGCCTCGGCGGTCTCACCACCGTCGTCGACGTCAAGGTGCTCGACTACCCGACGCACGCCGCCAACCTGCCGGTGGCGATGATCCCGAACTGCGCCGCGACGCGTCACGTTCACTTCCACCTCGATGGTTCCGGTCCGGCCGTGCTGCCGACGCCGAAACTCGAAGACTGGCCGAAGGTGACCTGGAAGGCCAACCTCGAAACCTCCAAGCGCGTCGATCTCAACACGCTGACCAAGGAAGAAGTCGCCAGCTGGAAGCCGGGCCAGACCCTGCTGCTCAACGGCAAGATGCTCACCGGCCGTGACGCCGCACACAAGCGCATCGCCGACATGCTCGCCAAGGGCGAGAAGCTGCCGGTCGATTTCACCAACCGCGCGATCTACTACGTTGGCCCGGTTGATCCGGTGCGTGATGAAGTCGTTGGCCCCGCGGGCCCGACCACCGCGACGCGCATGGACAAGTTCACCGAGATGATGCTCGCGCAGACCGGCCTGATCACCATGATCGGCAAGTCCGAGCGTGGCCCCACCGCGATCGAATCCATCAAGAAGCACAAGAGCGCTTACCTGATGGCCGTCGGTGGCGCGGCTTACCTGGTGGCCAAGGCCATCCGCAGCGCCAAGGTCGTTGGCTTTGAAGATCTCGGCATGGAAGCGATCTACGAATTTGAAGTGCAGGACATGCCGGTGACCGTGGCTGTCGACAGCCAGGGCACTTCTGTCCACGAAACCGGTCCTAAGCAGTGGCAGGCCAAGATCGGCAAGATTCCGGTCGTTACCGCCTAAAATAAAACCGCATCACTTTCAGGGGCGTCTTCAATGAAAATGAGTTTCCGCTTGCTCAGTTTCCTGGGTTTTCTGGCCTGTGCAGGCTGCATGGCGTTTGCCCTGTATCTGGAATACGGCAAGCATCTGGAACCCTGCCCGATGTGCATCTTCCAGCGCGTGGCGATGATCGTGACCGGGCTGTTCTTTTTGCTCGGCGCCATTCATGGCCCCAAGGCTTGGGGGCGCTGGGTCTACGCCGGCCTCGCCTTGCTCGCTTCGCTGGCTGGCGCGCTGATTGCCGCACGCCATGTCTGGTTGCAATCGCTCCCCGCAGATCAGGTGCCAGCTTGTGGCCCGACCTTGAACTACCTGATGGACGTGATGCCGCTGAAGGAAGTTGTCTCGTACGTTCTCAAGGGTGAGGGCAGCTGCGCCAAGATCGTTGGTGAATGGCTGGGCCTGACCCTGCCGATGTGGACAATGATCGGCTTCGTGGCGCTGTGTGGCTACGCCGTGTCCACGCCAATCCTGGCCAAAGCTTTTGAAAAGAAATCCTGATCCATCAAATAAGAGAATCCTGATGAGTGCTGCCACCACCGATATCTCCGACGCCCACCCCGAACTGCCAGTCTGCGAACCGTTGTTTGGTGATTACGGCGGCAAGGAAAAATTCTTTGGCCCGATCCGCACGCTGAAGATTTTTGAAGACAACGCGCTCGTGCGCAGCACGCTGGAAACGCCGGGCAAGGGTGCGGTGCTGGTTGTTGACGGTGGCGGCTCGATTCGCTGCGCACTGGTTGGCGGCAATCTTGGCGTGCTGGCGGTGAAGAACGGCTGGGCCGGCATCGTCGTCTACGGCTACGTGCGTGACTCGGAAGAACTGTCGCAGCAGCAGGTCGGCATCAAGGCGCTGGGCGCACATCCGCGCAAGAGCGAGAAGGGCCTGCATAGCGGGCATATCGACAAGGTAGTCAGCTTTGCCGGTGTCACCTTCAAGCCGGGCGCATGGCTGTACGCTGATGCGGACGGTATCGTCGTTTCCGACACCGCTGTCCACAAATAGGATTTTTGTACGCAACGGCCGCTGCGCATGCGCGTAGCGGCCGTTTGCCATTTTGGGATTCGATGAATGCAAGACCTGACTACAGGCTCGCTGCGCCGCCATCTGATCAGCATGACCTCGTTCATGCTGGTCGGCATGGTGATGCAAACGCTGTACAGCCTGATCGATCTCTACTGGGTCGGTTCGCTGGGCAAGGAAGCGGTGGCGGCCGTCAGTGTTGGCGGCAACCTCATGCTGCTCAGCATGTCGCTATTGCAGATGCTGGGTGTCGGTACGGTTGCCTTGATTTCGCATGCGGCCGGACGCAAGGACACCGTTGCCGTGCAGAAGGTTTTCAACCAGGCTTTGGTGCTGTCCTGGATTGTTGGCGTGATGTTCTTGATCCTGTGTTTCCTGGGCAGTGATGCCTACGCGCATCACTTGAGCAGTGACGCTGTCAGCGAAGCACTCACGCATGAGTTCCTGCGCTGGTTCATTCCAGCGATTGCCTTGCAGTTCACCTTGGTGGGCCTGGGCTCGGCGCTGCGCGGGATCGGCAATATGCGTCCCGGAATGATTGCGCAGGCCGCAACCGTTGTACTCAACATCATCCTGGCACCGGTGCTGATTTTTGGCTGGGGCAGTGGACATCCCCTGGGCGTGCAGGGCGCATCGCTGGCAACGCTGCTGGCGACGGCCATTTCCATTATTGGGCTCACCTGGTATCTGCGAGGCGGCAAGACCTATCTGCGCATCAATCCACAGGAATGGCAGCGCCCGGATCTGACGCTGTGGCGCAGATTGCTTGGCATTGGCCTGCCTTCCGGCGTCGAATTCATCCTCCTGTCGGTGTACATGTCGGTGATCTTTGCGGTGATCAAGCCCTTCGGCGCGGAGGCGCAGGCGGGATTCGGCATTGGCATGCGCCTGATGCAGTCAGGCTTTCTGCCTGCGATGGCGGTCAGCTTCGCGGTCGCTGCCGTCGCCGGGCAGAACTTTGGCGCCGGTCATGCTGATCGCGTCAAGGAAACGTTCTCCATCGCAGCAAAGATCACTTGCGGCTATATGGCCCTGCTGATGCTGCTGGCGCATATCGCGCCGCAGGTCCTGGTCAGCGCTTTCTCGCATGACGCAGCGGTGATTGCGTTTGGCACGGACTATCTGCGGATCGTGTCGTGGAATTTCGTGGCGGTGGGCATGGTGATGGTGGCTTCCGGACTGTTCCAGGGGATGGGAAATGCCTGGCCGTCACTGGCCAGTTCGGCTTCACGGCTGTTGTTCATGATTCCGCTGGCCCTGTGGCTGTCGCAGCGCCCGGGCTTCAATGCCAACCAGGTCTGGTTCGTCTCGGTGGCGGCTGTCGTGATCCAGATGTTCCTGTCACTAGCCCTTTTGCGGCTTGAATTCCGCCGCAAACTGCCGTTGCTGCGTGGTTTTGCAGGGCACAGCTAGCTATAATCACGGCCCAAATTTTTCACTCGCGTTATCACTTTTTTACGGAGCACAAGCATGAGCTTGCCAAAAGGCGTTGAGATTACTGGCGAATTGACGCCAGCCATCAAGAAAATTCTGACCCCAGAGGCGCTCAAGTTCGTCGCCAAGCTGGTCCGCAAGCATGCCCCGGCCCGCGAAAAGCTGCTGGCCCTGCGCGAAACCCGCCAGGCCCTGATCGACTCCGGCAAGAAGCCTGGCTTCCTCAAGGAAACCAAGAAGATTCGTGATGGCAAGTGGAAGATCGCCGGCATTCCTGCTGACCTGCAGGATCGTCGCGTGGAAATCACTGGCCCGGTTGATCGCAAGATGGTGATCAATGCCCTGAACTCCGGCGCCAAGTGCTTCATGGCGGACTTTGAAGACTCCGCCAGCCCGACCTGGGACCTGATGATGACCGGTCAGATCAACCTGGCCGACGCGGTGCGCCGCAAGATCAGCTACACCAACGAAGCCGGCAAGGAATACAAGCTCAACAAGGACGTCGCGACCCTGATCGTGCGTCCACGCGGCTGGCACCTGGAAGAGAAGCACATCCTGATCGATGGCAAGCCTGCACCTGGTGGCATCGTCGACTTCGCACTGTACTTCTTCCACAACGCCAAGGAAGCGCTGAAGCGCGGCACCGGCCCGTACTTCTACCTGCCGAAGATGCAGTCGCACCTCGAAGCCCGCCTGTGGAACGCGATCTTCGTTGACGCCCAGAAAGAACTGAAAATCCCGCAGAAGACGATCAAGGTCACCGTGCTGATCGAAACCCTGTGGGCGGCGTTCGAGATGGACGAAATCCTCTATGAACTGCGCAACCACATCGTTGCCCTCAACTGCGGCCGTTGGGACTACATCTTCTCCTGCATCAAGACCCTCAACGCCCACGGCGATTGGGTGGTGCCGGATCGCCAGCAGGTTGGCATGGACAAGCACTTCCTCGACAGCTATTCCAAGCTGCTCTGCGAAACCACCCACAAGCGCGGCGCCTTCGCGATGGGCGGTATGGCTGCGTTCATCCCGACCAAGGACGCTGCCAAGAACGAAGAAATCTTCGCCAAGGTTCGCGCCGACAAGCTGCGCGAAGTGCGCAACGGTCACGACGGCACCTGGGTGGCTCACCCGGGCCTCGTTCCCGTCGCCATGGGCGTGTTCGATGAGCACATGCCAACCCCGAACCAGTTGAACAAGCAGTTCAACTACAAGATCAAGGCGGCTGACCTGCTGACCAAGCCGGAAGGCCAGATCACCGAAGCGGGTCTGCGCAACAACATCAATGTCGGCATCGGCTACATGGAAGCCTGGATCCGCGGCGTCGGCTGCGTTCCGCTCCACAACCTGATGGAAGACGCGGCCACCGCCGAAATCAGCCGCACGCAGGTTTGGCAGTGGCTCAAGTACGGCGCCACCCTGTCTGACGGCCGCAAGGTCACCCGCGAGCTGGTGCTGAAGATCGTTGACGAAGAGGTGGGCGCTTACAAGAAGCAGCTCGGCGAAGAGAAGTTCTACGCTGGCCGTTTTGTTGAAGCCGCAGGCATCGTTGCGCGCATGTCGACGGCCGCCAAGTGCGAAGCCTTCCTGACGCTGCCGGGTTACCGCTACCTCGATTAATTCGGGCGCAGGTAAAAGTAGATTAGTGAAACAGGGCGCCGATGCGCCCTGTTTCATTTATGCCTTCAAAAACGAAGTCATAGCGGCCATTTTTAAAGTAGGCAATGCGACCTCCAAAGTATAAAAATCAGCCGGCCATACCAGGTCGGGTAGGGCAATCACTTTCTTGAGCGGGCATGATCGCGCGACAAATTTTTGATCCATACGCAACAAACTTGTGCGATGCAAAAAAAGTGTCGCTATAATGCGCGCCGCATTTTTCGGCAAGCTCTGCCAGAAGTATTTTTCCACTTGACCTCATAGAGGATGTTATGGCCACTCGTGACGAACAAATCAAAGCCCTAGAGTTAGACTGGGCAACCAACCCCCGCTGGAAACTCGTTAAGCGCGGCTATTCCGCTGCTGACGTCGTCCGCCTGCGCGGCAACGTTCAGATCGAGTACACCCTTGCCAAGCAGGGCGCTGAAAAGCTCTGGGCAAAGGTTAACGGCGGCGCCAAGAAAGGCTACGTCAACGCTTTCGGCGCCATCACCGCCGGCCAGGCGATGCAGCAGGCCAAGGCTGGCCTCGAAGCGGTTTACCTCTCGGGCTGGCAGGTTGCAGCTGACGGCAACACCAGCGAAACCATGTACCCGGACCAGTCGCTCTACGCTTACGACTCCGTGCCGACGATGGTTCGCCGCATCAACAACACCTTCAAGCGCGCTGACGAAATTCAATGGTCGCGCGGCATCGAAGCCGGTCACAAGGATCACGTTGACTACTTCCTGCCGATCGTTGCAGACGCAGAAGCCGGCTTCGGCGGCGTTCTGAACGCTTTCGAACTGATGAAGAACATGATTGCCTCCGGCGCTGCCGGCGTGCACTTTGAAGACCAGCTGGCTGCCGTCAAGAAGTGCGGCCACATGGGCGGCAAGGTTCTGGTTCCTACGCAGGAAGCGATCGAGAAACTGATCTCGGCCCGTTTTGCTGCCGACGTCATGGGCGTGCCGACCATCGTTCTGGCCCGTACCGACGCAGAAGCTGCAAACCTCATCACCAGCGACCACGACGCCAACGACAAGCCGTTCCTCACGGGCGAGCGCACGCAGGAAGGCTTCTACCGCGTCAAGAATGGTCTGGAACAGGCGATCAGCCGTGGCGTTGCATACGCTCCGTACGCTGACCTCGTCTGGTGCGAAACCGGCGTGCCGGACATCGGCTTTGCCCGCGAATTCGCTCAGGCTGTCCACGCTGCCTGCCCGGGCAAGCTGCTGTCGTACAACTGCTCGCCTTCCTTCAACTGGAAGAAGAACCTCAACGACTCGCAGATCGCATCGTTCCAGGAAGAGCTGTCGGGCCTCGGCTACAAGTACCAGTTCATCACCCTGGCGGGTATCCACATCAACTGGTTCAACACCTTCCAGTTTGCTCATGCTTACGCCCGCGGCGAAGGCATGAAGCACTACACGCAGATGGTGCAGGAGCCGGAATTTGCTGCTCGCGAGAAGGGCTACACCTTCGTGTCGCACCAGCAGGAAGTGGGCGCTGGCTACTTCGACGACGTCACCACCGTGATCCAGGGCGGTTCGTCCTCGGTCAAGGCGCTGACCGGTTCGACCGAAGAAGAACAGTTCCACTAAGAACTGGCTGCATGCTTCACCGAAAGGGCCGCCTAGTGCGGCCTTTTTTTTATGGCCATGGATGGCCTGTATGTCCCGGGCGCAGGATGCGCGCGAGGGACGGATGTACAGGATGTACGGTACCTCCGCAGGCGCATGGTGAGGGCATGGATGCCTGAAGTAGAGCAACGCAGGAGCAGTTGCCGAATGCGCAGGAACGGAGGCCTCACCCTCAGAGATACCCAAAGACCCCCACCTGTCAGCATTCGCCAACAGTTTCGTAAAAGTTCGGTGAAGTTTCCCCAGTACGGCCTAAAGGCTTTAAGATGACGGCTGTAAGGAGAGGTTCATGATCAAGATTATGCTGGTGGACGATCATCGTCTGGTACGCGCCGGGCTCAAGCGGGTTTTGTCGGAAGTGCCCGACATCGAGATCGTTGCCGAAGCCAGTACCGGTGAGGAAGCGCTTGAACTGTCCCGTACGCTGTCGCCGGATATTGTCCTGATGGACATCAATATGCCGGGAATCGGTGGCCTCGAAACCACGCGTCGCCTGAAACAGCGTTTGCCGGATATCAAGATCATTGTGGTATCGATGCACCTGGAAGAGCCGTATCCAAGCCGTCTGCTGGCGGCAGGCGCCAATGGCTATATCAGCAAGGACTCGGCCGCCGACGAGGTGGTTGCTGCGATCCGCCGTGTTTCCATGGGTGGGCATTACGTTGCTGCAGACGTTGCCGGCAATCTTGCGGCCAGCCTGGTCAAGGGCACCAATGGGGGATCGCCGTTTGAGCAGCTCTCGCAGCGCGAGACCCAGGTGATGCTGATGGTGACCAAGGGCTACTCGACGCAGGACATCTCCGATCGCCTGCACCTGTCGCCGAAGACGGTCAGCACCTATCGCTATCGCTTGTTTGAGAAGCTCAACGTGACCAACGACGTTGAACTGACGCGAATGGCCATGCGCTATGGCCTGCTGGACGAAAAAGCCGAAGCATTGAGCTAGTTTTTTCATGGTCTGCGGCGCTGCTTGCTGGCGCCGCCGGCATCTCGAATCAACATGAACTCTTCTCAAGAACTGTTTGATTCTAAAACTTTTTTATCTCAGTTAACCTCGCAGCCCGGAGTCTATCGGATGTATGGCGGCGAGGGCGAGCTGCTGTACGTTGGCAAGGCCAAAAACCTCAAGAAGCGCGTCTCCAGCTACTTTCTGCGCGCCAGCGGCAGTCCACGCATCGAGATGATGGTGGACCTGATCCGCAAGATCGAAGTCACCGTCACCAGCACCGAAGACCAGGCGCTGATTCTTGAAGCGACGCTGATCAAGGAACTGCATCCGCGTTTCAACGTGATGCTGAGGGATGACAAGAGCTACCCCTACCTCAAGATCAGTGGCCACCCATACCCGCGCATCTCGTTCTACCGTGGCCCGCAGAAGGCGCCCGACCAGTACTTTGGGCCGTTCCCTAGCGCGCAGACGGTGCGCTACACGCTGGATACCCTGCAGCGCCTGTTTCGCCTGCGGCCCTGCAACGACACCTTCTTTTCGCATCGCCAGCGGCCCTGCCTGCAGTACCAGATCAAGCGCTGCTCGGGCCCTTGCACCGAGATGATCTCGCGCGAGGACTACGCACGGGACGTCAGCAACGCCACGCGGCTGCTGCAAGGCCGCGCGGATGAATTGGCTGCCGAGCTGGGCGAGCAGATGGATCGCGAGGCTGAGGCGCTGGAGTTTGAGCGTGCGGCACGCCTGCGGGACCAGATTGGCGCGCTCAAGCGCGTGCAGGAGGCGCGGGCGATCAGCGGGGGCACGCGAGACATGGATGTCATTGTCGTCGCGCCACACGCCTCGTCAAGCTGCGTAACGGTGGTCAGCGTGCGCGACGGCCTCAATCTGGGGCACCACAGCTATTTCCCGCGTCATCCACACAATATGGAGCCCGCTGCGCTGATCGAGGAGTTCATTGGCCAGTACTATTTGGGCAGGCCTATTCCGAAGGATATTCTGCTGAGCGATGAGCCTGAGAACATGGACTGGATTGAGCACTCGCTCGCTACCCAGGCCCAACACAAGGTGTCACTGAGCAAGCCGATTCGCGGCACGCGTGTGCGCTTGCTGGAGATGACGCAGCAAACCGCCGCCCAGGCGCTCTCAACGCGCCTGGTGGAGTCTGCCAGCATGGATTCACGCTTGCTGGAGCTGCGTAATGCCTTGGATCTGCCAGAGCCGCCACAGCGCATGGAGTGCTTCGATATTTCGCATACGGGCGGTGAAAAGGCGGTGGCGTCCTGCGTGGTGTTCAATCACGAGGGGCCGCTGAAATCGGCGTATCGCAAGTTCAATATTGATGGCATTACGCCGGGCGACGATTACGCCGCGATCAAGCAGGCTGTGATGCGGCGCTATGCGCGGGTCAAATCGGGTGAAGTGCAGATTCCCGATGTGCTGTTCATCGACGGCGGCCAAGGTCAACTCACTTCGGCAATGGAAGCGCTGGACGAAGTCGGCATCGACAACCTGCGCGTCGTCGCCATTGCCAAGGGCCCCACGCGCAAGCCCGGGCTTGAAGAGCTGTTGATGCCCGAGCAGGAGCAGCCGCTATCGCTGCCGCCAGATTCGCCCGCACTGCATTTGATCCAGCGTATTCGTGATGAAGCGCATCGCTTTGCCATTACCGGCCACCGTGCACGCCGTGACAAAGCCCGCGTGAGTTCCGGGCTGGAGACCATCGAGGGTTTGGGGCCTTCGCGTCGTCGCGCGCTGCTCAAGACACTAGGCGGGCTGCCTCAGGTTAAACGGGCAGGGGTTGATGAGCTTGCGAAGGTTGAAGGCATTAACCGCACGCTTGCGGAACGCATCTACGCCCACTTTCATTGATTGCTGCTAAAGTCGCGCAGACCTATTTCTGCACGACTGGAACCATGCGGCTGACCTTGCCTTTACTGCTGACGATATTGCGGGTTGCCGTGATTCCGGTGGTGCTCGCGCTGTTTTATTTGCCGATTCCGTACGCACGGCAGATCGCCACCGTGCTCTACGCAGCAGCCTGCATCACCGACTGGTTTGATGGCTGGCTGGCGCGCCGTTGGGGGCAAACCAGCAAGTTTGGTGCGTTTCTGGATCCGGTCGCCGACAAGCTGCTGGTGGCCGTGTGCCTGGTCATGCTGCTACATGCGCAGGGCGATGCCAATCCGTTGTTCTCAGTGCTGGTTGCCATCATTATTGGCCGCGAAATCACCATTTCTGCACTGCGTGAGTGGATGGCTGAACTTGGCAGCCGCGCCAATGTTGCGGTGAGCTGGATCGGCAAGCTCAAAACCGCCTTCCAGATGACTGCCATCGGGATGATGATTTGGGAGATCCCAACCTTCGGTTTGCCCTGGTTTGATATGGGTTTTGCCCTGCTTTTTGTGGCTGCAGCGCTGACAATATGGTCAATGATCATTTATCTGAAAGCTGCGTGGCCAATGATGAAAGAAAGTGCTTGACTTAAAGTCTTTCGACACTAGAATACGCACCTCGCAACGCGGGAATAGCTCAGTTGGTAGAGCGATACCTTGCCAAGGTATAGGTCGCGAGTTCGAATCTCGTTTCCCGCTCCAAGTTTCAATAGAAAACCTCGTCGCATACGAGGTTTTTTAGTTAAAGAGCCAGTAAACTGCGCTCTCATGTTAGTAAATGGCTGCGTGGCAGAACGGTCATGCAGGGGACTGCAAATCCCCGTACGTCGGTTCGACTCCGGCCGCAGCCTCCAACTTACTAGCATCATCCAGCAAGCGACCGTGGCGAAATTGGTAGACGCAGGAGACTTAAAATCTCCCGACGCAAGTCGTGCCGGTTCGATTCCGGCCGGTCGCACCACTCCAGCTTATTCATTCAGCAGAGCAGGGTAGCGAACTCTTGCTGTGGTCGCTTCTGCCGCACCCACATGCCGTACATCCTTGTACATAAAACAAAAGAGCCACTTTTCAGTGGCTCTTCGTGTTTCTGGCATCAGCCCGGGATTAACGATCGCGGAACTGCGACTCGATACGCTCGTCCTGGCCTTTGACGTCCACGCAAACCGTTGCTGTCGGGCGGGCCAACAGGCGCGGAATGCCGATGGCATCACCGGTTTTCTCGCAATAGCCAAACTCGCGTTCGGCGATACGACGCAGTGCGTCGTCAATCTTGTGCAGCAGCAGCGATTCACGTTCACGCAGGCGCAGATCCAGCCAATGTTCTTCTTCGGCGGTAGCGCGGTCTGCCGGGTCAGCAAATACCTCGCGCTGGTGAAGGCGCTCCTTGACGTCCAACTCGCGCTCCAGCACTTCGTTGCGCATCTGCAGGAGACGATGGCGGAAGAACTCCAGCTGGCTGTCGCTCATGTAGTCGCGGTCCGGAGAACGGCGAATCTGGTCTTCGGTCAGGACGCCCTTGGGCGACACATACTGTGATGGCGTTCTGTTAATCAGTTTGGGCTTGGCCGGAGCAACCGGCTTTGCGGCAACGGTTTTCGCGGCAGGCACCGGCGCAGGAGCCGCCTTGGCGACAACGACCGGCTTGGCCGGAGCGGCCGCAGGCTTCTTGGCCGGCGCAACGGCAGCAACCGGCTGCTTTTTGGCAGGCGCAGGTGCAGCCGCTTTTTTGGCTGCCGGTTTGGGTTCGGGCTGCTTCTTGGTCGACAGCGCGCTCTTCAGCTTGGCAGCGGCGGCCTTGATCGAGAAACTCGATGCGGCAGGCTTTGCAGCAGGTTTTGCGGCTTTAGCCGCGGCAGGCTTGGACTTGGCAACCGGCTTGGCTTTGACTGCAGGTTTCTTGGCAACCACTTTCTTGCTTGCCACAGGCTTCTTAACAGGCTTACTCGCAGCCTTCTTAGCCGCAACCGGCTTAGCCACTTTCTTAGCGCTACTTTTCTTTGCCTTCATCCGAACTTTACTCAAGAGGGACCAAAATTAAGCCGCGGTTTATAGCACCCGCACGGCTTTTTCGTCAATTTATCACGTAACCATTATTTAACATAATATACATTATGAATAATAATGAAGACCCAAAGAAGCATCCGTGTACTGAGAAAAGTTTGTGTGTTGTCGGCCAACGGCCCAGATCCAGAGGATTCCGTAGCGTGTACAGAAGCTCTTGACTCTGGGGTTGCATCCAGGGTTTAGGATGCAGCGACATCGAACAAAGGATCATTCCATGCAGCACAAACCCGACTCAAACGGTCTTGCACCGAAGCCAGCAGACTCACACGCGCCCGCTGGGCATTCGTGCTGTTCCGCCAAGAGCGGAATCGTCGATGCCAGTGACGTTGCGCCTGTATTGAAAGACCCCGTTTGCGGCATGACCGTTACGCAACAGTCAGCGCATGTGCTTCAACACAAGGGTAAGTCGGTTCACTTCTGCAGCGCAGGCTGCAAGAGCAAATTTGCTGCGAACCCGGCCCAGTATTCGACCGCGGCTGCCGGCGCCGGGACAATCACGCCACCGCCTCTTTCGCCTGTCGTGACGGGTGCGGTCTATACCTGTCCGATGCACCCGGAGGTGCGGCAGGATCACCCCGGCACCTGCCCCAAATGCGGCATGGCACTGGAACCGGAGATGCCCACCCTCGATGAGGATGAAAGCCCGGAACTGCTGGACTTCCAGCGCCGCTTCTTCTGGACACTGCCGCTCTCGCTCGCCGTGTTTGTGTTGGCAATGTTTGGGCATCGCCTGCAATGGTTTGCGATGGCGACGCAGAGTTGGGTTGAACTTGCACTAAGCCTGCCGATTGTGATGTGGGCGGGCTGGCCGTTCTTCGAGCGCGCTGTGCAGTCGGTGCGGCATCGCAGCCCCAATATGTGGACGCTGATTGGCCTGGGTACGTCGGCAGCTTTCATCTATAGCGTCGTGGCAACGGCGGCGCCGCAAGTGTTTCCGGCGTCTTTCGTGGTAATGGGGCGCGTGTCAGTGTACTTCGAGGCTGCTGCGGTAATTATTTCGCTCACCCTGCTCGGCCAGATATTCGAACTTAAAGCGCGTTCGCAAACCTCGGCGGCAATCAAATCGCTGCTGAGCCTGGCACCTAAAATCGCGCGACGCATCAATGCCGATGCCACCGAGGAGGATGTGCCGCTGACGCATGTGCATGTCGGTGATCGTTTGCGTGTGCGCCCCGGCGAGAAAGTGCCGGTGGATGGCGTGGTGGTGGAAGGAGGCAGTGTGGTGGACGAATCCATGCTCACTGGCGAGCCGATTCCCGTTGGCAAAAGCGTCGGCGACAAACTGATCGGCGCAACACTCAACAGCACCGGCGCGCTGATCATGCAGGCTGAAAAAGTGGGCGCGCAGACCATGCTTGCGAGTATCGTGCAGATGGTGGTGCAGGCGCAGCGATCCAAAGCCCCCATGCAGCGCATGGCCGATCTGGTGGCGGGTTACTTCGTCGTCACGGTCGTCAGCATCGCCCTGCTGACGTTCGTATTGTGGGGCATGCTCGGGCCAGACCCGAGTTGGGTACACGGTCTTATCAATGCCGTCGCCGTGTTGATCATTGCCTGCCCTTGTGCGTTGGGCCTGGCGACGCCGATGTCGATCATGGTTGCCACCGGCAAGGCCGCCACCCAGGGTGTTCTGTTCAGAGACGCTGCAGCCATCGAGAATTTTCGCAGGGTGGACACGCTGCTGGTAGACAAGACCGGAACACTCACTGAAGGCAAGCCGCGATTTGATCGCATCGTGCCAACCGCAGGATTCAGTGAGGACCAGGTACTGCAATTGGCCGCCAGTCTCGATCAGGGCAGCGAACATCCTTTGGCTGATGCCATCGTTGAAGCGGCACGCGAGAAGCGGTTGGTACTCGACAAGGTGGACGGTTTTGAATCCAGCACCGGCATCGGTGTGCGCGGTAGCGTGGGTGGCCAGTTGCTTGCGCTTGGCAATACGGCACTCATGGCCGAATCAAAGGTTTCGATCGATGCGCTCAAGGCCCAGGCCGAAGCTCTTCGCGTCGAAGGCGCCAGTGTCATGTTTCTGGCCGTCGATGGTCAGGCTGCTGGCTTGCTGGCGGTCTCTGACCCGATCAAGGCCAGTACAGCAGAGGCGCTGGCGACGCTCAAGGCATCGGGCCTGCGCGTCATCATGGCTACCGGCGATGGCTTCACCACCGCGAAAGCTATTGCGGCCAAGCTGGGAATTACTGAAGTGCATGGCGAGGTGACGCCGGCCGGCAAACTGGCGCTGGTGGACAAGCTCCAGCGCGAGGGCCGCATTGTGGCGATGGCTGGTGATGGCATTAACGACGCCCCAGCACTGGCGCAAGCCGATGTCGGCGTGGCGATGGGCACTGGCACCGACGTGGCGATGAATAGTGCGCAGGTCACATTGGTCAAAGGCGATCTGCGCGGTATCGCAGTGGCGCGGGCCATTTCGCAGCAGACCATCGCCAATATGAAGCAGAACCTTGGTTTTGCTTTTGTCTACAACGCGCTCGGCGTGCCGTTGGCGGCAGGCTTGCTGTATCCATTCACGGGCTGGCTGTTATCGCCGATGATCGCAGCCCTGGCCATGAGCCTGAGTTCGGTGTCGGTGATTGGCAATGCGCTGAGATTGCGCGCTGTCAAACGGTGAATAGCCTAACCCAGTATGCAAATTAAAACGGAGCGGTCGATTTACGGCCGCTCCGTTGGTTTACCGCGGTGGAATGATGTTTACTCGTTGGCAGGAGCCACTTCAGTTGCCGGTGCGTCGCCCACAACAGCCGGATCATCCTCGGACTCGATCCGGTCCAAGCCCACCAGACGATCGCCATCCACCGGACGCATCACGCGCACGCCCTGGGTGTTGCGGCCGGCGATGCGGACTTCCGAGGCGCGGGTGCGGATGAGGTTGCCGGATTCTGAGATCAGCATGATGTCGTGGCTGTCGTCGACAACCAGGGCGCCGATCAGGCGGCCGGTCTTGTCGTTGAGCTGCTGGCCAATCACACCCTGGCCACCACGGCCCTTGCGTGGGAACTGGTCCACTGGCGTGCGCTTGCCAAAGCCGTATTCGGAGACGGTGAGGATGTCGCCCTTGCTCGGGATGATCAGCGCAATGACGCGCGCGCCCTCGCCTGCGGCATCTGCCGTATCGTCGGTGTCGTCCACCGCTTCGACGGCTTCATCGGCGCCTTCTTCCTCACTTGCCGCAAAGGTCTTGATCAGGCGCATGCCGCGAACACCGGTGGCGCCGCGACCCATCGAGCGCACGGCGCTTTCATGGAAGCGCATCGCGCGGCCGGCATCAGACAGCAGGATGATGTCGTTGTCGCCGTTGGTCAGCGCAACGTCGACCAGTTCGTCATCAATACGCAGATCGACCGCAATCAGGCCGTTGCTGCGGATGTTGGCGAAGGCCTCCAGCGGCGTCTTCTTGACCGTGCCGCGGCGCGTGGCCATGAAGATGAACTGGCCAGCAAAGTCGGCTTCCGCAAAGCCCTTGATCGGCAGCACGGCGTTGATCTTTTCGTTGGCTTCCAGCGGCAGCAGATTGATGAACGGCCGGCCGCGCGAACCGCGTGAACCGGACGGCAGTTCAAACACGCGCAGCTTGTAGGCCTTGCCCTGGCTGGAGAAGCACAGCAGCGTGTCGTGCGAGTGCGTGACCCACAGGCGATCGACGAAATCTTCTTCCTTGGTTGCAGCCGCCAGCTTGCCGCGGCCGCCGCGCTTCTGTGCCTGGTATTCGTCGAGTGCAACGGCCTTGACGTAGCCCTCGTGCGAAAGCGTCACCACCATGTCCTGCGGCGGAATCAGGTCTTCGCGAGCGATATTGAGTGCAGCGCCGGTGATTTCGGTGCGGCGTGCATCGCCGTACTGTTCCTTGATCTCCAGCAGTTCGCCACGGATGACCGAGAGCAGGCGCGCTTCGGAACCGAGAATGTCGAGGTAGTCGGCAATCGCTTCGAGCAGTTCCTTGAACTCTTCGTGGATCTTGTCCTGCTCCAGGCCGGTGAGGCGATGCAGGCGCAGTTCAAGAATTGCCTGTGCCTGTGCTTCGGAAAGACGATAGCCGCCTTCCACCAGACCAAATTCTTCGCCCAGATCCGCCGGACGCGATGAGCCAGCGCCGGTGCGTTCCAGCATGGCCACGACAGGGCCAGCGACCCAGAGTTGCGACATCAGCCCTTTCTTGGCCTCTGCCGGCGTCGGGCTGGCCTTGATCAACGCGATGACATCGTCGATGTTGGCCAGCGCAATCGAGAGGCCTTCCAACACATGCGCGCGTTCGCGTGCCTTGCGCAGCAGGTAGCGCGTACGGCGCGTCACCACTTCGCGGCGGTGACGAACAAAAATCTCGAGCAGTTCTTTCAGCGCCAAGGTGCGTGGCTGGCCATCGTCGATGGCGACCATGTTGAGGCTGAAGATGGTTTGCAGCTGGGTCTGCTGGAACAGGTTGTTGAGCACGACGTCGGCGTTTTCGCCGCGACGCAGCTCAATCACCATGCGCATGCCGTCCTTGTCGGATTCATCGCGCAATTCGGTGATGCCTTCAACGCGCTTTTCCTTGACCAGATCGGCGATCTTCTCAAGCAAACGAGCCTTGTTCACCTGGTAGGGCAACTCGGTGACGATGATGGCCTGCTTGTCCGCCGAGCCAGTCACATTTTCGAAATGCGTGCGTGCGCGCAGAACGATACGACCGCGGCCGGTGGCATAGGCGTCGACCATGCCATGCGCGTCGAGGATCAGACCCGCTGTCGGGAAATCCGGTGCCGGGATCAGCTTCATCAGCGCAGCGAGATCAATCTGCGGGTTGTCGATGACGGCAACGCAGCCATCAATCACTTCAGAGAGATTGTGCGGCGGGATGTTGGTGGCCATGCCGACGGCGATGCCGGAGCTGCCGTTGACCAGCAGGTTCGGGATCTTGGTCGGCAACACCGACGGTTCCTGCTCGGAGCCGTCGTAGTTGGGAATGAAGTCGACCGTTTCCTTGTCGATATCCGCCATCAGCTCATGCGCGATGCGCGTCATGCGGATTTCGGTGTAACGCATGGCGGCCGGGTTGTCGCCGTCCACCGAACCGAAGTTGCCCTGCCCGTCGACCAGCAGATAACGCAGCGAGAACGGCTGCGCCATGCGGACGATGGTGTCGTAGATCGCGGTATCGCCGTGTGGATGGTATTTACCCATCACGTCACCGACGATACGTGCCGATTTCTTGTAGGGCTTGTTGTAGTCGTTGTTCTGCTCCTTCATCGCAAACAAGGAGCGGCGGTGCACGGGCTTCAAGCCGTCGCGCGCGTCAGGAAGTGCACGGCCTACGATCACGCTCATGGCGTAATCGAGGTATGAGCGCTTCATCTCATCTTCGAGATTGACGGAAAGAATTTCTTTAGCGAATTCGGTCATGTGCTCGGCCAAGGACGTCTCATTTCAGCGTCCAATTTCTAGTTAAAAAATCGATCAAAAAAGCAGCGCCGGACCGGGCTGTTTTTATTCGCGAAATTGTAACATATCGAGCCCTAAATATAGGGTTTGGCCACAGGTCGGTTTGGGGGTCGAAATCAGGCCAAAAAGCTTGACGTTTGGCGGGATTCTGAGGGCGGGAAATCAGGGCCTGCCCTCTAGGCATGTCATTCCGAACAGAGTGAGGAATCCTGCTGTTATTGCACTGACGCAAACAGCAAGATTCCTCGGCTCCCTCGGAATGGCAAAAAGAGGGCTAACCCAACAGCGCGTTGAGCTTGTCAGCGTCGGGGTTGAGGATGACGCCACGCTCGCAAACGATGGCGTCAATCAACTCGGCCGGCGTGACGTCAAACACCGGGTTGAAGGCGTCATAGCCGGTGGGCGCCACCATCTGCCCGCGGAACTCGGTCAGTTCCTTGGCGGTGCGTTCTTCAATGGGAATCTCGGCGCCGGTGCGGCAGCGCAAATCGAAGGTGCCGCTGGGTGCCACCACCATGAATTTAACACCGTGCCGCTTGGCGGCCACTGCCAGCATGTAGGTGCCGATCTTGTTGGCGGTGTCGCCATTGGCGGCGATGCGGTCGGCGCCGACGATCACCCAATCGATCTTCTCGCGGCTCATCAGGTGCGCAGCGGCACCATCGGCGAGCAATTGCGCGGGAATCCCTTCCTGCTGCAGTTCCCAGGCGGTGAGACGCGCGCCCTGCAGCCAGGGGCGTGTTTCGGTGTTGTAGACGCGGGTAATGCGGTTGAGCGCATAGCCGCTGCGGATTACGCCCAGCGCGGTGCCGTGGCCGCCGGTTGCCAGCGCGCCGGTGTTGCAGTGGGTGATGACGTGGGCGTTGGAGGGCAACAGATCCGCGCCCAACTCCCCCATCTTGAGGTTTTGCGCGAGATCTTCGGCGTGGATCGCAATGGCTTCGTCTTCCAGCATGGTCACGTCGGGGTTGCGCAGCCAGACGCCGCGCATGCGCTCCAGGGCCCAGCGCAGGTTGACCGCGGTCGGGCGTGAGGCCGCCAGCACTTCGGAAGCGCGTGCAAAGGAGTCATGTTCCTGCTGCACCGACAGCACCAGGCCATAGGCTGCGGCGATACCAATGGCTGGCGCCCCGCGCACCGCCATGCCGTGGATCGCATCGGCGACGTCTTTAGCCGTCAGGCAGTCCAGGTAGACCACCTCGGCTGGCAGCAGGCGCTGGTCCAGAAGTCGGAGGCGGTTGCGGTCCCAAATAATTGGATTAACAGCGTTGCTCATGCTTGGCTCAGGTAAAATCGTTCCGCTAATTCTAACCTCCCGATTGTGAATCTATGCAGATTGATCTGCTTGTCCTGCCGCGCTGGCTGGTCCCGGTTGAACCCGCAGGCGTTGTGCTTGAACAGCATGCGCTGGCGGTGGACGCCGGGCGTATTGTTGCCGTATTGCCTGCCGACGAAGCGCAGCGCAGTTTCCAGGCGCGCGAAACCTTGACGCTGGCAGACCACGTCGTGATGCCCGGCCTGGTCAACGCCCATGCCCACAGCGCCATGACGCTGCTGCGCGGCATTGCCGATGACCTGCCACTGATGGACTGGTTGCAGAACCATATCTGGCCCGCCGAAGGCGCGCACATGAGCCGCGAATTCTGCGAAGACGGCCTGCGCCTGGCCGCCGCCGAAATGATTCGCGGCGGCACCACCTGCGTCAACGACATGTATTTCTTCCCGGATGCTTCTGCGTCCGTGCTGAGCGATGTCGGCCTGCGTGCCAATGTCGGACTCGTGGTGCTGGACTTCCCGTCTGCCTGGGCGCAGAACGCCGATGAATACATCCACAAGGGCATCAAGGTCCATGACTCGCTGACCGGCAACCTGCTCGTGCGCGCCGTGTTTGCGCCACATGCGCCCTACACCGTTTCCGACGCGCCGCTGCGCACCATCCGCAAGTATGCGAATGAGTTGGGCATCGGCATTCACATGCACGTGCATGAAACGGCATTCGAAGTTGCAAGCGCGGTCGAGGCGACCGGCAAGCGTCCCTGGCAGCGTCTCAAGGAACTGGATCTGCTCGGCCCGGATTTCATTGCGGTCCACATGACGCAACTCACTGACGAAGAAATCGCCGAAGCGGCGCAGTTCGGCGTATCGGTTGCGCACTGCCCGGAGTCCAATCTCAAACTCGCCAGCGGCTTTTGCCCGGTGGATAAATTGCTCAAGGCGGGCGTCAATGTCGCGGTGGGCACCGACGGCGCCGCAAGCAATAACGATCTTGATCTGCTCGGCGAAGTGCGTACCGGCGCCTTGCTGGCCAAGGGCGTGTCGGGTGACGCGCAGGCACTATCAGCGCCGCAGGCGCTGCACATGGCAACGCTGGCGGGCGCCAAGGCCTTGGGCTGGGAGCAGGAATCGGGTTCGCTGGTGAAAGGCAAGTCGGCGGATTTCATCGCCGTGAACTTGGACCGCGCCGGCACGCAGCCGGTGTACAACGTGCTCTCGCATCTGGTCTACGCCGCCAACCGTGATCAGGTCACCGATGTTTATGTCGCCGGCCGCGCGCTCATGCGCGATGGCCGTTTGCTGACGGTAGATGAAAAAGCCGCCGTGCAACGCGCGCGCGAATGGCAACTCAGGATCAAGAAATGAGCAGCAAGGTCAATGTGGATCAGGGCGAAATCGCCCGCTTCGAGAAAATGGCAGCAACGTGGTGGGATCCGCGTGGCGAGATGGGACCGCTGCACAGCATCAATCCGCCCCGCGTTCGCTATATCGAGCAGTGCGCGGGTGGGCTTAAAGGCAAGAAGGCACTGGATGTCGGCTGCGGTGGCGGCATTCTCACCGAAGCGCTGGCCGCCAAAGGCGCGGATGCCATGGGTATTGATCTGGCTGAAGCTTCGCTGGAAGTGGCCAAGCTGCATGGCCTGGAGTCCGGCATCAAGGCCAATTACCAAAATATTCCCGCAGAAGAACTGGCGCGCCAGCAGCCTGCGAGCTTTGATCTGGTCTGCTGCCTGGAAATGCTGGAGCACGTCCCTGCCCCAGCACAAACCATCAGGGCCTGCGCCGAACTCGCGGTGCCAGGCGGCACGGTGATGTTCTCGACCATCAATCGCAACCCCAAGGCCTATGCGCTGACGATTCTGGGTGCGGAATATGTGATGAACCTGATTCCGCGTGGCACGCATGACTACGCCAAGTTCATCCGCCCGTCCGAACTTGCGCAGTGGGCGCGTGAGGCCGGGCTTGAAGTCGTCGCCATGAAGGGCCTGCGCTACAACCCGCTGCTGAAAACCGCATCGCTGTCTGATGATGTCGACGTCAATTACCTGATGCACTGCCGGAAGCCGGCATGACATTCAAAGCAAAGTGCGTGCTGTTTGATCTCGACGGCACGCTGGTGGATACCGCGCCTGACCTTGGCGCAGCAGCAAATGCCGTGCGCGTCCAGCAGGGCCTGGAGCCCTTGCCGCTGTTGCAGTATCGCCCGGTCGCTTCGGCTGGCGCACGTGGCCTGCTCAAGACCGCGCTCGATATCACGCCGGATCACGCGGACTTTCCAGCGCGCCGCGACTACTTCCTTGAATACTATCGCGCCCACCTGAGCCAGTTGTCGGTGCTGTTTGATGGCATGGCGGAGTTGCTTGCAGCCTTTGAACGCAACGGCATTCTCTGGGGCGTGGTCACTAACAAGCCCAGCTGGCTGACGCGCCCCTTGATGGAAGAGATGCAGCTGGCATCCCGCGCGGCCTGCATGGTCAGCGCCGATGAAGTGGCCAGGGCCAAGCCCGCGCCGGACTCCATCCTGCTGGCCTGCCAGCAGGTCGGGCTGGCGGTAGCGGATTGCATTTATGTCGGCGATGACAAGCGTGATATCGATGCCGCCAAGGCTGCCAGCATGCGCTCGGTTGCTGCGGATTGGGGCTATCTGGGTGATAACGGCCCGATTGAAAGCTGGTCAGCTGACGTTATTGTCCGTTCGCCGGCTGAACTCGCTCGCCTGCTGAACATGGCGTTATAGTCGGCCACCGTCTCCCCATATTGCATCGCCATGGATCAGGCAGCGCAATCGACCAATTTTAACCAGCTGAACAAGACAGCCGGTTTCTTGCGCGCCAAGGCCAACCGCCATGCGTGGGTAGGCCTGTGGATTGCGCTAGCCGCGCTGTGTCTGGCCATGATTTTGAGCAGCTACCTGCAATTCGAGACGTTCAGTCTTGAGACCTTGCAGGCGATCCAGCAACACAATCCTGCCGTCTGGTTGCTGGATGTCATGCCCTTTCTGTTTCTGGCCTGGGGCCAGCACATCGGCACGGTCATTTCATATCAGGCCGGCGCGATCATTGCCGATGAAACCCGCGAGCTGCGTGAAAAAAACAGCAAGCTGGAATATGAGCTGGAGCATACTGGCGCTCAGCGGCAGCTGGCCGATCTTCCCAATCAATGGGCGTTTGCCTCCAAGCTGTCCCGTGTCATTGCCCGGCGTGCGGAACACAAAGGCCATTGCGCCGTGCTGGTGGTGGATACACAGCAATACCACGAAGTTGCACTGGCACACGGCGGCGATGCCGCACGTGAATTCATTGATCAGGTTGCCCAGCGCCTGAACGCGGCGCTGGCCGAAGGCAGTGTCATTGGTCATTTCGGCTATGACGATTTTGCATTGCTGATCAAGAATGTCGAAACCGAACCCGAGGTCCTGGCGATTGCATCACGCGTTCAGGCCGCGCTGGATGTTCCGCTGCAGATTCGCCGTCAGCCCATGAGCCTGCGCAGCAGTATCGGCATTGCCATTTATCCGGAGCACGGTACGGACGCTGCAATGCTGATCCGGCATGCTGAGACCGCCAAGTACGCAGCGAATGCGGCTGCCCTTGAATGCATGGTTTACAAGCCGGAGCTTGAGAACGCGCGTAGTGAAATTCCCCGTCTCATTGCAGAACTGCATGCCACGCTGGACCATGATGGCTTGTCAGCTGAATACATGATGCAGCGTCCTTTGCGCGATCAACAGGCGCCGCGCCTGCGCATGGTCTGCAGCTGGTCGCATCCACGTCGTGGTCGCCTGCAACAGGACGAGTTTTTGAATCTTCCCGGCAGGCCCAGCCTGATTCACTCCCTGACGCTTTGGCAGTTGCGTGAAGCCTGCCAGCAACTGGCCATCGCTCGCGCGAATGTTCATCCGGAGATGCGAATGAGCTTGCGTCTGGGCGACGATGCTTACAAGGCGTTTGCGCTGGCCGACGCCATCACCGGCCTGCTGCGCTCGCATGATCTTCCCGACGAAGTATTGACTCTGGAATTGCGTGAGTCTGCGTTGGACAACGACGCCAATGCGCTGAAGCAGTTGCAGTCGCTGCGCAATCGTGGCGTCCGTCTTGCGCTGGTTGGCATTGGTGGTCCGGGGGCATCGCCCGCGGCTGTGTTGTACTTCCCGATCAGTGAAGTGCAGCTCGTTCCGGAGTTATTGACGCTTGCACGTGATCAGCAACCGGCGCGCCATGTTCTGGATTCAACGGTCAAGATGCTGGACGGCCTGAACATCAGTGTCACTGCCCTGGGTGCCGACAATCTGGAGCTGCTGGCTCTGGCCCGCATTGCCGGTGCTGATTACGCAGAAGGTGCAGTGACGCGCGAGTCCGGCGGTATACTTCAAGCTGCAAATGAGGCGTTGGCATAGCTTGGGCAACGCGGCATACTGATTTATTGATCCGGCCACAATGAACTTGAATTTTGAAATGGACTGAAGTCAAGGTGGCCGGATCAATAAAACAAACAATGTTCTGTTGTTATTGAGGCGGCTAGGTCACATTGAGCCAAGAAATGACAACAGCGGTATTTGTGCAATTTTTCACGTCCAGTTATGCCGCCTCAATAACTCCTGCAGTTTCCCTTCATACGCAAGCGGGCGCCCGGCGCTGGCAGCTTCGTCACCATACTCCTGAACATGTCCGCTTCCCTGCCCCACGATTACACCCCGAAACATCGCTTGCTCAAGGACCGCATCATTCTGGTCACCGGTGCCGGTGATGGCCTCGGGCGCGCCACTGCATTGGCCTGCGCTGGCCTTGGCGCAACCGTGATTCTGCTGGGCCGTACAGTGCCCAAGCTTGAAAAGGTCTACGACGAAATCGTGAAGGGCGGCGGCGCAACACCTGCCATCTATCCAATGAATCTGGTTGGTGCGACCTGGGGCCATTACGAAGAAATGGCCGAGACCCTGGAGCGCGAGTTCGGCAAGCTCGACGGCATCGTGCACAGCGCGGCGCACTTCAAGGCGTTTGCCGCGATGGAAGATCTCGATCCGCGTGAATGGGTTGAAAGCTTGCAGGTGAACCTTACCGCCGCCTATACGATCACCCGCCTGTGCCTGCCCCTGCTGCGCAAGAGCAGCGACGCCTCGGTGGTATTTGTCTCGGATGCTTCAGGCAGAAACGCGAAAGCCTTCCATGGCGTCTACGGTGTGGCCAAGGCTGCGATTGAATCCATGGCAAAAGCCTGGTCGCAGGAAATTGAACTGGAGCCGGGCCTGCGCATCAATACCTTTGATCCCGGCGCTTTGCGCACGCAGATCCGCGTCAAGGGATATCCCGGCGAGCTGATGGACAATATTCCAGCACCCGAAACAGCGGTGCCTTCCCTGCTCTGGCTGCTGGGGCCCGATAGCCGCGGTGTTTCCGGCAAAGCATTCTGAACAGTGTCCACATCGCCGCCGAATAAAGCCGGGAGTTCCTCTGCACCAGCTACGCAGCAGCTGGTCAAGCCTCCGCGCCGGCAGCAGATTGAACGGGCGGACCTGATCAATGCGGCACTCAAGTTGCTGGGGCCGCAGCGCAGCATGTCGTCGCTGAGCCTGCGTGAGATTGCGCGCGAAGCCAATATTGCGCCCAACAGTTTTTATCGCCACTTCCGTGATGTCGATGAACTGGCCATCGCGCTGATTGACCAGGCGGGGGTTACGCTGCGCAAGATCATTCGTGAAGGACGTGTCCGGATTTCGCCAGATCGCAGTGTCATCCGGACTTCGGTCG
>Ga0116227_10003692_pt1 | contig 33885 bp, 25 predicted proteins | sample S1TSphgellanicum_FD_89693 | JGI IMG/M metagenome (GOLD analysis project Ga0116227, IMG submission 89693) | Host-associated microbial communities from peat moss isolated from Minnesota, USA - S1T2_Fb - Sphagnum magellanicum MG | ecosystem: Host-associated > Plants > Peat moss > Unclassified... | reverse complement strand
TTTGTGAATTTTTGCAACCTACTGACAAAAAAAAGAAAAAAGGCTGGCGAATCCAACAAAGGGATTTTTGAGATTTAAAAAAAAAACATTCGCCATATCCTGACCGAAAAAACTTAGAAGTCGCCAGATTTAGACAGTGTGTTTTTTAGGTCGCCAGAACTAAGCAGGATTCCAAAAAAGATCTACTAGTTCACCAGGACAGTCGTCATTTACTGCTCATTAATGCTGAGGATCCTAGCCAGTGCACCTACTTGAGGAATTTGGGAAAAAAAGACACTGGTGGTGACTCTTGAGAGGAGGGGAACTTGAAGCTTTCTTGGGTTTAGATAGGGCTTTGACAAATTCCAAGTTAAACTCCCTTCAAGTCTCACTACAATTACCGATCATGATGATGATGATGATGATTCTAGGATTGCAAGTTAAGAAAGAAAATAGCAAATGTTAACATCTTTCAACTTTGAGTTTTTTGGTCTCAAAGTGAAGACAGCTGTGATCGACTACCCTAACTGTTGATGGCAAAATATGATCCACTTCTCTTATGATGCTTTTCAGATATATCTTTTTCTTTGTTTCTATTTCTTGTTTCTTCACGTGTTCCTCTTGCCTTAAAGTTTGCCAGGTATTTTGTTTACAGTGACAGCTTGTATGCATCGAAGTCACAAATAGATTTTTATACTTAGGGGGCCTAAAAACATGCTTTCCATTTAAGTAACATAACACCAGAAATAGCCCCTTTTTTGTATTAGGTCCAGAAAGGAAGGCTTTTCTTCGTTCTTCAAACAATATTCATTATCATCTTCAAACAATTTTCATCATCATCATTCCTTTTAGAATAGATCTATAGTGATGGGATATTGCTCCCAGTTACAACAAGGATAAAGCGGAAGTAGGTTTGGTTCATACAAGTTTAGGGCCGTGTGAACCACTCTTTCACTTGGCCAGTTCAAATCCTTTAACTAGCGCACTAATTCATTTGCTAGTGCTCTTGTACCAGTATTTGTTCTGTCAACTTCATGATGTAATAATCAAGAGTCCATAAGTTGATTTAGCCAAATTTATGAAAGTAAAAAATGTTTAAGCATCCCTCTATATACTGGATCCTGATGAAGAATCTGGTGATCTTTTAAATCAAAAATTGATGATCAAAACCCTGGAAAAAACGCTCGCCAATTGGAAAAAAAATTGCCAAAAAAACAGAAAACACTCTCTTGTACCCTTCACGGATGAATTGTTAGAACTGACAGATGGGTACCAAGTTTGATTAAGTGACATCTACCTTGTACCCAAAGGAATCCAAGCATTTGAAGTTTGATGTCATTCCTATGCTATTCCCAATGTAAGTGCACACCAAATTAAATAAGTTTCCCATGAAAATTGAAGATTGGGAAAAAGCAGAGGGGGTGGCCAAGAGGTTGGCACTGGTTGTTTGTTGCCCAACTTACTTTATGGCTCAGCAAGAAGTGATTGGAAACCCACCCAAGAGCTTCAATAGATGAGATATGAGTAGCAATGCCCTCATCCCCCTTCTCTGAAATGTGCTGTTAAAGCACCTGTTGCTAGAAAGCTGACAACACGAATGCAGCTAGATTATTGTTTGAAAATTATGGAAACAGTTCTCAATGATCCCAAGTGTATTGGAGACCCAATTGGACATCAGAACACATGTGTACAAACATTGAAAATTGAAAATTCGAGGGTGGAGCTACGTTGTCACATATCCCAATTGTCACAATTGTCAATATATATGGGAAAATACTTGAAGACGTACATGACCATCTTGTATCAGCAATCTTGCTCTTCAAGTGGTGGTTTCTTGTCTTTCTCTATAATTATATCTTGCAACTGCAGCAGAATGTCCTTCATTGTGGCTTCCTTGTTTGTCGTGTAATTCCATGGCACCTCCACTATGTACCTTCCGGTGGCATTGTATGTCTGGATTTCTTTGAGTGCATTTGTGACACTGTCACAAACTGCTGGCCCAAGCTCCTTCCAAAGCATCACTAGCTCCTTATTGGTGACATCAATGACTTCCCGCAATCAAGAAAGGAGATATTTTGCCTTCAGATTTTTGTTTGTAATTCAACCATGTCCACCTGAGAGAAATGACTGGCATGGAGACTTTTTAGAAGACCAGAATTTTATGAAGAAGTGGGTTGCATTCTACTAGAGAACTATATCAGATAGAAGTGGACCTCCCACACGTCGTTTCCAACTGGCACCATCTTGAATGGGTGGAACTCATGTGTCCGCAAGGTGGCATCCCATTCACTTATCATTTTTGCCATGTGTGTTTGCCATCCCTCTGGGTTGTATTTGAACTTCTGTTGACAAGCAGCGGCCCAAGCTTCTGTGCAGAGCTCCCCCGCTCTTTTGATGGGGACCTTCTTCACCTTGTCCTTTGTTGTATACTTGCTCAGTAGCTGGCAACACATGGCAATAAATGTACACCATTAATACTGATTGAAGATAAGAACCTTCATATCACAAGAACACTTGATCTTGTTCTCATTGCCTTACTGAAATGGCTATGTTTTTGGCATCCTGCAGTTTGTCATTGGTCTTCCTATTCGTTGAACTTAGAACATTCACCACACTGTTTCACAACTCCAAGTCCTCTTGGATACTCATTAATTCTTCCTTGAGCTCCTGAATTTTCTTCTTGTGCTCTTCAGCATCCTTGCCAGTCATACGTTTTTCAACTTCTAGCTTCTCTGCAATACGCTGACTTTGCATTTCACTCTCTTGTTTCCTTGCTAGCCGTGTCCTCTCAGCTTGCAGCAGCATCTCCAACTCCTTGTTCTCCTCCTGTGGGATACAAACACACCCCAAACACACTCTCAAGCTTAGTAGTTCTACAATGGAGGAAGATGCTACAACAGCACAAAGCTAAATTGGTGATAAGATGAGCAGTGCTGCTAGAAAGATTGTAGGCAGGACTGTGAATTTGACAGTATACCTTATGCTTGTTGATCAACTCTAGTTGGTCCTGCTGGAGCTTATCATGTGCTTTGGCTTCTTGAATGAGTACCTCCATTTGCCTCGGAGCCTTCAGGTACACTAAAGTCATCATGTTGCATCCATAGTTTCGAATGCAATGACTCACAAATAGTCATAACAAGTTATATGAACAACATCCCAGCTTATGCCAGTTGGTGTACTTTGTTTCTGGTGCACCTGGTTTGAACCTGAGAATGTGAAAAGCTTGCTTCACTGCTGATCCAGCACAACAGATGAGAAATGCCAAGCTTGAAAACCATGAAATAAAAGGGGAAGATCAGCACTTGTAACCATACCTCCTCATTCTGCAATTCAAGCCCTTGCCTTTCTGCCTCACTTGCTTGCTCCCTTCTCTTGTACTCCTCACATTAGTCTGCAGAAATCTCGTCCTTTCACTTTGATGTTGATTATGCACCAACATCAGACATCTGTGCTCTTGCCCTACTTTCAGTTGGTTCTGTTTCATCTCTTCAAGTTCTGCTGATGCACATGTCCACGCAAACTATAAGTGAAAACCTGGTTACTGGGTCCACACTACAACTTAGCAAAAGCAACCACTTGATTGCAAATGAGAAGGAAACCAGGTGTAAAAGTCCACCACACATATCATTCACCTGCTTTGTGACATGCAGCAAGAGCTGCATTTTCTTCTTCAGCTTCTCAGCACTTATTTTCAATATCTTCCAGCCTATCTTTCACTCCAGCCAGTTCATACTGGGAGTCCCATGCCTCTGACTTGCTCTTGCCAACCTCACTTTTCAGTTGGTGCACTTGCTGTGTCATGATTCTCCTTTCATTGTGCAGCATGGTTTTCATATTCTTGAAATCTCCCTTTGTGCCTAGGAACTCAGGAATTTTCCTGTGTAGTAACTGATCCTTATTCATTTGGTCCTGACCAACTCACACCCATTTGTTCAAGTAAGTTGACTGCACTGAACATGATCACCACCTTCAGAAGATCCACCTATACGAGTATACAAACCTTCTATTCCAATGCTCTCATTCATATGCACTCCCAGGTCATATGAATAAAGCAGGAGGAATGATGCACACATGGAGATGGAAAAGAGCAAAACAAGATTGCTGAAATTTGAGCAAAGGTGCTCATCTAATGCAATCTGCAATTTTTTCACCTATTGACCACAATGTCAGGAAACTCATATTTCTTGCAAGAAAACAACAGGGTGTACAAATGGCTCAGAACAAAAAGATTTGTAACTGTGGTTATACAAAGAATACAATCAGAAATCTTGGACCTGCTCTCTTACACTCTGTGATTTCCTTTACATGAAAGCCGATCTCCTTTTTCGTGCAGCAGCAAGAATCCTTGTACAGCTTTAGCATTCCCATAGAAGCAGACCAATTTGACAAGATGAAGACCTAACCTGCTCTGTTGCATGCCACCCATAGAGGTGAGTGCCAAGATGACCATGCTGATGATCTTCAATGTACTCCTGTTGACCAAATTGCACAGTCTTGAAACTGTGATCAAATGCCTCTGCATCCTCAGATGTGCTGAATGTGACCACTCCACATCCCAGATGACCTTGTTGGTCACAGAAGATTTCCACATACTGTGGATTAAATATCTATACACAAGTGAACAAATCTGATTTCAGACTCAGAAGTCTCTTGCCAGTCAATTCCCATGGTAGTTAAGTTGAACCCTAGAGGCCAGCCCCTGATCACTTTGGTACCTTGAGCTTGTCTTTGATTTCTCCTTGGCCTGGACCTTGATGAAATTCATCTGCACAAGTATCTGTGTTCTTGATAGTTAGCAAGATTCCCATATGTGGGATAACAAACCTGGGCTTCTCAACTCTGCTTGGGATGGTCTGATCAAGGTAGATGATCCGCTCAGCTTGGGGTTGGGCCCGCTCCTTATGATCTTCTTTGAGATGTCTGAGCAATGCTTGGTGTTTGCCTGCTGCTTCCATACCCTGCTTCCCCTTCTGAACTCCATCTGCATGTTGTAAAATCTCAGAGAACTTGTAACACTGCTTTCTCTTGTTTGGTGAGAAGGGACATCGGAATGTCCCATCAGAATTGAGGACCTTAAGCTTGCCCTCCTTTATATCTTGGATGGCTTGTTCTTCAAACTCTTCAGCCTCGCTTTCTGAATCCATCTTTTCCTATACCTCCTCCAAATGTTGGCTGCACCCATCACACAAAAAGACAGAGATCATCACCTGAAAGAAAATAGAAAGCTCAATTGTCCTCCATCACTAAAGAAAATTGATGAGAACAAGAATTGCTGAATTTCTCTGTTGGTGGTAAATCCATGCCATTGTGGACTACTTTTGCATCTTCCCCAGAGTCTAATGGTGCTCACCATCTCCTGACTGTCAAACTCTGTGTCTGGATGTTGCATATAATTTAGCATTTCTTGCACCATTCCACAACCCACAAAACATGGTTCCCATCGAAGTCCTTCATGAACCATTACCTCCAAGCTTGCAAAACAACACTGCTCCTGTCTCTTTTCTATTAATGTAGGTGCTGAACCTTTTAAGCTAGCCAGGTCCTACTCTTTGCTATGAAACTCCTGTAAACACTGGGCTCCTTGCTAATTCATTTTGCATGAAATTCTGCACCAACCCACCCACCCACCAGCTGCACACATCAAGTTCCTGATAAAAAAAAGTAAGTAATCTTTCTGAAACACACACATCCACAAAGAGAAGAACATTAACTTGATCACACAAACTTAGCTCTCTGGAAAACACACACACCCACAAGAGCACGTGAATCCCAAATTGTGAAACTAAGTAGTTGAGAAAATCTGAACAGAAAACTGACAAAAGTTTAATTTATAATTAAGGAAAAAAAAAACCGTCGAGACCGATCAGATTCATTACGCCAAACTCTCATGTTCCTCGAAGTCTCCTCATATTCAAATCCTTTCGTTTCATCTTCTTCCAATCTTCTCAGTTTCTTCATCAATCTTCTCCATGTCTTCGTCACTTTCGTCTTTCTTCTTCTTCCTCCGGACAGCGTACAAAAGACAGGCACGCAATGATACAACATACCGTATCCTGAAACGTACGTGCCGGGTACGGGCAGCGTACAAAAGATATGCATGCAATGATACAACGTACTGTATTTTGGAACATATGTGCCCAGTACGGGCCATTATGCATGGTAAGGTGCCCATGAGGAATTTAGGTGAGCCTGGTAGGGTGAGTCAAAATTTTGGAATGGGCAGTGACATGGGCGCAATGGTTTGCTTGTACCCGGTGGCATGTTCCATAACATAATGGTTTTCTTGATTTGCATAATGTGGATGTGGATTTACAGAACGAGCATGTGGATTTTGGACACTAAAAAATAACCCTATAAATAAAAATCAAAGGATGGGAACCCATCCAACAATAGTACACTGCAAATGAGAACACAAGTAGACACAACCCAAAGAAAAAACAAAAGCAAACAATCAACAAAATCAGGTAAAGACCCTATGCAAAGAGGACCCATGGTTACAAAATGACAATCAACGATAACAAAGAAGACCTAAGACAAAAGACTTGTCATCTGCCACAAATTGGCTAGTGATGGAAGTGCATTAGCTATCATGTGTGGAAGAGATGAGGAACCATAACCAAGTGCAGCAACCCACTAAAGAATTGATGTGGCTTGTGCACATTGCAGGGCTATGGATATGCATCGTCAATAATAAAAAACAAGCATTGAGAGGAGTAAAAAGATCACTAATGATGCACAATAGTGGTCTGCACAAACAGTAAAAATGAATGAGAATAAAAATGAAGACACCCATTGTTAACCCAATTTTTCAGTATGTACATGGTAACCGATTATTACCAATTGGTAACTAGTGAAGAAATATGATTTTGAGACTTAGTTTAGTTATTACTGGATAACATGACCTTAAATGAACCGGTAACCAATCTATTATAGTAACTAGTTATTGACAATAACAGGTTGTTTTAAACTTGTGGCTAATAGTTGCTATAGTTTAAGTTTAAGTTTTTAAACTATTATACCAGCTAGTGATTATTTAATTTAAAATAGTGTTATGTTTGGTATAAATAGGAAGATCGGAGGATAATGAAAAACTTATTTTTTGGAACTTCTTATTAACTTTGAACTTTTGGAACTTCTTTTTTCTTACTTTTTGAGATCATTTCTTTGCTTTTATTTTGGTTTTATGAATAAGTTTACTTTGGACTTTGAGATTTTATTTTAAAGTTGTTAAGGAAGATTGATTTTTGTTGTGTTTTACATTTGTGAGGAATATCTATATGTGGTGTCTTTGATTTTCATAATATACAGATCTTAAGCAACTCACTTGTTGATATTATTTTAAACCAGAATTAGAAAACCTAGAAGAGAAGAAATCCTTAATTTAAAAAGAATACAAAAATTAAGAAGAATACAAAAAATCCTTAACATTTTGGTGACCACATAGTGGAGCATAATTATAAACAATCACACTTATACTTTTTAATTTTCAACAATTGTTTTGTTTTGAACTATTAAATTTGGATTTGTAGTAATTTAAGAAGCTTTCTAAGAGTTTTTTGCGCCTTGATGATTTTTTATTTTTATAGCAACCTATTGATCAAAAGAACTTGAATTAACAATTTTTTAAATCAATATAAAAGATGTCAAGAGTAGTCACAAGGGGCCTTATGAGGTAATTATAATTAAAAGTACCACAACAACCCATTCATGAGGTGGTTTAGTCATAAGAACAACCACGTTCTCAAACTAAGGGAATTCAATTAGTTGACACTCCTAATAATGAACCTCAACAACCGATTCCGACATATTTACCTTTTCATTATACCAATAGAATAGGAGGAAAGAAAATAACCACAATTACCTTCAATTCATCGATTTTTGACGCCCCCATAATTGTCCCAACAACAAAGGCCAAACGTACAACTGGGTGGACAAAAGACTTCACCTATTCGACATGCTGATGGAGTAATTTCTACAACATAAAGGTGGTAGTGTACAACATTCGGATACTACATTCCTAGAGCTACTATACCATCCCGATCAACATTAGTTGTTGGGTACTACACTTCTAAATTAGTTTTTGTTTTGAATCTAATTGCAACAAATTTAGAATTAAAGTGTAATCAACTTTTAAATTGGTGGAACAACTACACAACTTGGAGCGAAAACCTTCATAACAATCTAGTTCTCAACAACATGCAAAACTGGTGGACATGGTCATAATATTTGTTGTTGTCCACCGAACACAACTCATCATTCAAGGTGTTTGTCCGAGTGTACTTGTTATGGGAACTATTAAATGACCACCTATTCAGCAAAGTATACTGATTAGAAACCCACAACCCACTGTTGAAATTGCATTAACCTATGCATATTGTCAATAGGTTGGACATGAATTTAAGTATTATCCTTTTGTGGATGATAAATTGAAACAATTAATGAAAGAATAATTCAAAACTTCTCTACCACTTACCACGATGAGCACACTAATGATATAGGCTAGTGTACCCATGACACAAATCTAATCACAACCAAGTTTGGTTACACACTCAACACCAATTAGTTAACACCTAGGTTGGCAACAACTTGTTACACCACTAATAGCAAGACAACCTAGAGCTGTACCATATCCACCAAATCCAATGTGATATAATATAGTTCCACCTTTTTGTATCCATGGATCCTAACATGTATACTATGTATTATTTTAAAATCAAAGGACTTGATTCATTTATTTCTAGAAGAAAAGAGAGATATGCGGCTGTTACTACCCAAATAAAACCGATGTCACCTATTGAACAATTGGAACAAATTAAATATCTTGTCAAAATACCAACTTTTGGATTAGAACAACCAATTTTAATTCCCAGAAGTGTACCTGTTCAATAAACAATAGCAACAACTTTACCTATTAACATACCTTTTGCCAATGGACTACTTGTCCATGGTAATGATGTTTCATTTTAGCAATTGTTACCTAGATTTAGTAACAAGTTACCTAATAGGTTGAAAATGTAAATATATTATTAAACCTAATAGGTGACTTAATTTATTATTTAACCAAACTTATAGCATTAACCTAACCTATTACTAAACCTAATAGGTAATATTATATTGGGTTAAGAAGACAGGTTGACAAGTTAGTCAACAAATAGTCTACAAAATCTATCTTTAGTAGAATAGGTAGTTGAATAGGTAGTTAAACATGGTATAACTTTTTGAAATTTTGGACTATTAATCTAGGTACTTGCTAATGACTATTTATAATGGTTAGTTATGACTATTGTATTTTGAAATAGCTAGTATAAGACTAGGAAAGCATACATGTTTTAAAGACTTTTTGATTTCATTTTTGATTGTGTGTTTCATTCTTTCATTTTGGAACATGAATCATTATCTTTTAGTCAACTTTCTTCAAGTTGTTAGTAATTTGTGTACATGTTACTTTAGGAATTGTAATTAGTTTTAGTTTTTTGCATGTACTTGTTGTTGTAAAAAGAACTTGTTGCCAGAGAATTCAAAAGTTGAAAAGCCTTAATGGGAATAAAAAAACCCATTAACATTTGGCAACCACATAATGGATCAAATTTTAGAAGCAATCACGCTTATAATTTCTAATTTGATTCAATAGTTTTAGTAGATTAGGTTTGAAATGCAATCACATTAGAGATTTTAATTTGTTTCATGTTTGCTTGTTTTTGTGATGACTTTACGATTAATGTTTTTGCTTTTTGATTTAGTTTGAAAACATTAAGAATAAGGTGAGGTTACTGTAAAGTTTTTGAAATAAAATCAATGCTGAATCTGAAAATAAAATAAAATTATAAACTCATGATTACTGGGAGGGGTCATTTTGAAAATTGTATGTTCAAATATAATGCAAGGGCTTTCCTAGGACCTATTGATTTTAGAACATGTTAAAAGTAGTTATTATGAGTATTAGAAAACAATTAGAACATGTTAGACATCAACATGTTTTGGAACCTACATAAGAGCAAGATGAACAACAAGTGCAACCTATGGGAAATGGACCTGTGAATGCACCAAACACATATGCAACATAGAGGGGAAAAATCAATGAACATCAAAATGTAGCAAAACCGGTTGTGTAAAAAGACCCAATGGCACTCTCAACCACTCATAAAAAAACACCACAAACAATAACCCAATCATGGGTAGTGATGTTTATCATGATGATAATCATCAACTTGTTCATCCGTTTGATGAAGTTGTCTTCACATGACAACCATGGCGATATGCAACCCCAAGTTATAATTTACCCATAACTAGTGCATGTACACCAATTTCAACATCTACTGGTTTTCAAAACCACCCATCAAACAACAATATCAATTTGGTACCTACTAATTTGGACATGGAATGATTTCACCTATTCAACAGGTTGGAGCAGTGTCACAACCCTAGTTTTAGGCTCGCGACCAAGGCAAAAGGGTTACAAGGTTGTGGGCCAAGAGGAAGCCTGGGAGTCAAAGCAAAGAGGCCGCAAGGGTGCGGGCCAAGAAAAAGTCCGAGAGTCACATCACATATTTCCAAGAGTGTAAAAAAGTGTAAGAAAGTGTGAGGGAGTGAACCCTTACACTCCCAAGGCAATTCCCACTTTGGGAGATGGAGTCCAAGCGGACTCCCAAAATTTCAGAAAGTGATTTTAGAGGTCAAAACTCAATGGATTGTGGTGTTCTTTATATCATTGGAAAACTCTTGGAACGTAGATGTCTGAAATGGGCTCGCATTGTTCATTTGGACATTTGAAACACAAGTTATGGCCAAAAGAAGGGCCGGGAGTCAATCTATCAATTTGACTTCCAACTAGAAAAAGTCAGGAATCGACCCAATTTACTTGGCTACAGAGGGCGTGCAACATACCATTGGAAAGCTCTCGACAAGAACTATAACTTTGCTTCAGATCACATCTCGATCCGAGGTCTGCTCGCAAAGTTATGGGGCTCTAAAGTGGTGGGAGTCCCAATTAGTGCGATTTCGGGACTCTCACTTGGGAGTCCCGGGAAAGAAAAGTCATTTGGATGTAGGCTCCATGGCTAGCCACAGAGTATACTATAAAGGGGAAGGTGGTGGCTTCCCCCAAGTCCGGGCCATGGTGAGTCTAATGTGTCCGTGTTGCCCGTGGCTCGTCCTAGCACCAAAGGTGTTCCAACTATGCATTAACCATTTTGTGTGGGTTGTGTGCAGGCCCATGTGACTGAGTGAGGCTTGTCAACTCTTCCTAGTCCCATCCCGAAGCTCCAACACGCCCCTCTACCCCTCAAAGTGTTATGAGCTAAGGATCGTGCCCCAACTCTTCCCTCTTCCATTGTCTTCTACTTGAACTCACATTTGAGTCCTTCAAGGAGTTGAAAGTGCGTTAAGCAACTTCGTCACATTAACTGAAAACCGGTTAATTAATCAGTTTCCATATCGCATTTAGAACTTATTAAACCCCGAACAACACCCACAATTGTTCAACAAGGAGCACATATTCATAAGGCACATGGCTTGTTAGATCAGTACCTGGTCTAGGTGAAAGATCACAAGTTCCACATCATAGATCAATTTCAAGAAGAAACCAAGGTGCTAGAACTATAACCTGTTCATATTGTCAACAAGTGGGACACTTGTTGAGCCATTGCCCATTTGTTAATGATAAATTAAGGTAGTTATTAAAGGAGGAGGTGATAAATGTTCATCAACATGTTCTTCCAACCACTACAATAGCAATATTCAATGTGTCTATATTAAGAACTCAAACCATGAATCTTAGTATAGGTCATATGGTAATACCTATTAACTATCAAATAACCTGGTCATAGCCTGTTACACCAATTATGCCAAGTAAAACTAGTAGGTTACCTATTTCAACATACCCAATGTGGTATAATGTCATACCCCCTTTTGTGCCTTTAAATCTTAGTTTGTATTTAGCATGTCCAATTGGAACAAAAGGACTTGATTCCTTGATCTTTAGGAATTATACAAGTTATGTACCTAGGAATGTGTATCCAGTACTTGAACAACCTATTATACCACCAACATATACACCATACTCTATTGGAAATTGATTTCCTATAATGGTTCAACTAGTGACCAGCAGGGACATACAACCTATTCAGTAACTTGTTATTGCACTAGTTCCAACCACTATACAAGTTACTACCAATTTACCAACTTATGTACCCAAAGGTTCTACTCACCAACAACCGGATGGAAGATAACTTAGAGACTCTCCTAAAGAAAGTTCACCCGAAGGAGATCCGCTTAAAGGACCACCTTTTAATCCACATGTTAAATCTTATTGATGGCTAGCACCTAACTTGTGCATGTTTATACCACCATGGTATCAACCACCTATTGTGCAACCTGTACCAAATTCAATAACCAAACTGCCATATAGGAAGCTACAATATCCCAACCTATGTCAAAAACATTAATCTTGATGTTCACATTAGAATATTCAAAAAGGCCATTAAAGTTAATGGTAAAACAATGGAAGCTATTACATCCATTATTGCCTACAAAATACATGTTACCATCTAGACCTAGTGAAAACAGAGATCCACAACATGTTAGAGTTTTAATTAGCCAATTGTCTGAGTTAGAAAACTATAAAAGAATAGGTTGATTGTGCAATATCGAGTTATTTCTAACCAGTGGAACATATCATTATGGTTAAAAAAACCAGTTCATTGAAACACAATTTTAATTTGAAGATTACATATTATGGTTTCCATGAATTGTTTCCAAACATGCACTGAAATTTCAAAGATGATGGTTTGGACCATATATGATCCAATATTGTTTACCTAATAATATTGTTCTACTTGTCATTATTGATAAGTTCAAAATCCTAACCCAGTGTTTGTCAACATCAACAAGTTGAAGCCATACAAATTCATTGAAGATAAAACTCTACAACTTGCATTAACTATACCTAGTCACCTCGTTACTAATGAACTTGTTCAAACAAAGAAACTTGAACCACTACTTGTTGAACCTGAAGATCTTCAACCTATGGAATTTGAATTGATTAATAATCATTTACACATGGCAATATTAAAGGCCTAAACAAATGTGCTTGTTCATTATTATCATAATGTGCTTATTGAGGAAAATAATGTAACTATTCACAATGATCAAAACGACACATTCAGTGAGGCACTTATTAATGTCTACATCCTAGAAGTCTATAACCCTAATGGTCGCATCTATTCATAGCCATAGGGTCATTACTAGTTGAAACAATATAAAAAATTGTCACAACCTTTATTTAGTCTCTTCATTCTTGTTTACTTCTTCATATTATCAAAGGCCATGAGTGACAATGCCTTAAAGAAGTTAAAACAAAAAGCAAGGGAGAAAGAACTTGAAAAAAAAGTTGAAGCTTTTAGAAAAGAACAAGTAGAGAGGAAAAGAACGAAACAAGTTAGGCTAACTAGAACAATCTATGTAGAACCACTAGCTTCGTGTGCACTTACAACAAAAAAAATTATAATTTTTGAGCAAGAATCGAAAAGTAGGGAATTATAAGAGGAATTAGAAGCAACTCTTAATTTTCTTAGGAAAACCATTATTTTTAGAGCAATACCAGCACCACAAGTCAGTGTTATTTCAAACTCAAAGGAGGAGGTTGAAATTTTACTTCAACCTATTGCTGAGGAACAACTAAAGCAAGTTCCTGCACCAAGACCTGTGGAGGAAGAGGAGTTGTAGCAACCTATGAACAAGGACAGTGGAAAAGAGTTTCTCCAAGAACTCTTTGAAGAAAAACATGTTTGCAATGTTATTCCTTAGTGCCCAAGATCAAGAACCAGAACCATGATGAAATGAAAAGGCACAATGCCTATGGAAGAATAGGTTAAAAAGAAAATAACGTCTAAGGCAAAAGAGAGCCAAAAAATGATGTAATGGACGAAGATGGACTCCAACAAACTCAAATGGGCTAGGCAAATCAATTTGGAGGGCTTGTTCAACTTATAGTGGACTACACCATAAGAGGACTTATTATGAGATTTTTACAAACCTAGGAAGCAATGGAGGATGGAAGAATTCAAGGGTGAGTACGTGGTCAAGAAATTTTCATTTATTAGGTGCTTATTCATGAACAACTTGGGATTACCAAGGAAAGAGTAGTAGATACTACAAATGCAACTTTTGATGAAGTTAAAACACTAGTAGAAATTTGCCCAAATGTAACCACTCTATTTGTGATTACATGCAACTATTAGTTATTTGTAATTACAATTGGACGTTTTTGCAACTATTTCTTGTCTTGGTCATATTTGCAATTACACTTCAACTAGTTTGCAGCTATTTTGATGTTCATCTTTACATGTGAACAACATTTAGTTTGGTTTTCATCTAAGAAGAACAATTTATGTCCCATTAATTGCAAATGTGACCAATTTAATTATAACCCGATGAATATACAAAGGTGTATGTTGTGAATTCTAAGGAATATAGTTGGGTGTATTAGGATTTATAAATGTATATGTTGAATGTATATGAACAACCATATTACATGTGTATTCAAGTATTATTATTAGCATAAATGGCCTCGATATTATGGTTACACTAATTAATGTATATTTTGAATATATCAAAATTTTATGTAAGATATTTATCAAATATATTGTGCCCATATTACAAGTTTATCCACACCATTTCATTATACTTGTTAAAATTCTTAGAAATGAAATTTATATGTATTTATATTAATTATTATATGTATTTATATTAATTACATGTAATTCAAAATAAATTTCAAAATTATCTTTGACTGATTTTTTAAAAATAGTAATACTTTACTACATAACGATCATAATGATGATGATATTAAAATGATAGGAAAAATAATTATATAATTACTGAAATAATTACTACTAATAAAATATATTATTAAATTATTTTCAAATCACTTATTAAGAATTAAGTTTTTTACTAAAAAATCAAAAATTAATTATAATAAATCATAATAGTTCTAACAAGTGACATAATCATATATAATAATAATAACTAACTAACTAACTAACCTAGGTTAGCTACAAATTACATTATTATCCTTATAAATAATCAATTATGAAGTATTATTAAATTATAATAATTACCATGAAATATTAATATATAGTTTTATGTTTTTATGTTTCAAATATATTATTAATATTTATTAATTATGAAATAATTAATGATTATAATCAATTACTAAAATATAATTTCTATTTTCAGTTTTATTATTTTAGTGTTTCATAATAATTATTGTAGTAGTTAGAATGGAAATCTAATAAATTATTATACAAATGTAGAAATTATTTTTGAAGGAAAAGTACAATTGTTAAAAATAAAAATTATTTATTGTGATAGTTCATAAATAATTATAATGACTGAAGTTATAATATGAATAATAAAAATAAAATAGTTAACCTTGGTTACCAACTAACTACAATAATTAGTTATTAATAATTAACTAATTATGAAAATATTAGCCAATTACTAGTTAGTTAAATTGGTTAATAGATCATTGTAGGTAATATATAATTAAAATTAAATATTATTACTGTTTATATAGCTAATAAATTAAATCATATTTAATAATAACTAATAATATAATTAACTGAGTAATCATAATATATTGATGATTATTATTATACATAATTGGTTCATTTATTAGTTCATTAGTTAGCTAATTAGTTAGCTAGTTAATTGTCACTTACCTACTTAATTATATACTTGCAACTAAAAAGTTTATCCCATATGTTTTGGCTTTCATTCCCATCTTGAAAAGTATATAAACAATGTGTTTTGTCTTACATTTTCATATTTAAAAACATGGGCATATCAGATGAATCAATAAAGACGATTTAACCCAAAATAAAATAAAAATATTCATGTACTTACACCTAACTACCTACTTCCTTAATTTACCTACCTACTTTTCTACCTACCTACCTACCTAAATAGGTGTTTGGCCCAGGTAGGTAAATAGGTCCTATTTAGAAAGGTGTTTAGCTTAGATAGGTAGGTAGGTACCTAGTTCAACCTACATAACTAAATATTCATTCAAATTTAATTTCGACAAATTCAATTGATATGCCACATGGCATATTTCTATTACACCACATGTCACAATCTAAACCATCCAAACACAAAAATTAAATGTTTTAGATTATTTCAAATTAATAATAATATATTTTTAATTACTAAAAGTTGGGACATGTGGCAACACATAATTTGTTCCCATTGTTCAACAAAGTCGTATCCTAATTACAAGCGACAATACGTATATGACTAGTCAAAGATGAAAGCGTATTTTGTTGATTTTTTCTTTCATCCAAATTTTTTTGTCATTTGCGACTACCGTCAATGCAACTTGTCCAACACGACTATTAGAATTTTAATTACAAATGTCATTTGCAACTAAAAATTAGTCGTAGGGACCAATTGCAAAATGGCCATTTTCTACTAGTGAAATCGCCTTGAAAAAGATTATAAGTCCACATGCCTTTGTTGAAAATGAACAATGGAGTGTAGTATGCATGAAGGAGGAATTTCATGCTAGATTTGTAACTATTTTTACAAATTCTTTACCAAAAATAGCGATTAACATATTTTAGCAATGAGATTGCTATTACTTTTGACCTAGCCAATAGGGGGCAACATGTTAACTGGTCTTCCATAGTGTTGACCTAGTTATTGGTTGAATTAACTTGCTGGATAAAACATCAAAAAAGTAACAATTATCCCAATTTCTAACAAAACCAAGGTAGATAATTGTTATTTATGGCTTATCCTAGATATTATGTTTAGGAAGTGGTTCCCTTTATCTAAGGTGTTATTCATGAAGAATAACAACCCTAGAAAAACCTATGTCACCAACCAACCAAAAGTGACATGTTGTGTAGCAATGACAAATTCACCTGAACTTGTTACAAGGGAGTATTTTTTGAAGGAGAAAAGACCAGCACATTCAACCACTACATCGCCTCTACCAACACATTAATTTCATCAATTGAAAATGCACACACAACTGCCTACATCAAAGGAGAAGTTAAGTCCTGAACCTGTTACCTCACCACCAAGAAAAAAATTTAGAACTACTTTTGGGTCATAGGTTGTTGACTTAAAGGAGGATGAGGAACAAACATTTTCAAATGAAATTGGAAGTGGAGGAGGAGAAAAGGTTTATGTAACAACTACATAGGGCAACATCAAGGAATAACCTAAACCTGACAATTTGGATTAGGTAATTGGCAACATCCAAGTTGAACTTGTTGAGTCTATTGAACCTGTAGTACCCATTGTAAAACCCACACAACCTATAGTTGTAGCTACATAATCATCCCAACTTGTTCAACTTATAGTTAAACCTATATAAATAAAAAACCCATACTTTCTTCAATTCCAACATGTCCTAGTTTTTGGTCATTATACAGAAAACCTAAAACAAATTAGTATGTTTTTAAAGCAAGTTGCTCAAAATGCCCCAACTTGGTCAAGGATATTATAAGAACTTTCAAACCTTAGAGTTAAGTTTGAGTAAGTCAACGAAAACCTGTTTGAAACCCATAACTGCCTATAAACTTGTAGCCTAGAGCTAGAAATAGTGGAGAAAACTTTGAAGAATTGGGACAAAGAACTGGTCATAGTCAAGGGGCAAATCATCTAATGCAACATTAACTTCAATTGGGTGCAGTGTTTTCAAACATTTCAGAATATAAAAATCAGCCTTTTCTGCATTTCCTGCTTCTACCCTCACTGCAAAATTATCGCCGACTTCCAAATCATAAGCTAAGTTGTTGCTCCCACCTTCCATACCCCAATTTGAATCATCAAATTCAATGTCACATATAACATTAGTTACATCACATAGTTCCAAAGTGATTAACTTCCAAGGCTGGACATAACCTATAAACAAATAAACACTTGGCATTCCATCAATGTAGTGGCAACAAAAGCAAGAAAAATCCTTAACTTGCAAAAGTATGTTGTTACAATGACTCTTTGAACGAACTGAGTGCATGTTGCAGGAACCACTCACAAGCCTATAATCGAAACCATGAGTTTTATTTTACATCCCCAATCTTGATCTCCCAAAACAAGCATTGCATTTGCTGTCTAGCTAATGCATATGCAACATGAAGTAATGACATGTTGGCTCTCAAAAAGTTAACAACATATGATGTAATAACTTGCATTTTAAGAACTACCCCGTTAGCCTTCAATTGTTTCTTTTGAATAGCTTACTTCAAACAAGCTCCAGTCCCATCATGAGGGCCTTTTCCATGCCCTATCCCCCAATAGTGCCACTCCATGGCACATCCAAATGCTAACTCATTGCATTGGGTCAAGCTTGGGTACCATGAAACCAATTCTTGCTACCTTGAACTTCAACGTGCACTCGTCACTCCAAACAATGTGCTTCTTGGGATAGAAGCCATTATTAGTTAAATGACCCCAATGTAGATTGAAACATTTTTGGACAAACAAGTTATCATGTTTCTTGTCATCAAAACAATAATATTGGTACTCTATAATTAATCATCAACTTTTAAGGTCATCTTGATTATGATCAAGGTTCATTTTGTACGTAATATGCACTAAGATAGTCATTTGAAAATTATACCAATGTTGTTCTTGAATCTCATTTTGTTATTTGAAACTATAATTTTCTGCAAAATCTATCAAAGACAATATTTCACCAACTTTTAATTTCTCAATAATAACCTTATATGTTGTATTTTGCCACTTTGCCACATGATTATGCAACACAAATTTTGCAAACTTAGGTGCAACATATGCAAGAAATTCTCTTGGACTAGTTAGCTTTGTTTCCAACTTAGTTACTTCCTTTTGTTCCCCACTTCTTATCTCTCCAGCTATTACTTTCTCAAACTTGCACCATTCTACAAAATTATTATCACTAGGTTCCAATTCCTTATCACAAAGTGGCAAAGGGTGGAACCCACAAGACTAACATTTACCTTGCACACATTGTAATTTGAAAAATAGATCTTTTGGAGGTTTTGGACACAAATACAACTCCCATGGATTAGAACTCCTTTTGTACACATGATGGCGAGCTTGGTAAGCAATACACCCAACGACAACACCATTACGAAGGTTAAAACACACACTATCACATCCACATAAGCAAGGTTCATTGATAGAACCCAAGTGCATGTGGGATGTTGTAATGTTATTGAAACCTAACTTGATTTCTGCCATCTCTTGGTGATAATGACAACAAAATGAATTGAATTCTTTTAGCTTCCACAAAAAATATGGCTTCAATTTTTTGAAGGTTGTGAATTTGACATGAACTTCTAAATGTTCTACTCGGAATTTGGTGTAGAAATCCAACTGTCATCACACACCACTTTGCATGTTGGATGATTGTGTAGTGAAGAAACCTAGAACCTGACTCTTTTTCTACTTGTATGTCCATACATTATCAAACATGGGATTGCAAATGTCAACGTAGATCACATGTATCAAGACTAGATCTCCTTACATTGTTAAATCCAAGAATACACATTCCTGATGTCAAATAATAACATTGTCAATGTACTTTGTGAAGGACTTAGGAATATATGTTTAGGCATTATTAGACTTAGGACATTATTCTAATTCAGGACCTTCTAAGACTTCAAATAACACTTGCGCACAACATCTCCTTGAGTTAATAACACATGTAACAAATTTGTAACTTTGTTCTTACTAAAGACAAATTCTAAGCATTTGATTTTGCAAATTTAAATGAAGAATTGAACCTTCTACAACAAAAGATATGACTGGATGATTCTTGAACCTTCAATCTTTTAATTTACAAGACTTGGAAAAGATGTTGAAGCTTGAGAACCTTACTTTGAGGGCATACAATCCAAAAGAAAACACTTAGGTTCAAAGAATTTTTGAAAATTGTTCCTTTTAAGCTCCAAAAGCTGAAACTTGAACATTTAAATAAACATCAAGAGGCATATTGTAAGAAAAATGGTGCAAAATGTGATTACCTAACTTTTTTCCCATTGCTTGTGACCAATGTGTTTTCTAACAACATCGTGCTTCCTTGGGTTCACTCATGTTTCTTCCAACCACCAATTGAAAACCAAGTCTTGCAAAGTTTGAGTCATACCATCCCTCCTTGGCTTCCTTTCTCCTTTCACCCACTTGTGCCTTGCTTCTTGAAAATCCAGCAACTTCCTCTCACTAGTAGAAAACCCCCTTTTTTTAACCAAAAGTTTTCAACTACATGACATTTGCAACTATGTTTCAATTGGATTTTTTAAAATTTTAAATAAAATTATGGAAATTACCAGTTAAGTTGATTCGTTTACTATATTGGTATATAGTTGAAAGCATTTTTCAATTGCATGGTCATTTGCCGAATATTCTCGGCATTGACAATGTCTCCAAGTTGAATTTCCAACTATGTTGGTTTAAAATGTGAAGCATGTTTCAATTATTGAGGGGTCATTTTTGAAATATTCTTGGCATCTAATGTTCTTTAGTTGGCACACCATCAAGACATTGATTAGTGTTCAATTATTTTGGATGATAAAATGTACTAGAGGATGGATGAAATACAGTCTTGTTTGCAACTATCTCTTTCAACTAGGTTAAACAACTAATAGGTAATTTTAGTTTTATACATATAATATTGTAATATTTATTTAAAATTATGATAACATTAAATTACATGTAAATTTTATTTATATAAATGAATGGGTTTTTTTGTGCATATAAATATTAAACTTTAATTTCAAAATAAAGCTTTAGAATTAAAAATATATATGTTTGTACTAATGTTTATGTTCAATACAAATGTAATTTATTATTTTTATGTAAATCATTACAACATATCAAGCAATGATACATAATTAATAATATTGTGCAACTATAATGTTTATTCATTTTATACACATGATATCTTAATATTTGTTTAAAATTATGATAAAAACTCATTAAACATTAATGTACCCTATGTCATTGGCCCAAGTTTGAATGCATTCAATTGAATTTTCCTTGCAAACCCTTTTTTGCAATTGTTTTAATTTCCAACAACAATATGTAACCACCAAAAATTCAATAATATTGTTCACATTTTAAGTTTCAAAATTACGAAATCAACTTTATTAAATCAAACTTGGTGAGGGCTTTCCAATAATACGAAGAACACCCCTAAATTTTAATATAGTTTTCAATCTTGGGTTTTCAAAAAATTCAATGAAAAAATGGTTCAATAATTAATAGATTCCACAATGTAGCTCCAAACATTTTAAACCAAGTCGTTGCATCCCTAATCATTGAGAACTTTTTGATGATAAATTTCAAAGCATAACCTAGTACACCGTGGTTTGGGAGATATCATTATGACAAAACAAAACAAACTACCTTCCTTCATGGATAAATAAGGTAACATGTGTTGTTGGCCCCAAGTGTGAACACACTCAACCCATTTTCCCTTTTAAACCCAATTTGTTGTAATTTGTTTGAATTTTTAACAAAAAAATTCATTCAAAATTCAATATCTTTGATGCGCTCCCAAGTTCCTAGTTAAACCCAAGATGGGACTAAGTTATTCAAATAGCGGAATTGTGAGGAATTTGAGGCACGCTCCTAGTTCTCAGCACTAAAAGCGGTAGAAGGGTGTGCTGAAGCTCCGGGATGGGACTAGGAAGAGTGACAAGCTTTAGTTACTTATTTGAACTTGCATCTAACCAACCAACAAGTTGGTTAGTTTATTTTCGAGAGCACCTTTAGTGTTAAGACAAGCCAAGGGCAATTTTGGATTCACAAGACTCACCACGACCCTGACTTGGGGGAAGCCACCACCCTCCCCCATATAATATTCTCTACACCTCTCCGTGGCACCCACATCTGAATGGCTTTTTGTCCCGGGACTCCTAAGGAGGAGTCTCGAAATTGTCCCGGTTTAGATTCTCGAAACTTTGCGAGGTCATAATTCTTTGCTCAGACTTCCGATTGGGATGGTCTAAAAGAAACTTATAACTCTTTTCAAGAGCTTTTCAACAGTGTGTCGCACTCCACCTACACGCACCGAGGTCAAGTCGATTTTTGACTTTTAGTGGTCAGGAGTCAAATTGCCAGTTTGATTCCCAACCTTTCTTTTGCCATAACATGTGTTGCAGATGTCCAAATGGCCCATGCGAGCCCATTTTCAACATCTACACTTTAATAGCTTTCCAATGATGTAAATAACACCTCAATGTGAGGTGTTTGACTTCTGCAATCGAACTCTGAAATTTCGGGAGTCCCGAAGGACTCCCAAGTCCCCACTTCGAGAATCTTCCACACCTTAAATATGAAAATTATGAAATAGTTTCATTAAATTTAATTCAACGATTACTTTCAAACAACACCAAGTACACCTTTGGATGTGAATAAAATTTATATTTATGATTTTAATAATGTTTATTAAGAAGATGGTTCAACAATTAATAACCTTTGCATTGTAGTTCGAAAACTTTTCAACCCAAGTTAGTGCACCCCTATTCATTGTTAGGTTTTCAAAGATATCAATAGCATTATATGAAGTAATTTGATTTGGGAAATTTCAACATGATAGAATAAAACAAAACAAACTATCTATCTTCATTAATATATTAAATTATTTGTAAATTATCTTTGTATAAAATGAATGCTTATGTATGATGCAAATATTTTTTGTGCACACAAATAATAAAGTTTGATTGAAGGAAATTTAAGGAAATTCTGAAATATAAATTTGTAATAATGTCCATGTTCAATACACCTAATTATTATTTATATGTAAATTGAATTTTAGTTTACAACATATCAAATAATGCTACATAATTAATATTTTTTGTGGAATTCTAATTTTTATTAATCTTTATAAACATGATATTTCAATATTTATTGTAAATTGCAATAAAATTTCATTAAACATTAAACTACATGTAAATTCTATTTGTGCAAATGAATGCTTATGTATAATGCAAATATTTTTTGTGCACCTAAATATTAAATTTTAATTTCAAAATAAAATTTAAGGAAATTTTGAAATACAAGTTTGTAATAAGGTAAGTTCAATTTATTATTTCTTTGTAAATCAAATGTTAATTTACAAAAAATCACATAATGATACATAATCCATAATTTGTGGAAGTTTAATGTTTATTCATTTTTATACATATGATGTCTTAATATATATTTAAAATTACAATAAAGATTCATTAATTATTAAGGTACATGTAAATGTTTTTTGTGTACATGAATGATAACATGTATGATGAATTTTTTTGTGCATATAAATATTGCACTTTAATTTGAAAATAAAAATTTAAAAAATATTGAAACATAAGTCAACTTAATAATGTGTATGTTCAATACATGCATAATTCAAAATTTCTATGTAAATTCAATTTTAGTTTGCAACATATCAAGTAAGGATAATTTAGCAATATTTTTTTGGAATATGTTCAATACATGTGTAATTTATTATTTCCATGTAGATTCAATATTAGTTTACAACATACAATGTAATGATACATAATTAATATTTTTTAAAAAAAATATTTTTATTCTAATTTTTGCTATTCGTTCCAATAATTTTTTCATTTATTAAAATTCCTTATTTATTTATTGATGGTTCAATTATAACAATGTTTAGAACAACTAGTAAATATACATAACAAATTATCTTATAATTTCAGAAATTATTTTTATTTAACACTAATATACTATTAAAAAAATTCTCATTGAATATTTATTATACAAAGTCATTTAATAATTCCAAAAAGAACAAATATAGATTAAAATACAAATAACAATAGTTAAATAACTAGGCTAACCTAACTACTAGTTACAATATTATTATTAATGTTGTTGTTATAATTATAATCAATTATTAATTATCAAAACATTATAATAATTATTGTAATGAAAATATCATTTAAAATTTATTATTGAATATTTATTTTTGAGTTAATTCTTTTCTTTATGAAATGTTAATAAAAATTTATAATGAAATTTGAATTAAAAAAAATTCAGTGATAATTAGTTATTTAATAGATAAATACATTTAATTGCTGATTTTTAAAAGTAATAATCACCATATTATTTAATAAATGATGATAATATGTTTAATTATTTAATTATACAATTATATAGTTTAAAATAGTTGATGCATAGATACTATAAGTAATTAAGGTAAGTAGCTAGACCTAGGCTAGGTAGATTATTAGTTTAGGTCTAGGCCTAACTAAACTTAGAGTAGCTTGTAGAACTAGATTACAACTATTTGAATTACAATTAGGTTGTAACTGGGTTACAATTAGGGTAGATAGCAAATGGTATTCTACCACCGAACACTTTCAAGTTTTCCTTCATTTCAACACCAAATTAAACATTTTTTATGTCATTGAAAGCGCAAAATAAAAAGCTACAAATGTTCTTGGAACCTAAAAAACAAAGGAACAAAGTAGAAAACGCAGGAAGAGAGAAAATGATATTTTGTTTCAAATTTTATCTCTAAACCCCCTTATTTCTAGCAACTATATCTTGCTCATTTTTCATTCATTTTGAACGATTTTAAAGGCTATAAATGCACTATTTCAAATCTATGAAATTTGTTTAAAATGAAAAAAAAAGAAAAAGGTGAAGAACTTAAGCTTTAAAATCATGATGAACACATGCAGTTTAGGTCTAGGTTTAACATAGGTGCCTAGATCTAGCCCTAACTTAAGCCTAAATTAAATGGCCTATGTTTAAGTTTAAACCTAACCTATGTTTAAGCACCATGTGGCTTAAACTATTGATGTGGGTGTGCCATGTGTCATTTAATTATTTATTGACCCCAAAATTTGTGAGCATGCCACGTGTCATTTAACTATTCATTGACCCCACATTTTATGAATGTGCCATGTGTCAACATTGTGAGTGTGCCACGTGTCACGAACCATTGGCCAAATGTTCGATTTACATAATTGCAACACAATCAAAATGTTCAACTTACATAGTTGTAACCTAGTTGAAATTGTAATTATATTTCTGGTTGATGTCATTCTTAATTCGTAGATGAAGTTCATCCATTAATCAAATGTAGTTGACAACATCCTTCAACTATATTGATAGAGTAATTTTCAACTAAATTGGCAAGTAATGGCACATAATGGCTATTGTTGTGGTGTTGACATGTGGCATACACTTTCGATTGTAATATCATTTTCGACTAAAAAATTTCACTTTTGACTTGTACTTTTCAACATTATTGGTTAGCAATTGCAAAAAATATTTCCTAGTTGCAAAAAATAAATTGCAACTATATTTGTAGTTTTCAACTTTGGTTATAGTTGAGTAGTAGTTGGAAACATAGTTGCAAAAGGGGGGGTTTTCTACTAGTGTCTATTTACAGGCCCTTTGAATTGTTCTTTTATACATACCAAGGCAACTTTTAGTAGCTTGCAAACTCTTTGGACCACTAGATGACACCACAACAACTTCAATAACATTTCGACCAACATACTTGTCCTTCTTGATACCAAATTTCAAGCCATTCCAAGCATTTGCTCTGCTTTCATAAATTATGGCACACTATTAATTTTATTTTGGTTTTGAACAAATTCGAACAAAAGAGGTTGCAAGCTTGGTAGATGCAATAATTTCTCCATCATAGTCCTTCGAAACTCCATGCTCTTTTGGTTTAACATGATGCATGTAATCTCTTTTGCAAAATTGTGTGCACCCTTGTCTGTAATTGTATTGGGCGCACTGCATTTCGAAAGAGGAGCACAAGTCTATCTTGATGCCCAAAATTTAGGAAGGGTAATATGAACTTTTGCAATTGATGCCATAGCCATCTCTTTTTGTCCTTGTCTAGAACATGCCTTTTTAACAATAATTTTTTTCACTTTTGCAATCCTCCTTGAAGATTCTTTTGGCATAGTCATGTTGTGTTGATTAACCATGGTAATAGTTCATACTTGAAAACTTAAAAGGAAGTCTACTTAAAAGGTAAAAACACTTGACTCAATGACATTGTAAACCTAAAAAGAATGAAGATTTTCAAAATGCAATAGAAAAAATGACAACCACCAAAGGTGAAGAAAGGATTGATTTATATTTGGTTTAATGAAGCTATTGGAAGAATTGAAGAACTAGTGAAAAAACAACAAGAAATCAACAAGGTGATGAGGCACTTTGGCAAACCCTAGGATTGTGAGAGAAAACAATAGGAAATTGAGAAGAAGGTGACGCACTTTGGCAAACCCTAAAATTTTGGAAGACGATGTACTTCAACTGTGCGACTAAGTTAAAGTCATTTTTAATAGATGGTGAAATGAAGTTTGAGTTTTTTGTTTTCCCTCCAAATGTGCGTGAACGCGAGACAAGTACATTTTTGTAAAAAACAACGCTTGTTGGCTAGTCTATGCCATATAGTCAATTGCCCTTGACCAAGAAAATGATGAGCAATAAATCATTTTACATAGGGCAATAACTTACATTTAGGTTGTTAATATTCAATTTATAGAATATTAAACAAGTGTCATTTCATAGTCCTATTCCTTGTAGCTAGAAAATCTTTGAAATAAAGGTTTTTTAAACACTTTGATTGAATTTTGAGAAATGAAAAAGGGACCATTTCCATGGCATTTGATTTCTATTGTTAATCTATATTTATGGTTCAAATTTGGTCCAATTCAAAAAAAATGGCCTAGTCCTTATGGTTCTTTTATCATGTTGCAATTTTAGTGACCAAGATTGCAACTTAAGTTGTAGGAATGGTAAGGACATTAAATTGTGCACCAAATTTGTTGTTTGAACCATTTTTGTAACCATTATAATTCATAGTGTGCATTGGTCATATAAAGTTTAAAAATTTTATATTTCTAAATAATATAGTTCATAATTGAATTTTGTTAGGTGCAATCCTTACACTATGACATTCCTTTTGGGGTACCCCAATTGTGACTAAAGCCAGTAGGAAGATGGAACAAACCTAAATTGAGTTGTCAAGATTCAAATTGCTATGGGAAAGGAATGAAGTAAAAAAACAAGAGTTGGTGAATAAGGCTGCAACTACATAACAAGAAATCCAAGGGTTACAAAATCACATCAGTGCAACTAAAGTTTAGATCAAGAAGATGCTTCAAGCTAAGGAGAAAGAGTTGAACCAATTGTAGATGGAGTTTATTATGGTAAAATAGAGGAAGACAACCCTAAAACAATGGTTGCAATTGTATGAAACTATCAAAGGGGAAAAATATTTGTTAAAAGCAAGTCAGGAAAGGGAGGATGTTAAATATTGGGCCTTGAAAAAATAGGCAAACGATTTGGAGATTAGATTTGTAGCTTTGCAATGAAACGAGAGTTTCCAAGAATAGGTGCAATTATAGGAGATAAAAATTTTGAAACTCAAGGAGAAAGTTCAAAGTATTGTGCATCAAAAGGAGAAAGCTTTGAAAGATAAGGACAAAACTCAGGCTATTTGTAACAGGTCGATCCAAAAGTTTTAGTAGGATGTGACAAGAATAAACAAAGTTGTGAATTTAATCATAACTATGGAGCCCTATTTGTCCAAGCACTGATTAAAGGAATATGATAATTTGTTGATGCATAACACAATTATGAGGGCTAAGTAAAAATTCTTACAATTGTAGGCATCTAATGTTGACAGTTGACAGAATTTAGTTTAGGATATGCTTTAGACAAATTTGTAGACCTTGTTTGATGAACACAAGGCAGATGAAGTTAACTACAAAAGGAGGTTTAAGGCATATAAGGAAGCATATCCAAAGTTTAAATATGATTCACTTTTTGTGACTCTTGAGAATAGTTTCAATACTTTAAACTCTAATTAATATGAAGAAAGTCCAAGTGGAGAAGCTTAGGAAGTCTAGTCAAACCCACTTGTAGAACTTAAGGGAGGAGATACTACAAAGGAAGTTGTGGATGAATAGATTATAGTATAATTTGAAGAGCAAGTCTAAACAAAAGTGTTAGTAAAACAAGGAGCATAATAGGATTTTACCCATATAGAGTCAACATATTATGCTACAGCTATTGATGCCTCTCCATCCAATAATTTATTATAATAACTACAACAATAGTAACTTCACTAGAAGAGGGGGATAATGGTCATACTTAGACCATTATAAAAATACAACAACACAAGCAATTCTAACAAACTTTGCATAATGAAAAAATTCATGTCATGGAGAAACAATAGTTTATAAAAACCACAAGGTACAACTATCGAATTGATAGTTACAGAAAATTAGGGTAGTTTCCTGACACACCCCCAAGCTCCTTGATGGACTCAAATGTGAGTCCAAATGGAAAACAGCGGAAGAGTAAGGAGTCGGGGCACGCTCCTTGACTTGTAGCACTTTGAGGGGTAAAGGGACGTGCTAGAACTCCGGGATGGGACTAGGAAGAGTGACAAGCATCAACTACTCACACGGACCTGCACAAAACCAACATAAGGTGGTTAGTGCACAGTTGAAGCACTTTTGGTGCTAAGACGAACCATGGGCAATTCGGACTCACAAGACTCACAAGACTCATCACAGCCCGGACTTGGGGGAAGCCACCACCTTCCCCCTTATAATATACTCTGTGCCTCTCCACGAGGCCCACATCCAAATGGCTTTTTGTCCTGAGACTCCCAAATGGGAATTTCGAAATTGCCAAAGTTGGGACTCTTGTGACTTTGGAGCCCCATAACTTTGTGTGTAGAACTCCGATCGAGATGAGGTCAAAAGCAAAGTTGTAGCCCTCGTTGAGAGCTTTCCAACAGTATAAAGTATGCAACCTGCATGCAAGGAAATCGGGTCGATTCCCGACTTTTAGTGGTAATTTGATTGCCGGCCTTTTTTTTGGCCATAACTTTTGTTTAAGATGTCCAAATGGGTCATGTGAGCCCATTTTAGACATCTACATTTCAATATCTTTTCAATGATATAAAGAAATCTTTGAGCCATTGAGTTTTGACTCTTGCAATCTCTCTCTGAACATTCGGGAGTCAATCGGGACTCCAATTCCCAACATGGGAGTTCACTTGGGAGTGTGAGGGTTCTTTCCCTCACACTTTTTTACACTTCTGGGGCATGAGAATGCGACTCCCAGACTTAGTCTTGGCCCGCACCTTATAAGCCTTTTGCCTTTGATCGCAAGCCCAAGGTTAAGGTCGTAACACTCTCCCCCATTAGAAGATGAGATCAATGTCTTCATTGACATTTAGAATTTATTTTCTCAATGTAATTGCTTTCATTTGGATCTTTAGCCATTGCTTGCCGACTTCTATAGTAAGACCTTGCTTCAAGCTAATTTAGGCATCCCCAAGTTTCCAACATTTTCTTCGCAAGTCCAAAGGTATCTCATAAAAAACCCTTATGTCGCAACCCTAGCCTTGGGTTCGCGACCAAGGCAAAGGGGGTTGCAAGGTTGCGGGCCAAGAGAGAGGAAGCCCGGGAGTCAAAACAAAGGCATTGCAAGGGTGCGGGCCAAGAGGAAGCCCAGGAGTCACATCACATACTCCCGTGAGTGTTAGAAAGTGTGAGGGAGTGTGAGGGAATGAACACTCACACTCCCAAGGCAACTCCCACATTGGGAGATGGAGTCCCGGTGGACTCTCGAAACTTCAGAGAGCGATTGCAGGTGTCAAACCTCAATGTCTTGTGGAATTCTTTATATCATTAGAAAGATCTTGAAACTTAGATGTCTAAAATGGGCTCGCATTGCTCATTTGGACATCCGAAACACAAGTTATGGCCAAAAGAAGGGTCGGGAGTCGAACTGCCAATTTGACTCCCGACCACAAAAAGTCGGGAATCGACCCGATTTACTTAACTGCAGGGGGCGTGGCACATATTGTTGGAAAGCTCTCGACGAGAGCTACAACTTTGCTTTAGACCGCATCTCAATCAAAGGTCTGCTCGCAAAGTTATGGGGCTCCAAAGTCGCGGGAATCCCAGTTGATGGGATTTCGGGACTCCCATTCGGAAGTCCCGGGAAAAAGAGCCATTTGGATGTAGCCTCCGTGGAGAGCTATAGAGTATACTATAAGGGGGAAGGTGGTGGCTTCCCCCAAGTCCGGGCCGTGGTGAGTCTTGTGTATCTGTGTTGCCCGTGACTCGTCCTAGCACCAAAGGTGCTCCAACTATGCACTAACCACTTTGTGTGGGTTGTGTGCAGGCCCGTGTGAGTGAGTGAAGCTTGTCAACTCTTCCTAGTCCCATCCCGAAGCTCCAACACGCCCCTCTACCCCTCAAAGTGTTGTGAGCTAGGGAGCGTGCTCCGACTCCTCCTTCTTCCGCTGTATTCTACTTGGGCTCACATTTGAGTCCTTTAAGGAGTTGGGAGTGTGTCACCTTAACCTTTGCTTTGTCAAAAGACCTAAACTAACTTAATTGATGAAACCTTCATTTGGGAAGCCATTATTTTAGCCTTCCCCTCATGAAGAACTCAAAGCCAAGTCTAATCTTGACCTAAGACACTTGACATGACTCCTTTCCCAACCTTGCACTTCGATCATAACAATCAAACCTAACTAAATGTTATGGGGTTTGAAGGTACGAAAAACAACGTTTAGGCTTTGCAAAAACTTAAGTCCCAAGCTATGCGATTATAATACATGAACGGGGTCATGACTTCCCGCGTTGGCCGCCACTACCAACCAACCTTTTGGGATGCAATTTAAGCATGTGCACGTCCCCACAAGCTTACCTTGCTTGTTTCGCCTTTTGGGGCCAAGGTTCCTCTTAGCCCCAAAGTGGGAGTTCGATTTTGATTTGGGCTTACGCAAGAAAGTTCCATTTGTCCATGCCACTTGACCACTCTTTAGTAACAGTCATTATGTTCATGATGCAATTTTTTGGAAATCTTTAGCCTTCATTTCACTTGCAACTTGATAAGGTACATTTGTGTAGCTCCTTGCTAAAAAAAAGGTGATGTCTTCATCACATTCTATGCTTCTTTTGTTTCTTTGCTGGTCTATTGTGAAATTCTTCTATGGCTTCTTGGGCATGTTCCATATCGAACTCATTCACCCAAGATGCCTTTATTGGATGGTATCCCTTCCACTTGACCAAATACTCCCGCTTTTGCCCCCTTAGTTGCCTTGACTTGAGCACGACCTCCACTTCAAATTTTAGTTCACTATGAATTAGGTCCGGTGGGGGCCTCGAGTTGTGCTCTCGATTAGGCCTTGAGGCATCATGGGTGACCGGTTTCAAAAATGAAACATGAAATGTGGGATGAATTCTAAGATTTTCCGATAGATTTAATTTGTAAGTGTCGGGAAATTTTTTTCCAACATTTTGAATGGGCCCGCATATGGGCCCAAAAACTTGTGGCTTAAACCTTCTGGTAACCGGAAATTTTTTATGTTCAACCACATTTCATCTCCTTCAAAATTCACCTCTCATCGGGACTTGTCCACAAAATCCTTGTACCGTTTGTGCACCTTTTCAAGATTGGCCTTAGCCATCTCCCATAAGCGTTGCCTTTCTTCATCAAGTTGTGTGACCATTGGCATTTCCTCATTTACATCACTTGGGGGTTGTCCATGTGTGGCCCAAGTTGTCGGCACAATTGGTGACTTGCCCGTCACCATTTGAAAAGGGCTGGAACCTGTTGCTGAATGCTCCAAATTGTTGTAGCAGAATTTAGCCAACTCAAAATGGTCCGCCCAATTTTGTTGATTCGTCGCCACATAATTCCTTAGGAATTATTGGATAACCAAGTTCACTTTTTTGGTTTGTCCATCTGTTTGGGGTTAGAATGAGGTGCTCATCTTGAGTTCCGACCCCATGCGCTTCCACAAGGCTCGCCAAAACTTGCTTGTGAACTTTGGGTCTCGATCCAACACAATGTCCTTTGGGAAGCCATGATGCTTGAACACGTGTGTGAAGAATAACCTTCTCGTCTCTTGGGCCGTGGCGGTTTCCTTGGTGGGAATGAAGTGTGCCATCTTGCTAAATCGATCCACCACCACCATGATCACATCAAATCCCCTTGATGGTGGCAAATTCACCATGAAATCCATGGACACACTTTCCCACGGCCCTTTAGGAATCGGTAATGGTCACAACAATCCTGCTTATTTTTTATTAAATGTTCAATTTTGTTAATAAGTCAAGCAAGTCTTCATGTATTTCTCTGCATCATCTTTCAAATTAGGCCAATAGTAGGACTTCTTGAAGAATGTTGTGGTGCGCTTTGCACTACCATGGCCTGCAAGTGGCCCATCATGACATTCCTTCAAGAGCACATCCCTGAACTTCCTTTTTAGAACATAGAGCCGATTTTGCTTATACCACAATAGTCCATCTCACAAGTGGGAGTGTGACTTGATTCCCTTTTGAATGTTTTGTTTTATTTCCTTAACCAACCCATCACATCGGCTCACTAGTCGAACTTCCTTTTGAAGCTCTGTTTTCCCCACGTACACCACCTTAAGTTGGTGTTTTCGACTTAGTGCATCGGGCACAACGTTTTCCTTCTCGGGCTTATGTCGAATGTCCACATTGAACAAGGCCAATGTGTTTTGCCATCTCACTTGTTTTGACGACAACTTTGGTTGAGTGGCAAAGTATTTCAAGGTAACATTATCGGTCCACACTACCACATCTTTGGAACCTATGTAATGGCCCCAAGTCTTGAGACAATGTATCACAGCCCACATTTCCTTTTCATGTGTTGGCCACCTTTGCTCCGTTTCGTTCAACTTTTTGCTTTCAAATGCCACTGGCCTTCCATCTTGCACCAGGACTCCTCTAATTGCAAATTCAAAGGCATCGGAGTGGATTTCAAAATCTTTCTCAAAGTCAGATAATTTCAACACAAGCACTTTCACCAAAATGCCCTTCAAGGTTTCAAAGGCTTCATTGCATACTTCGTCCCAATCATAGTTTCCAGATGACTTCTTCAAAAGGTTTGTCAAAGGTGCAGCTATCTTTGCAAAGTTCTTGATGAATTTGCAATAATGGGAGGCTAATCCTTAAAAGGATCTTAAGGCCGAAACTGACCTAGGTGGTTCCCAATCCAAAATTGCCTTCACCTTGTGGTCATCCATCTTCAAGCCTTCTTGGGTGATCCTATGTCCAAGGAAGTCCACTTCTGTCACCCCAAATTCACATTTCTCAAACTTGGCATACAATTTGTTTTCTTTCAACCTTTGGAACACCTTCCGAAGATGCTTCACATGCTCCTCCATGGAGTGGCTATAGACCAAAATGCAAGGGTGGCTATAGACCACTTGGTGGCTTGGTCACATGTGGTTTTTTTGTTTTTTCATATTTTTTCAAGGATTCGTTGTTTCTTTCCTACATATGAGTTTGAAATGTAATTGTGGCAACATTATGACATTCATAACTCAACATATATTTGGGCTATGGGAAATGTTATTGTTGAATCATTTTGGATTAAGTATGGAAATTTAGTACAAATTTTGCATAATTAAAAGTGAACATGTATAAAAACATAAATTGTAATTAAACTAGTTAGAATGTTAGGATTTACCAATGTTCTTGCTTTTAGTAACAATTTTAGAATAGAATATGAACAACTTTTTGAAGTGTACAATGATGTTATGGTTTTAATTAAAAATATGACAATGACACCAAAAGGAGATTGATGTTTAAGGACACAAAATTACATAATTTTAATAGAGGTTGTTGATGAAGCTACCCAAGCTCACCTTCTTTAGTTACATAACAAATTATCAAATGCTTAATCTACATTCAAAGAGGTAAATTCCTTTCTTTCCCTTTATATCATTCAATGTTATTTTCAAGTTTACACCCAAAAAAAAAAAAAAAAAAAAAAAAAAAAATTTTAATTAAAACTAATTAAAAAAAAAAATATAATTAAATATATATATAAAGAAAAAAAAAATATATATAATTTTGTTTTTTATTT